>Ga0315282_10001560_pt1 | contig 42955 bp, 31 predicted proteins | sample YL17G07_20_MG_FD_203693 | JGI IMG/M metagenome (GOLD analysis project Ga0315282, IMG submission 203693) | Sediment microbial communities from Yellowstone Lake, YNP, Wyoming, USA - YL17G07_20 | ecosystem: Environmental > Aquatic > Freshwater > Lake > Sediment | place: USA: Wyoming | collected... | reverse complement strand
TTGGAGTCTCCTACAGCCAGACGATGACTGCAACAGGCGGCACTACCCCTCTTACGTGGGCTATTTCCTCCGGGAGCCTGCCTGCGGGGCTGACGCTTACAGCTTCGACCGGGGCTATCACCGGAACGCCGACGACAAGTGGGACTTCCAACTTTACGGCAAGGGTAACCGATAACGTGGGAGCGACCGCTACAAAGGCGCTTTCCATCGTTGTTACCCAGGGGCTCACAATAACTACGTCGAGCCTGCCTGCCGATACGGTGGGAATTGCCTATAACCAGACACTCACCGCCGCCGGCGGAACCACGCCCTATACGTGGGCGATATCTTCCGGGAGCCTGCCGACGGGATTGACGCTCAACACCTCGACGGGGGCCATCACGGGTACGCCAAGTGCGGCAGGGACATCCAACTTCACGGCGAGAGTCACCGATAACGTGGCCGCTACGGCGACAAAGGCGCTTTCTATCGTCGTCAATGCCGCAGTGACGATCACAACGTCGAGTCTCCCCAATGGCACAGTTGGGACTGCGTACAACCAGACGATGACTGCTACAGGTGGAACGGGATCTCTCACGTGGTCGCTCCAGTCGGGGAGCCTGCCTGCGGGGCTATCGCTTAACACCTCGACAGGCGCGATAACCGGCACGCCCACTGCGGCGGGGACCTCCAACTTCACCGCCAAGGCGACGGACACCCTGAGCGCCTCCGGCACCAAGGCGCTGTCGATCATCGTTACTGGAGGCGGTACGTCAGCGACTTATCAATCCATCGCCAGCGACAGCGAGAGCAATACGACCTCGACCAACTACGTCAACAAGGCAACAATCACCTTCACGCCAAGCGCCTCAGACGACTGGATGATCTTTGCCTCCGCCGAGTTCAAGGAGTCGAGCACGAGCTACCGCACCGGGATACAGTTCACGATAGACGGCTCGGCAGCACAGGATAGCGACGTCGCTCCGCAGGACACGACGGATTACCAGTCATTCGCCGCGATCAAGAAGGTGACCTTGTCCGCCGCGTCTCACACCTTGAACATCGACTTCAAGACCAGTAACGCCAGCGGCACGGCCTACATCCGCCGCGCCCGCATCGTCGCCATAAGGAAGGCGTCCCTTGAGTTCTACTACAACGACCAGGGCGACACCGGGGCGGACCTCACAACGACGATGACCGACTATGCGACGGTCAACTTCACTCCGAGCGTGGGCGCAGACTACCTCATCATGTACAGCGCGGAGTGGAGTGCGGCGACTACCTCGTACAGCACGACGGTTGAGGGCGGCTTCAACAGCTCCTACACTTTCATGTCCACGACGGTGACGAGCACCGACACCGGCAACTACTACACGGCTGTGGGCCACAAGACTGCCTGGTGCGACGCGGGGATAAGCTATCCTGTGACGCTCCGCGCGGCCAAGCAGAGCGGCTCTTCGGCGGTGCATCACCTCAAGAGGGCTCGCGTGGCTGTTTTCAACCTCGGCAACGGAAGGTTCTCCAACTTCCAGATGGTAAGGGCCGAAGGCGAGACCACCACGACCTCGACGACGTTCCAGCAGAAGACCACCAAGTCCATAAGCATAAGCACGGCGCAGGACTGGTTTGTATTCTGCAACTGGCGGCTGACAAATAGCAGCACCAGTTACTCCTCCGAAGCGAGGCTGCAACTGGATAACGCCACCGACGAAGCCGTGACGACCAAGCGTCCGAAGGTGACAACCGACTACTTCCAGTGCACGTGCTTTGACGTGAGGAACCTCGCCACTGGAACAAGGGTATTCGACACTGACTATCGCACGGTGAACGCGTCCGGGACAGCCAAGATCAAGTACAATATGTTCCTGGCGATACCGCTGTAACGGACGAGTGCTCAAGGCTCTACTGCCGGGCCCGTCCCGATCCGAATCGGGACGGGCCCGGTTCCTTTGCCAAGAAGGCGGCTACCGCGCGTCCGGCCCTGCACCGTGAACAGCACATTCAGGCTTGTGGATCGCAGGCCGAGGGATATTCACAAAATCTCCCGGACACGACGAAGTGTCCCATTCCTACTATTACTTCCGAAAGGCTAAAACGATTAGCGTGCGTGAATTGTTCGTTCACACTCCCGCGGGAGCGAGAGGTTGTTGAGAAACCGCGCGGACGCGTGACTGTGCGCCCGGAATGTCCATCAGATATGAGCAGGTGCCCTCGCTGCCGGTCGACAAAGCCCTCACTGCCGGAGTTCTTCAGCAGCCCGAAGACTATTCGACAAATCTCAGTGGGAGAGTTGGAAGAAAGAGTTGGAAGAAAGCCCCTTGCGGACAGCCGAAGAAGCGCGTACAATTCCAAATACCACCATGATGCAGGGGGGGCATACCTGCCAACGTGCAAAGCAACAAGTTCGGCCTCTGCGGCATTTTGAAGCAACTGCGGCGGCCATAAGCGTGCCCGTTCCAGAGACGCTTCGACTCACGTCTGGGAGCATGTTCGGAAGCGCTTGCCGCTGAGGGGAAATGGCGCTTGAACGATCGCCTCCGCTCCGCACGGACTTCAAAGGCGGCGTTGGAAGGAGGAAGAGCATGGCCCACAAAAAGGGACCCCTTGCGACCCAGGTATCCAGAGGGGGGACCATGGTTGATCAGGACGATGTGAACCGTGCACCGTCAGGTGCGGCAAGATCGAGCGAGAGGAAAAGGTGGGCGGCTATTGCTTCACTTTGGGCTAGTGTTGGCGTGTTTGTCGCAATTCTTGGCGTGTTTGGCATGTGGTTGACCGGCTACTTCAACAAGGATGTCGAGATAAAAGAGTATTTGAATCAGATCAGTGATCTGCGCAGGAAGCTAGACACAGCCGAAACTACAATAAAGAGCCTGCAGACCCAGATTGATGGTCTGAGCAAGTCGAAAACTTCCGATGGCGACCGGCACATCCAGTTTCGGGTTAAGGACGAATCTGGTAACCCTTGTGTCGGCTTCACTGTAGCGATTACGCGGGCCGACCAGCAAGTAGCACAAGTAACAACGAAAGACGGGGGGCTGACAAGCGAGGTCACCGTTAAGGTTGGAGATGAGGTAGTTGTCAAGCAAGGCGGCGTTGTGCTCATGAGTGAGCGACTCGGTGAAACGTTATGGGAAATCGTGATAGGGAGGAGTGGCCATGAAGAAGGTACAAAGTAGGTTTGGGCTTTTCGCTTCAGTTTTGGCTGTGATAGCGCTTCTCGCGAGCGTCGCGTGGGCGCAGGATGCACCTACGATAGTGGAGGTGGTCGGCAAGGTGACGGACCCCTCTGGCAATCCGGTTGCGAAGGCTACTGTCGAGGCGCTGGAGACAAACGTGTCGGCCGTTCTCACGGATGCGTCAGGGGGCTACAGATTCTACCTTGTGGGGCAGCAAAAGCCTTTCAGGGTGAAGATATCCAAGGATGGGTACATTGAGCAGTCTTCGGATCTGATCTCTCCGCAACCAAGCGTGAAGCATGAAATAGTCCTCCAGCCTAGAAATATCCCCCCTAAGCTCACGGTGACGATGGGCTCGTTCACGGCTAACAAGTCCATGTCGGGGAAAGTCGAAGGTCTACACCCCGGCGAGGAGGCCAAGTACAAGGTATTCGTGTATGTGTTGAGTGACAAGTGGTACCTTCACCCAGAAGTCTCAGACGAAGCCGGAATGGGATTTGCGGTCATCGCTGCGGACGGTTCTTGGACAATCCGGACAGTCAAGCATAGCGACAGTTCTCCGATCAAGCTTGCTCTTCTGGTAGTTCCCATTGACTGCGAGCCGAAGCCGACTGTTGAAGTCAGGCACGACGACGCTGAAGGATCGCTGAAAAGCGCGTTTCCAGACATCGTTGCCAGTGACTTCAGAAAAGCGCCCAAGGGACTATAGGAAAGAGACATACAGGTTACTCAGTTGCCGGATGCGAAGAGCTGGCAAAAGACATAAGGTTCCCCGGAGTTCTCGCATCACGGTAAGTGCAGCAACCGTAATCTCTTACGACGAGCGGCGGACGGGAAATGACGAGCTTTCCGTCCGCCGCCGGTTCTTTTGAGACGTGGCCTCGCCACCTATAGGCAGCAACTCACGCCTCCATGCCGGCAGCGCCAAACCTCCGTTTGCCCGCGTGTTGTATACTCAATTCATGGCTTCTGAGTCCCACAGCGGTTATCGAGGGGGACAATATGGATTTGATGGCTTTGCTGAAGGCTACCGTTCAAAAGAATGCAAGCGATCTTCATCTCAAGGTCGGCCGCCCGCCGCTATTTCGTGTTTCCGGCGATCTCATGCCTGAGGAGTCGCATCCGCCGCTGACGCAGCAGGAGATGGAGAAGGCGCTTTTTGCTATCATGTCGCCCCAGATGGTCGAGAGATTCAAGAACGAACTCGAGGCCGACATAGCATACGACATTGAGGACCTTGCGCGTTTCAGGATTAACCTCTTCCAGCAGCGCGGCAAGCTGGGCGCCGTCTGCAGGCGGATACCCCTCGATATACCCAACATGGAAGATTTGGGACTGCCCACGGTCCTGAAGGAGTTGGCGCTGCGCAAACAGGGGTGGGTTCTCGTCGCAGGGCCGACCGGAAGCGGCAAATCGACCACGATGGCGTCCATGGTCGAGTACATTAACAGAAACCGCGCGTGTCACATCGTTACCATCGAGGACCCGGTGGAGTTTATCTACACGGACAAAAAATCCACCATAAATCAGAGGCAGTTGGGCTCTGATACGCTGTCGCTCGACGAGGCGCTCAAGCGCGTGCTTCGGCAGGACCCGGACGTCATACTCATGGGCGAGATGCGCGACGCCAAGACCATGGAAATCGCCATGCACGCGGCGGAGACCGGCCACCTCGTATTCGCTACCATCCACACCAACGATGCCAAGCAGACACTCGATCGCGTAATGGATTCATTCCCCGCGGAAAGAGCTCAGCAGATACGCCAGCTGTTCTCGTTGACCCTTGCGGGGATTCTCGCGCAGAAACTGATCCGCCGCAGGAGCAGCGATGGCATGGTCGTTGCCGTGGAGGTGCTCATAAACAGCCCGCACATGAGTCAGCTCCTGGCCGACAATAAGGTCAGCGAGATCACGGACGCCCTTCAAAAGGGCAGCGACTATTACCAAATGCAATCGTTCAACCAGGACCTCGCGCGCCTCATCAGTGAGGGCGTGATCAGCGCTGAGGAGGGACTCTCGAATTCTCCCAACCCGGCCGACCTCAAGCTTATGCTCCGAGGGGTGGGCAGCGGATCGAGCAACATCCGTCAAATGCAGAAAGACGACCAGGAGGATGGCCCTGGCAGGAACGCCGCAACTCATGGCGGCAACGGCGACGCGGCCTCGTTTGCCGAAAACGCCGGCGATGGCGAGTCGGCCGCTGCAAAGCCCAGGAAGCCACTTGCCAACACCAAAGGCTTTACGTTCTGATTCGGCTTGTGTCCTCTGCGCGTGCGTAAGTCGGCACATCGCCGAATTGCCGGCAATTCCCTAACCTTATGAGCCGCTCCATCTTACGGCCCCACTTTGAACGGTTTCGCGCTCTTTGATGTCTGTGCACCGGGAACCACAAGGGGCGTTTTTTGGTTGACGGTAATCTGAGGCTCCAGTAACATCGTCGGCATCATTGCTTGCGGCATTCGTGTTCATGCCCGAGGGGAAAATCTGTTCTTGGCGACTTCTTCGGCACGAGGCTGAAAGAGACAGGGATGGGCACAATTGCGACGGCTGTTTTCGGAGTGGGCAACTGCGCAAGTTCACTGATCCAGGGGTTGGAGTATTATCGCCGAGGCAAGGCGAAGCACGACGAAAGAGGCCTCGGCCTCATGCATTGGAGCATCGGCGGCTACGAGCCGGGCGACATCAGATTCGTCGCGGCGTTCGATATCGACGAGCGCAAGGTAGACAGGCCCCTTGAAGAGGCAATATTCGCGAGGCCGAACTGCACCAAGACCATCGTGAAGGACCTGAACACCACCGGCGTGACCGTCAAAATGGGCAATGTCCTTGACGGCGTAAGCCCCCACATGTCGGATTACCCCGAGGAGCGCCGATTCAAGCCGGCAAAGGCCAAGCGCATCGATGTGGCCGGGGAACTTAAAAAGACCGGCGCCGAAGTGGCCCTCTGCTATCTGCCGGTCGGCAGCGAGCAGGCTGTAAGGTTCTACGCGGAAGAGTGCCTCAAGGCGGGTGTCTCCCTTGTGAACTGCATGCCGGTGTTCATTGCATCCGACGCGGCGTGGGCGGGGCGCTTTGAGAAGGCGGGCATACCGTTGGCCGGAGACGATATAAAGGCCCAGATAGGGGCAACGATTCTGCACAGGGCGCTCGTAAAGCTTTTTGTCGACCGCGGGGTGAAGATCGACCGCACGTACCAGCTCAATACGGGCGGAAATACCGATTTCCTGAACATGCTTAACCACGAGCGGCTCAAGTCCAAGCGCGTCTCCAAGACCGACGCGGTGCAATCCCAGCTGGACACGCCGCTTGAATGGGAGAATATCCACATCGGACCGAGCGATTACGTTCCGTGGCAGAATGACAACAAGGTGTGCTTCCTGCGCATCGAAGGGCGGGAATTCGCCGGCATGCCCATGGAACTGGAGGCCCGGCTTTCGGTCGAAGATTCGCCCAACAGCGCCGGGGTGGTGGTGGACGTCGTTCGCTGCGTGAAACTGGCCCGTGACCGCAAAGTAGCCGGCGCGCTTACGTCGATAAGCGCATACGGCATGAAGCACCCGCCGGTCCAGTACAGCGACACGCGCGCGAGGGATTTGGTTGAGCAGTTTATCGCCGGCAAGATCGAGCGGTAGGGGGTCGTGATCCGACTGGGGAAATCCCTGGCAGCCGCACGCACTGCGGCCGCCCGCGCCGTAGCCCGCCTGGGCATAGGGCCAACTCATCTGACCGTAGCAGGGTTCATCCTTGCCCTCATTTCGGGGTATATATACTTCAGAGGGTATTTCCCATGGGCGGCGGCCTTTCTGACGCTATCGGCGCTATGCGACCTGTTTGACGGGGAGGTGGCGAGGGTTTCCGGGCGCGTCAGCCGCTTCGGGGCCTTTCTTGACAGTACGCTCGACAGGGCAGGCGACGCGGCGGTAATAGGCGGAATAATGCTGTATTACGCATCGTCAGCCGCCGATAGATACGTAGCGCTGGGGCTGGCGGCGCTGGTGGGAGCTTTCCTTACAAGCTACGTCAGGGCCAGGGCGGAAAGCCTCATCGAGCGATGCGACGTGGGGCTCTTCGAGAGGCCGGAAAGGCTTGTAGTTCTTATAGTTGCGGGTTTTACCGGATGGGTTTCGGCGGCGCTGTGGATACTCGCCGTGGCGGGCATCTTCACCGCGCTGCAGAGAATCGTCCATGTAAAACGTGCAACTATGGATGACAGGAAAGACGCATGACCCAGTTTTCCGGGACGCTCCCACTGGAACAGACCTTCCGGTTCCTGGTGCGGCATACCCGCCAGGGCGTTGCTGACCTTATTGCCTATTCGGTCCTGCATTCCACGGGCGATGCCCGCAGGATAGCGGTCAGCGCCGCCCTCGACCGCCCGGAGAGGGCCTCGCTCGACGCAATAATACGCGTCTTCGGCGAGATTGCTCCCGACCTGCAGACAGCGGCCATAGCGCGCGCCGACGTCTTCCTGCCCATCCTTCGGCAGAACGTGCGCGATGCGGACCATCATATCCGGTCCAACGCGTGCGATTTCCTGATCAGAATGGATGACGCCCGCGTGGCGCATCTGTTCGCTGATCTCCTGCAGGACGCAGAGGAAGATATAAGAAAGAAAGCCCAGGAGGGGCTTCTTTCGCTTGCGAGCAATTACCATACGCTCGTATCCTTCGTGGAACGGGGATCCCTCAGCATCTCGAAGCAGGCGCTCGAGACGAAGCGGTATGCGCTTCTGGACGCGCTCCTGACGGCGCTGAGGTTCTACAAGAGCCACGAGCGGCCGGAGATCGTCGGCGCGCTCCTGTCGCTCGACCCGCGAAGCGACGAGGTTCTCATTGACATCCTGTCGAACCCGCTCGACAGGAGGCAGAGGATAATACTCGACATACTGGCAAAGGCGACCTATTCGCGCGCGGCGTCGTTTATCCTCGCGATGCTCAAGAGCCCGAAAACCGCGGCCCTGGCCGCGGAGATCCTCGAGACTCGCGCGGATGCGGCGTTCGGGCGTTTGCTGGCGCAGGTGCCGGCGCTCTTCACCAACGCCCGGATCATCTCCGCCCTTCAGCAGGTGCGCGTCGTGCCGTGGCTCAAGAGCGGCGACGCGAGCAGATTTCCGGCGCGGCTGGCGGTCAGGGCGGTACGGTACCTTATGATGACCGGCGCGAGCGCGGAAGAAAAGCGCGTGACCCTCGAAACACTGGCGAAATCCGGCAACGTGGCGCTCGCCGCCGCGGCGAAGTTCTCCCTCTCGGCGCAGGCGCACCTCGTGCGCCCGGACAAGGCGGACGCGGGCCTCGTCAAGATCGAGGAACGCTGCCCCGAGGTGAAAGACGAAGAGAAGGCCGACGAAACCGCCGCCGCCGGGCGCGCGAGACAGTCGCTCCTGCTGTCGGACAGCGAGCTCTTCCGGAGTTTCGTCAACGCGTTTGACACGCTCGCCCGGGCGGACAGGGACGCGGCCATAAGCGACTTCGTGTCGAAGGGAGTTTTCCTCCGCGAGATCAAGAAGATGCTGGGCGACGCCGATGCGGAGATGGTGCTCAGGGTGATCAAGGTGGTGGAGTGGCAGGGGTGCCAGGCGGACATCGCGACCGAAATGGCGCTTCTCACGCGGCATGGCGACGCAAGGATCCGCGCGAGCGTGGTGCGCCAGCTCGGCAAGGCCGGGGCCTACGACGCGGTCAAGGCGCTCTTTGACACGCTTGCGGACCGCGATCGAAGGGTCCTTGCCAACGCCATCGAGGGCCTCGAGGCTACGGGCTTCAGGCAGGTATTGCGTTATTTGGAGCCGCTCCTGAAGCATCCGGACAACAGGATCCGCGCCAACGCCGCCAAGGCTGCGTGGACGCTCGGGGAAGAGTCCGCCAAGGACGTTATCGTCGACATGCTCAAGAGCCAGAAAGCCGACATGAGGTTATCGGCGCTCTGGGCCTTGAGGCAGATTGGCGCTCGGGAGGAAGCCGCGATCATAAAGGAGATGGCGACCGCGGATCCCGACGAGCGCGTGAGGAAATCGGCGGAGCTGACGCTCACGGACCTGGAGAGCATGGCATGACGCCTGTCGCGACAATCCTTCGCGCCATTACCCTCGCGCAGCTTTCGCCCGGGCAGATGGGCAAGAGCTTCCAGGACTACACGGCCAACTCGCAGCAGAGGGTCATGACGAGCCTCGTCAGCGCCGCCATAATGGTGCTGGCGCTCGTTGTAATATGGCTGGCGATCATCAGGCAGCGCCAGCGCCGCAAACCGTACGAGATGTTCTTCGAGCTGTGCGCGCTTCACACAATCGGCAGGCCCACCGAACGCAAGCTCATTCATCTGGCGAGGTCGCACCGCATAGCGAACCCGGCGCTTCTCTTCGTATGTCCCGATCTTCTCAAAGAGATACAGTCGCTGGAGATGTCGGACGCAAAGAACGAGAAGGAGCGCAAGCGGCTCGAAACTTTCTTTTCCGATTTCATGTCGAAAGCTTTCGGGTAGACTTTATATCTTCAACCGGCCTTGAAGGAGGAGCATGCCATGAAAGGAACCGTCAGGAAAGGCATCCTTGCCGGTGTCGGCCTCGTGGATCTATCGATTGAAATGGCCAAAGGAGCCATTGACGTGCTCGTGAAAACGGGCGAGATAACGACCGAACAGGGGAAAAAGGCTATCGAGAAGCTCCAGGAACGCGGCGAGAAGGACTTGAGCGAGCTGCGGAAGAGGCTCGACGAGGCGATAAGCGGCGCGGAGTCAGAGACGGCGGAGATTCCGTACGTGACAAAGCCTCACTTTGACGCGCTCGAAGCGCGCGTGGCGCGGATAGAAGTTCTGGAGCGGCGAGTGGCCGAGCTCGAGCGGATAGTGGACGAGATCACCGAACGCGAAGGGCCCGCTGCATAGCATCCTGTGTGTGACGAAAACAAAACGCCCCCGGTCTGGAGCCGGGGGCGTATCAGTATCGCGCACGCCTACTTGAGCCCCATGTACTCCTTGAGGCTGCCTTCCTTCATTATCTTGACGCCGAAGTCCCTGGCATCCTTGATCAACTGAACCACCATGGGGTCCGCCGGATCGTACTCACCGGTGATGAGGAAGTCCGCGACCACATCACCCCTTTGAACATCGTTGACCACTTCTCCGCCGTTGGCGCGAATGAAGGTGGTCCACTGCTGGATGGTGTATATCGTGGGCTTGCCCGCGAACACGAAGAGCTTCTTCTGCGGCCCGGCGAGGTTGTACACCGCGTCGCCTTTGCCTACCGCCTGATCCTGCTCGACGCTGAGGATCTGGGCGACCGAGACCTTGGGCATGACCCTGACGATTTCCACGACGCCCTTGGTGACGGGGTTCTTCTTGGCGTCCCACGTGAACACCACGAAGTGCATCTGGGGCCTTACCCCTTTGTCGGCTCCGATATTGAGGGTGACGAGCTTGTTCTGCTGATCGTAGGCGGTGATGGTCGCGTCAGCCCTTTCGATGATTGCGCCTTCGCCGTTCAGGCGGCGCAGCTTCTCCTGAAGGTCCTCGATATGGAGAAGCATCTTGCTCCTGTCCTGGTTCCACTGATCGCGCTCGGTGTAGTATATGTCGCGCACGGATTCGCGTTGGGCCGTTTCCTCATCTATGCGGCCCTGGAGGCGGGCCACTTCGTCGGCCATCTTCTTCTGCAGCGCCTGAATCTCGGCGATCTTGGCGGCGAGATCCGCTTCATACGCGGCTTCCGAGGCCTTCTTCTGCTCGGTCAGACTCTTGATCTGAGCATCCTTGGTGTTGACATCCGCTTCCAGCCCCCCTTGTATGTTCTTGAGGGTGGAGATGGTGTTGGGCACCGCTTTGAGGGCGTCCGCGGCGCTCGAGTTCTCGTTTGCGGTTCCAATTCCCGCCGCCTGCGTGGCCTCAAGCGCGTTCTTTATGTCGGCTTTCAAGCCATCAGGGGCGCTTACTCCCGCGATTTTCTGGAAAAGCTTGTCCTTTTCCATCGCCGCCGCGAGGTTCTTTTCCGAAGCGTCAAGCTTGGTAGCTGTGTCCCTCGCGGCCTGGTCGGCCTGCTGGTACTTGGCGAATGCCCAATAAGCGAGAACCGCGAATACCACCGTCAGGATGATAAAAATCACCAGTCCGACAGGAGAACCTCCGCTGCGGGGCCTGGTTCTTTGCGTGGAGTCCATCGATATCCTCCTATTGACTTCCAAGAAGGCGCGCGCCCACCTTCAGATATGGGATAATTATGGGCAAAATGGCCGTAAGTCAAGCGAAAAAATAGGACTTGCGGAAACGCAAGTCATGCTTGACCGCGCACCTTTGAACGCTATAATACAGTCTGACACATCGGTCCGAACCGGCCTAATATCGTCGCTTTCAGCCGCGTTTTTCTCCTGGTGGTGATATCGGCGAGGATAGCAAAGAGTTTCCTCTGCCGTCTTCGAGATTAGTGGCCGACGCCGGCGCGTCGTGTTTCCTGAACTCAAACCTGTGCTTGCCAGCGAATGCATCTGAAATGAGTCAGTCCCACGTAGAAAAGAAGATATTCCTTATAGACGGAAACTCCCAGGCGTACCAGGCTTACTACGCCATCAAGTCCGACTTCACGGCGCCTGACGGTCTTCCGACTAATGCAATATACGGCTTTACCCTCATGCTCCTCAAGATCTTGCGCGAGAAAAAGCCCGATTACGTGGTGGTTGCTTTCGATACGCCCGCGCCGACGTTCCGGCACAAGGCGTATACCGACTACAAAGCCCAGCGCAAAGGGATGCCGGATGACCTCGCCATCCAGTTGGACTGGATAAGGAAGGTTCTCGACGCCTATCGCATAAAGTCTGTGGCAATACCGGGTTACGAAGCGGACGACGTGCTGGGCACGCTTGCTCGCGCCGCCGCCGACGAGGGGCTCACGGCCGTAATCGTCACTCGCGACAAGGACGCCCTGCAGCTGTTGGGCGACAACGTGCTCATCTGGGACAACAGGAAGGACGAGTTCTACTCCGCCGCCGACCTCCAGCGGGAGATGGAGATCCGCCCCTCGCAGGTGGTGGACATGATGGCCTTCTCGGGCGACGTTAGCGACAACGTCCCCGGCATACCGGGCGTCGGGCCCAAGACGGCGCTCACCCTGATCCAGAAGTATGGCTCGTTCGACGAAGTCTACAGGCACGTCGACGAGGTAAAGGGTCCGAAACTGCGGGAGAACCTCGTCCAGTACAAGAACGACGCGGTGCTGAGCCGCGAGCTCGTAACGATTGACACCAACGTGCCGATCGACTTCAGGATCGAGGATTTCCAGGTTCAGCCGCCGGACGCTCAGAGCCTGGCCGAGCTTTTCAGGCGGCTTGATTTCAGGAGCCTTCCCGGGGCGGCCACAGCGGCCGCTACGGCCGCGGCGCCTGCGCCGGCGGCATCCGCCGCCGAGTATGTCCTTGTGGACAGCGACGCCAAGCTGACGGCCCTCGTGAATGCCCTCGAGGGCGCAGAGGCCTTCGCCTTCGACACCGAGACCACCTCCCTGTCGCCGATCGATGCGAGCCTTGTGGGGATGTCGTTTGCCGTAAGGCGGGGCCAGGCGTTCTATGTGCCCGTCCTCTGCCCGCCGCTGGAGCACTGCCTGGCGAAGGAGAAGGTGCTCGCCGCGCTCAAGCCCCTTCTCGAGAACCCGGCCAGGCGCAAAATCGGCCAGAACCTGAAATACGATATCATCGCAATGAAAGAGGCCGGCGTCGAGGTGCGCGGGGCGCATTTCGACACGATGGTGGCAGCATACGTGGTCGACCCCGGCCGGCACCGCTACAACCTCGGCGACCTCGCGGTGGACTACCTCGCGTACACGATGATTCCCATAGAGGACCTGATCGGCAAGGGCAGGAAGCAGATCACCATGGACATGGTCTCGTGCGCGCGCGTGGCCGAGTACAGCGGCGAAGATGCGGAAGTATCGCTGCGCCTGGCGAGTTGCCTGGAGCCGGAGATTGAGCGCCTCGGCGAGGAGAAACTCTTCCGCGATGTGGAGATGCCGCTGGTGGAAGTGCTCGCGCGGATGGAAGCCGCAGGCGTCAAGATAGACTGCGACCACCTGGCCGCCATGGGCCGGGAGTTCGAGAAGGACATATCCGGCCTCGAAGCGCGTATATACAAGGAAGCGGGGCACGAGTTCAATATTGCTTCGCCCAAACAGCTGGCCGATGTCCTTTTCGAGGAGCGCAAGCTCTCCTCAGGCAAGCGCACCAAGACCGGGTATTCCACGGACGTTGAAGTGCTGGAGCGCCTGGCCGAGAAGGACGAACTCGCGCGGTTGGTGCTCGAGTACAGGAGCCTCACGAAGCTCAAGGGCACTTACCTCGACGCGCTGCCGAGGATGGTGTCGCCGAAGACGGGGAGAGTTCACTGTTCGTTTAACCAAACAGGAACAGCGACCGGGCGGCTCTCGTCGAGCGATCCGAACCTGCAGAATATCCCGATCCGCACGGAACTGGGCAGGCGGATAAGGCGGGCATTTGTGACGGAGCCGGGCTGCGTACTCCTTGCAGCGGACTACTCGCAGATTGAGCTCAGGGTCGCAGCGCATCTCTCGGGCGACCGGACGCTTATCGACGCGTTCAAGCGCGGCGAGGACATTCACAACTTCGTGGCCAAGCAGGTATACGGCGTGGACGATAGAGGCGTGACGAGCGAGATGCGCAGGACCGCCAAGGCCGTGAACTTCGGGATTATCTACGGCCAGAGCCCCTACGGGCTCTCCCGGCAGCTGGGCATTCCGATAGGCGACGCGGCGCAATTCATCGATGCCTATTTTGCCAGGTACCCCGGGGTTGAAAAATACATAGTTGACACGCTGGGGGCGGCTAAGAAGAATGGTTATGTCAGCACGATCCTCGGCCGCAGGCGGTACGTCAGCGGCGTCGAGGGCCTGAGCCCTCGGAATCTCAACTCCTCCGAGCGCATCGCAATCAATACGACTATTCAGGGTTCGGCAGCCGACATGATCAAGCTTGCGATGCTTGCCATCGACGCCCGGCAGCGCGAGGCCGGCTCACACGCGAGGATGATTCTGCAGATTCACGATGAGCTCGTCTTCGAGATGCCCGAGGAGATGGTGGCTTCCGAACGGCCGCTCATCGAATCCGCGATGGTGAACGCACTGGAGTTGTCGGTGCCGGTGGTGGTAAACGTGGGAGTGGGGCCCAGTTGGCTGGAGGCCGAGGCTTGAGCGCGGCGCGGCAGTGTCCGACCATAGGGCTTATGGGCGGCATAGGGGCGGGAAAAAGCGCCGTCGGCGGGATACTGGAAGGTATGGGCGCTGTCAGGATTGACGCGGACAGCATCGCCCGCCAGGTCCTCGAAAGAACCGAGATAATATCGCAGATCGCCCGCGAGTTCGGGGAGGGCGTTCTGGAAGATGGCCGGGTGTCCCGTCCGAAACTGGCCGCAGTCGCTTTCACCGACGAATCGCTCGTAAAGAAGCTCAACGCGATCGTTCACCCAGCCGTGATCACGGAGTCCAGGCGGATTATCCGCGAGGCGCGGCGCGAGTCTGCGTGCAAGGCGATAATCCTTGACGCGCCCCTGTTGGTGGAGGCCGGCCTCGAGGGGCTTTGCGATTATCTCGTGTTCGTGGACGCCGCCGAAGAGAAGAGACAGAAACGTTTGGAGGAGTCCCGAGGGTGGGACGCAGGGGAAATTGGACGAAGGGAGAGATTTCAGAATTCTCTAATATCGAAACGTAAACGGGCCGATTACATCGTTGACAACAACGGCTCTCTCGATGAGACAGTAAGGCAAATCGCCTCCATCTGGAACAAGATTGTCAACGCATGACCGCCTTGCGCTTCCGAAATATCGCGCCGCTGGTGAACCGGCTCGGTCCTTCATAAACAAACGAAACCGCGAAAACTTGCCAGGCACTATGTATCCCTTGGAGGTATGATTCACAATGGCGACAAGCAAGACAAAGGATCTCACGCCCGAGGAGCAGGAGATTAACCAGAAGTACGAGGACGTGAAGAAGGGCGAGATTCATCTCGCAGAATTGCAGAAGATGACCGTCCGGCAGCTCCAGGCCACGGCGAAAAAGGAAGGCGTGCCGGATTACTCGGGCCTCAAGAAGCCCGACCTCATCTTCAAGATCCTCAAGAACCGCGTCAAGGCGAACGGCCTTCTCTACGGCGAAGGCGTCGTGGAAGTCCTGCCTGACGGATTCGGGTTCCTGAGGAGCCCCGATTACAACTATCTGCCCGGGCCCGACGACATCTACGTGAGCCCCTCGCAGATCCGGCGCTTCGGAATGCGCAACGGCAACATCGTGGCCGGCCAGATCCGTCCGCCCAAGGAGGGCGAGCGTTACTTCGCGCTCCTTCGCGTCGAGGCGATCAACTATGAGAACCCCGAGGCCGCGCAGGAAAAGGTCGTATTCGAAGACCTGACGCCGCTTCATCCCAATGAGAGGATGATTCTGGAAGTCCAGCAGATGGATATCGAGATGAGGATCGTCGACCTCATCACGCCGATCGGCAAGGGCCAGCGCGGCCTTATCGTCGCGCCGCCGAAAAGCGGCAAGACGGTGCTCCTGCAGAAGATGGCCAACGCCATCGCGAAGAACAACCCCGAAGTCTATCTCATCATCCTGCTCATCGACGAGCGTCCCGAGGAAGTCACCGACATGAAGCGCAACGTCCAGGCCGCCGAGGTCATCTCATCGACCTTCGACGAGCCGGCCGCGCGCCACATACAGGTCTCGGACATGGTCATCGACAAGGCGCGCAGAATGACCGAGTACGGCAAGGACGTCGTGATCCTGCTCGACTCGATCACGCGCTTGGCGCGCGCCCACAACGCCGAGATGCCGCACAGCGGCAAGATCCTCTCGGGCGGCGTGGACGCCAACGCGCTCCAGCGCCCCAAGCGCTTCTTCGGCGGCGCGCGAAAGCTCGAGGAAGGCGGAAGTCTGACGATCATCGCGACCGCCCTCATAGACACCGGCTCCAAGATGGACGACGTGATCTACGAAGAGTTCAAGGGCACCGGCAACATGGAGCTTCACCTCGACAGGACGCTCTTCGAGCGCCGCATCTTTCCGGCCATCGACATCAACCGCAGCGCGACGCGCAAGGAAGAACTCCTGCTCGACCCCGAGGAGCTTCGCCGCGTGTGGCTCCTCAGGAAGGTTTTCAACGACATGAACCCGGTCGAGGCCATCGAGCTCTTGATCGACAAGATGAAGAAGACCGGCTCGAACGCCGAGTTCCTGATGAGCCTGAATCTGTAAGGCTGCAAAGGCGGGCGGCAGCGCCCGCCAAAGGAAGCATTGCTTTCGCCGACACAGGGGCGGGTCGCATGACCCGCCCCTTTCTTACGCTTCACGCGGGCACGTCACTGGAGTATACCCCGCTCATGACATATAATGCTTTCGTAACGGCGACCGCAATGGTAGGGGGGTGCCATGACAAGGCTTCAGCGCATGTACGCTCTCGGTGTCATGTCGTTCGTCCTCTTCCTGAGCACGCTCGCAGGCGTTCCCGTGCTTCCGAAACTGTCGACCGAACTTGGCGCCGATCTCAGCATGATCCCGGTCATCGTGTCGGCCTCGCTCATCGCCGTTGTGCTGATTCAGCCGTTCACGGGCGTCCTTGCCGACAGGTTTCCCAGAAAATGGGTCGTGTTTGCCGGCGCGCTTGCGGGGTCTCTCACCTCGCTTGCCTGTGTGTTCGCAACAAGCTGGCGACAGCTTCTCTTTCTCAGGGCGGCGGGAGGCGCGGCAGACGCGATTTCCATGCCGGCAATCCTTGCCATCACCGCATCGTTGGCCGAGGGGCAGCAGGGCAGGTTTCTTGGGATCCTTCGCAGCAGCCAGGGACTATCGTTCGTAATTGGTCCGGCGCTCGGGGGCGCTTTCTCCCTTATCTGGCTGCGGGCGCCGTTTCTTGCCGACGGCATACTATCACTGGTCGCGTGTCTGGCAGCGGCCATTCTCATCGAGCCTGAAAACAGGGTCGTGCGGAAGAACGCGCCCAGCCCGCTCTCGGGCCTGCGCATGACCTTTGCGGACAGACGGGTCTATCTGCTGCTTCTCATCGGCGTCTCCGGCCTCTTCGGCTTCGGAATGCTCTACGGACTTGTTTCCACCAAGGCGCAAGTCCTCGGCCTGGCATCGTGGCGGGTGGGGGCCATCCTCGGCGGTGGAGCGCTCGTATTCAGCGCGGTGTCCCTCTTTGTCGGGCGAATCGCCGACAAGGCGCGTCCTCTGCCGCTTGTTATCGCGTCGGAGTTGGTCATAGTCCTGGCGGCTGCGGGACTATCGCTTGCCGGCGGATTTGCCGCCTTGTGCGCCTTCTACAGCCTCTTCTGCGTGGGCGAGGCGACAGTGTGTCTCCTGTCGTTTGCATACGCGGCCAGGCTGTTCCGGCAGGAGCACATGGGCGCGTCGATGGGCGCTTTTGATTCGGTTATGGATCTTTCGCTCTTTGTGGGGCCTGTCGTTGCCGCTGTGTCTCTCAAAGCCCTCGGCACGGTGAACGCTGTTATCCCGATTGTCTGCATTCCGGCAGCGCTTGCACTGGCCGCGGCGTTGTTCAGACTAAGGCAAGCCACCGCGGGTGTCGGCTCGACTGTTCCGGCCCCTCTTGACGTTGAGGAGACAGTATAACGCGATGGGCGCCGCCGAAAGAAGAACGCTGACCGCCGCAATCTCTGTTGCATGCCCTCTCACCCTCTTTGTCACGGCGTGGTGGTCGGCGGCCTGTCTCGCGATGTGCCATCTCGTTGCGATTCACGAAAGAGGAATCATGCTCCTGGCGCTCGGGGGGCTTTGCGCGGGCATAGCTCTGGCTGCGTGGAAGGCGCGGACGTGGGCTGTTCGCGTCTACGAGACGAACTGGCTTCTTACGGCGCCCCTCTTTCTTGTGTGGTCGGCGATGGCGACCGCCCTCTTCATGGGACTGCCCATCGGCAATCTTGCGCTCGGGGCCGCGGCCGGGTTCTTCATCGGGCGCAAGGCGCGCCATGAAGGGGCCGCCCCGCGGGAATCAACTCATGCCGCAGGGCGCGCAGGCGTATTCACCGCTGCCGTTGCCGGATGTATAGCGCTCCCCATGGGAATCCTCGCCGTACTGGACGTCCACACGATGCAGACGCTTCTTTCGCTCGTCGGCTGCTCGCGAATTGCCGACACATGGGCCGGCGGAACGGCCGTGATTGCAGCGGCCGTGCCCCTCGTCGTCCCGGCGCAATACTTGTTGACAAGGTGGACCGCCATCAAGGCATATGGCCTGGATGCCCCCTCAGTCGAGAACGTCGCATGAAATGCGAGGGGCGGCCTCGCCGGCCGCCCCTCGATCAGTCAACGGTATGTGTGCGCCGCCGGACTAATACTTGAATGACGTCTGCTTCTTGTTGACCTGCATGGTTATCCCGTAGAACCACTCGGCCCCGGCGTTCTCAAACAACATGTGTACCTGGGCGTCCGCGGTCAACCCTTCGAGATTCAGTTTGCTTGCGACGATTGTGAACCGTCCGTTCCTGCCGTCGACGCTCAAAGCCGCCTTTCCGCCGCCGGTCGGCGTTCCCTTGTACCTGAAGTGTCCGCCTGAGACGGTCAAAGAGCCTGCCGGCACGACAAAGTGAAACGGTCCGACGTCCACGGTCACGGCATCAGTCGTCGGGTCGAATGACTCCTCATTGAGAAGAACGACTCCGCTGAATACCATGCTGTCGCGATTGGCGGTCTTGAGGTTGCGCACGATCTTGAGGCTCTTCAGCATCAGGCACGGCATCGGGTCGCTCACGTCCAGCTTGCTCAGCGTAAGGCCACTGCGTCTCATTTCAAGGGTCATGCCGGCGTCGAAATCGCCGATCTGCAGGTCCACAGGCATCTGCCATGTTTCCTCGTCGCCATCCACGTAGCCGGCCAATCCATCAACGTCGCCCTCGGTGTCGTCGTTCCCGAGGCCGAGGTCAAGCCATTGCTTCACGCCCGTGAACTTGAACGTGCACTTGGAGCTGTTTGCAACCCAGTACTCTACCTGTCCTACGACGTTGTCCTGGCGGATGGTGAACCGGTGACTCTTGCCGGCCCTCTTCCACGACTCGGCAGGGAAATCCGCCGACCAGTCGCCGATGCTCAAGCTCACGTCGTGCGCGGCGATGTTGTTGTCCGTGGACTCCACCTCCATGTTGAACGTGCCGCTGATGGAGAATGAATCGTGCCCCTCGCCCCTTCCCTGGGACATCCTGAGTTTGTCCACCGTTAGAAACTGCGTCACCGCGTCGTCCGCGGCATATGCCGGGCCGCTTCCCCAGAGTGTGAAAAACGCCGCCAGAACTATCGCCAACCCTGCCACGGTCTTGCCCATAATCCCTTCCTCCACGAAGAATGCCGGTCAAAAAACAGCGCGCCAAGCGGTACCACGGCGCGAGAGCCACAATTGGTGAACAAGGCGAACGTCATTGCGAGAAAGCTCGAACGGCTACATATACCTGCTGGATGCCGCTTGAGCAAGCAATTTCCGTGATATTAGGGGAGGGGCGTAATGAGAAGGGGCGGCTTGCGCCGCCCCTGTTACTCATAGTGGCTCGGATGGTCTTAGTACTTGTAGACCGAGTGAGCCTTGTTCACGGTCGCATGCACGACCAGCGACCATGCGACGCTGGTGCCGGAGAAGCTGAAAGATACCGGCACATCGCCGTCGGACGTGAGGGCGCTGAGGTCCAGACCCGATGCGACGACGACCATCTTCCCGGTGTTGTCATTGACCGTAACGCTCACCTTCTCGCCGGTCGCAAGGGTGCCCTTATACTTGTGATAGATGCCGCTGACGGTCATGTCCTGCAGCGGGAACTCCATGTGGAACGGCCCGAAGTCCGCCTGGACATTAGTCGCCTCGGCGTCGAGGTCACCCTCGGTGCACATGCGTGCTTCGAAAACCATGCTGTCGTGGCGGCCGCCCCTGGGGTTGCGCTTCATCTGCAGCTTGTCTATGACAAAGATATCCCCCGGGCCGACCCCGGTCATGTGCGCGGTCTTTCCCCTGACACCTATCTCGAAAGCCGTCGACTCTTCGAACTGCGTCCCAACGGCAAGAGTCACTACAAACCCCTCAGGGTCGGGGAAATCACGCATGAGCGACTGGTGCCGCGCGTTCACCTTGAACGTGCACTTGGAACTGTTGTTGACCCAGTAGGTCACGCTTGCAGTGACGTCGCCGCTCTTGGCTGTAAAGGAGTGTGACTTTCCGTTCCTTCTCCACGAAGCCGCCGGGATCGTGCACGACCACGTCGAATCGATGCTGAGTGTGAAATCGGTGGATTCGATAACGGCCTGCACCGGGAGGTTGAACTTCCCCTGCATCACAAATGAATCGTTGCCGCCGCGCTCATTGGCGACAACCGCGTTGAACTTGTCCACAGCAACCCATTTGTCCGTTACCTGGCCGAACGCAGGCGCCGAGATGACCGCAAGCGCGAGAAAACACAATACTGCAGCTACTTTCGTTGTTTTGCAAGTATACATCCCCGTATCCTCCGATGCCTCCAGTTGTGCCGCTGTTTCAAGGCCGTCTCTGCGGCAGAAACAGCGTTCCCCAAGTAGTGACGTACTTTACGAATATACACCCTGTTTCAAGCGAAGTTGCGATGGTATGGTGACTTCCAGGGCACGCGGCGTATTTCACATGGACATGGTCCCGCGCGTTATCCTGCGATTTGAGCCCTCCCGACGAATAACTCGCTGCCAAAAGCGTATATGCCATGTTGTCGGCAACAATCCTGCCCGGACTTGCGTCTTTGGGGCCAGTGGAGCCATACACTGGATTATTCCTTGACAATCAGGCCGCGCCATGTCACAAATACCGCTCTGAGAAGCACTTCCACACGGCCCGCGCAGGCGGTTGGCCTGGAGGGTGCGGCGGTTTTCTCAAGATTCGCGGCCTGGAGGTAGGCACATGTTCCACTTTGTGGACTCGATCTGGCATATGACGGGGGTGGATTGGGTGTTCTTCTTTGCCGCCCTGCTTGGTGGGTGTCTTTTCATCGTCCGGCTGATCCTCATGATCTTCGGGTTTCACAGCGGCGACGGAGACATGGGCGGGGGCGATTTGTCGCACGTGGACACTGGGGGCCACGCGGGCGGCTCGGACACGAGCTTCAAGCTCCTGTCGCTCCAGGACATAACAGGATTCTTCATGATGTTCGGGCTTGTCGGCCTTGCATTGCGCAAAGAGAGCCATGTCAGCACAGGCTGGGCCATACTCGGCGGCCTTACCGCGGGCCTTCTTGCGGTGTGGCTCATCAGCCTGCTCTTTGCCGGCATGAGGAAGCTGCAATCCTCGGGCACTCTCGACATGCGCAACGCTGTCGGCCAGACGGGCTCGATCTATCTCACGATCCCTGCGACCGGCACGGGTCAGGCGCAGTTGGTGGTCCAAGGGCGGCTTCTGGTTGCTGACGCGATTTCCGCGGCGAAGGTCGAGATTAAAACCGGCGAGCATGTGAAAGTTATGGACGTAGTCAACGGCAATGTCCTTGTAGTCGAGAAAGTCTAGTTCCGGAAGGAGGAGCATTCATGATATTGGCTCAAGCGATGGAGGCGGCAACGGCGGGCGCGTTCTGGCTTCTGGCCATCATAGCGTTCGTATTCCTGGTGCTGTTCACAATGATATTCATGGCGCGGCGCTACAAGCGCTGCCCAAGCGACCAGATCCTCGTGGTCTACGGAAAGGTGGGCAAGGGGCAATCCTCGAAATGCATCCACGGCGGCGGCACGATGGTCTGGCCGCTCATCCAGGATTACGCCTTCCTGAGCCTGACGCCCATGACCATAGGCATACCGCTCCAGAAGGCGCTCTCTCTCCAGAACATCCGCATCAACGTGCCAAGCACATTTACGGTCGGCATCTCGACCGATCCGGCGATTATGATGAACGCCGCCGAAAGACTTCTGGGCCTCAATCCAGAGTCCATCGAGAACATGGCGCGGGAAATCATCTTCGGCCAGTTGAGGCTCACGGTCGCGTCGCTTACGATCGAGCAGATTAACCAGGACCGCGAGAGCTTCCTCGCGTCGATCCGCAGAAACGTCGAGCCCGAGCTCAACAAGATCGGCCTCTATCTCATCAACGTCAATATCACCGACATCACCGACGAGTCCGGCTACATCGAGAGCATCGGCAAGAAGGCCGCGTCCGAAGCCGTCAACAAGGCCAAAGTGGACGTTGCCGACCAGGACAAGCTCGGCTCCATCGGCCAGGCGGCCGCGTACCGCGAGCGAGACGTGCGCGTCGCCGAAAACACCGCCGAAGCCGAAAAGGGCAAGAAGAAGGCCGAAGCCGACAGGCGCGTATTCGTCCAGCAGCAGGAAACCACCGCGAGCGTCGGCGAGGCCGAGGCCAACCGCGAGAAGGAAATCCAGCTCGCCGTCAACGTCGCCGAGGCACAGAAGGGCAAGAAGAAGGCCGAGGCCGACCAGCGCGTTTACGTGCAACAGCGCGAAGCCGACGCCATCACGGGCGAAAACCTGGCACAGGCGGACATCGCACTGGCTAACGCGGAGCTGGCAATCAAGAAAGCCGATGCCTATCAGCGCGGCGAAGTAGCCAAGCGCCTCGCCGAGGCCGAAGTCCAGAAGGCCGAGTATCAGGCCGAGCAGCAGAAGCTCATTGCCGAGGAGGTGGTCCGTCAGGAGATCGACAAGCAGAAGATCGAAATCGCCGCCGAGGCCGAGGCCGAGAAGACCCGCCGGGAGGCCAAAGGCCACGCGGACGGCGTCCTCTTCAACTACGAAGCCGAGGCCAAGGGTATCCGCCAGGTGCTCGACGCCAAGGCCGCCGGTTACGAGAGCCTCGTCAAGAGCTGCGGCGGCGACGCGAAGGCCGCGGCCACGCTCCTCATGGTCGAAAAGATCGAGGAGATCGTTGAGAAACAGGTCGAAGCGATCAAGAACCTCAAGATCGACAAGATCACCGTCTGGGACTCGGGTTCAGGCGACGGCAAGGACGGTTCCTCAACCGCCAACTTCCTCGCAAGCCTCATCAAGTCCCTCCCTCCGCTCCACGACATCGCCGGCGTCGCCGGCGTCGAGCTACCGGAGTATCTCGGGAGGGTTTCCAAAGACGCCGGTTCCATTAAGCCCGGCGCCGACGTAATCAGGCAGTAATAGCACAGATAGCTATCTGCAAGCCGAGAGGCGGGCCTTCGGGCCCGCCTCTTCTTTCGCACTATACCTGCGGTCCTCGCTTTGCGCTCCTCTAACCTAACTTCCTGACCTACCAGTACTTGCGGCCGGCGACCCCAAGAAACACTTTGACCCTGTGGTACTCTTTTATTGGGGATACCGGCGATGGAGCCTTTCCACATTCGGGCTTCGCCAACCAATGCCTTTCCAGGGAATTCCCCACATGGGCGCCCTTGTGCAAGTGCAGCGGCCGCTCGGCGATTTTGGGAGGATTGGGAGATGAGGACCAAAGGACAGTCTCGTGTCTTCACTCTGCGCTCCAACTGGCCGTCAATAGCCCTTTGCGCGGCACTTGTCGTGTGCGCGCCCACTGTGCTGTACGCAATATCGATCCAAGACACCCTCACCATACCGGATTATGAAGTGAGCACGGATGCTTCCGGTGTGCAGACGATTTCCTGGAAAGACGACGCGCAAAACCGGCAGGGGACCTCAGGGACGGCAGGATGCCCGGACCTGCCCACGATCAAGGTGGACTATGGCCTCCCGACAAACGCTGAAGACAAGACAGTATCCGTGAGGATCACCAGGGTCAACTGGGAGACGCTTTCCGGCACGTACACGTTAGCCCCTGTACCGCTGCCCGCGGCAACTACCGACGCAGGCCTGGTTTCCGGTCTGCCGAGCGGCGTGAGCCTCGACCGCGGCAGGGACGTTGCGGCCTACTCAAGAGACGCCTTCGTTCCAGCAAGGGCCGTCACTGTCAGAAGCGTTTCACAGTCGCGCAAGTGGAAGATGGCTGACGTGGAATTCTGCCCCTTCCAGTACAACGCCGCCAAGGGCACCCTCAAGGTCGCAAGGAGCGTCACCTTCAATGTGACATTCCGCGTCCACCGGATGACCGCGCAGGAGAGGCAGTTGCTGAGAGATACCACCTTCGACAGGCACATCGTCGGCTCGCTTCGCAACCGCAGCGCCGCCGCCCGATGGTACAGGTCGGCTCGCAGCACCGCAAGCGCCTTGCGGAGCGACACCCCCGCAGCGAGCGCGCCCATGGTCACAGGCAGCGCATCGCTCGATCCGGCGTCAGGCGTATACGCCGACTACGTGATAATCACTACCGCTGCCATACGCGCGGCCAGCACAAGGCTCACTGCCTTCGTAAGCATGAAGCAGGCGCAGGGCTTTGCCCCTCTCGTGGTCGATGAAACCACGTGGGGAGGCGGCACCGGCGACACCGCGGCCAACAGCATCCGTTCGTGGCTCGCGGCCAACTACGCGTCAATGGGCACGAAGTATGTGCTCTTCATCGGCAGCGGCGACCCCGCGACAAGCGCGGTTCCCATGAAGATGGTATGGCCGCGCAGGGGCCAAAGCAGCGACACGTCATGCCCGACCGACTACTTCTATGCTGACCTTACCGGCAGTTGGGACCTCAACGGCAACGGTTTCTACGGCGAGTATAACGGCGACTCCGCTGCGGGCGGCGTGGACCTGGCGCAGGAAGTGATCGTCGGCAGGATACCGTACTACGGCGTTATTGCCGACCTCGACACGATTCTCCTGAAGATCATCAACTATGAGACCGCCACCGGGGATCTTTCCTGGCGCCGCAAGGGGCTCATCGCAGCGGCGATCTCCAACTACGCCAATGAGGACCGCACCGGCTATGCTGCCGTCAACGGCAGCGAGTGGGGCAACTACTGCAAGGCCGACATATTCACTGCGGCCGGCGCCACCTCCAGCCGCGGATATGAGAAGTCCGGCCTCGCCCCCGTTGGCGCGGCCTGCGAATTCGCGCTCTCGCGCGACAACCTTATCAGCCAGTGGAACGGCGGCTGCGGCTTCCTGACGTGGTGGGGCCACGGGTCCAATACCGGCGCATACAGAAAGTACTGGGCCGCGGACGACGGCGACGGCGTGCCCGAAGGCGGCGAGATGTCGTGGCAGACCTTCATCGACACAAGCGACACGCCGTCGATCTCGGCCAACGTCTTCCCGATAGCGTTCCAATGCTCGTGCCTCAACGGTTACCCTGAGGACGCGACAAACCTGCAGTACGCGCTCCTGAAACGCGGCGCCATCGCCGCGGTGGGCGCGTCGAGGGTGTCCTGGTATGCCGTGGCCACATGGGCCACGAGCTTCGCCGGCCAGGTCGGCGACAACGCGTCCTATGCTTACTACATGCCCAAGAAGATGGTCCTGGAGGGCATGAGCGTCGGCGAAGCCAACTGCTGGTGCCGCCGCACATTCGGAAGGGCGTGGGCCGACGGCTCCTCATACATGAACGTGTTTGATTTCAACGTCTACGGCGACCCCTCGCTCGTTGTGGCGGGCGTGGCGAGCAACATGGCAAGCCTCAACTTCCAGTGCATCCAGGGGCAGAACGCCCCTGCGCAGCAGTTCGACATCTGGAACTCCGGCGCGAGTTCCCTGAGCTATACGATATCCGGCGCGCCCGATTGGCTCTCAGTCCTGCCGCTTTCCGGAACATCGACCGGCGCGCACACGACCCACACGGCGACCTGCACGAGCTCGGCCAAGGCGCCGGGGACCTACAACGCCTCGCTGACTATAGGCACTTCGACCGCGTCAAACGCGCGGCTGGCTATTCCTTGCACTCTTAACGTCCTGCCCGCGGGGGTGTTTACGGTTACCTCGCCCAATGGCGGCGAGACCTGGGCAAAGGGCACGTACCATGCGATCACGTGGACGGCGGGCTTCGGCGGCACCGTGAAGCTCGACCTGTACAAGGGAGGGGTGTTCCGGAATACGCTCGCGGCGAAGTTCACTAACACCGGCAGTTGCATGTGGAACGTGCAGGCGACGATTCCGGCCGGCACCGACTATCGCATAAAGGTCACCTGCAATGAAAGCCCGGCCAACTCCGACATGAGCGACGGCGACTTCACGATCCCGCCGTACGTGATGGTGACCGCGCCGCTTGCCAACAAGGTCTGGAAGAAGGGCGCCACGCAGAGCATCACCTGGATAACCAACACCGGCGGCAACGTCAAGATCGACCTCTATAAGGGCGCAGCCCTCAGTACCACGCTCGCGGCCAGCACGCCCAACACAGGATCGTTCTCGTGGGCGATCCCCGCCGGTCAGACCATGGGCGCTGACTACCGGGTCAAGATATCTCTGCTGCCGGACGAGACCGTTTTCTATATGTCCGGCTATTTCAGCATCACGGGCAACGGCTCCTTCGCTACCGTGCTTGCGCCCACAGGCAATGACATCTGGCAGGTCGGTACGACCTTCACCGTGAGGTGGAACTCGGACAGCGAGGACGGCATGAAGGTCGAACTCTGGAAGGGGACCAAGGTCAGCAGGGTCCTTACCCCGTCCACGCCCAATAGCGGCGCGTTCTCATGGGCGATTCCGACCAATCAGCCCCTCGGCAATGACTACTCCGTCAAGGTTTCCTGCGCTTCGAATAGTGCGATATTCGGCACCAGCCCGGCCTTCCCCATAACCATGCGCGGCGTCACAATAAGCGCACTGACGTGGGCGCCTGCGACGGTGCGGCCGGGTCAAGCCATAACTCTGAGCGGCCTGAGCGGCACGTGCCAGTGTGCGCGCCCGACGGATGACGTCAGGGTCGTCGTTGGCATGCGTGACAGCCTTGGCCACTGGGTGGGCGGTGACCCTGTCGTAGCGTACAGGAATACGCCTGGGGACACAGCATCCCACGCGTGGACCTACGCGGGGGGGTCGATTAGCGCCCCGACCAAGGCCGGCGGCTACTACTTCTGGGCGCTCAATTCCGCCGCCACAAACGACGCCGCGGCCATAGCGGAGTTCAAGGCCCTTACCGTCACTATTTCAGTTACTCCCAACAACAGATGGGTAACGCTCTACCCGGTGACCGGTCTCGCCATCCTTATCACCTCGCCCAATGGCGGCCAGATGCTTTCCACCGGCTCGACCTGCACCATCACGTGGTCCTCCTACGTCGGAGGCAGCGTTAACATCGATCTTTACAGCGGCTCGATAAAGGTGTCGGCAATCGCCACCAACGTGCCCAATAACGGCACTTACCCCTGGACAATACCTGGCACAGTGGTTGCCGGGTCGAGCTATCGGTTGAAAATCGCCTCCGTCGTCGACGCCACCTGGACGGATTTCAGCGATACATACTTCAAGATAGTGAAGGGGCAATAAACGGCTCTGAGCGCAACAAACCGGGCAGACCGCAAGCCCTTGTAGCGCTCCGCCGCGGTGCCACGGTCTCAAGACCGCGTTGGTGACAAAATACTTCCCTTTTCAAGATGCCCGCGCTCTCCGCCTGCCGATAAATGCGTGGGGATTTTCCGCATACCTTCCGCGTTGGGCGATTTGTGTCTGATCGTGCCTTTTTGGGCAGTCTCGCGGGCTTTACAGGTGGGTTATACTCCAATTATGGGGTTATTGTGTCGCCGGGGATCGCCGTGCCACTTCCCGCTCCGGGAAGCGGTTAGCGCTTTTCCGGTGACTGACCGGGTGGGGAGGGCGATGCCCCCGCTCACTCACACTGCACTGGCTCTGATGCTCAAGGCGGAACTCTGATGCTTCTGGCCGAAAGCAAAAAGATTCTTAAGAAGCTCGACGATCTGCCTACGCTTCCCAACCTCGCCAAGGCGCTTCTGCAGATGGCGTCGCAGGAGACGGTGCAGGTCGAGGAGATCACATCGCTTATTGAAGCGGACCCCGCCACCAGCGCCCGCCTGCTGCGGATAGTGAATTCGCCTTACCTCGGCATGCAGGGCAGGGTAACCTCGGTCAGCCGCGCGGTGGTGATGCTTGGGTTTAACGGCGTGCGCAACGCGTTGCTCTCAGTCCAGATCTTCAGCATATTCGGCGAGGCGTCGAGAGCTGAGAACTCCGAGCTCTTTGAGCTCTGGAAGCACTCCCTTGCGGTCGCCTCCGCGGCCGAGCTCGTCGCTGAAAACACCGGCGGCCTCCTGCCTGAGGACGCGTTCACCGCGGGGCTCCTGCATGACATCGGCAAGATCGCCCTCTACACCATCGCTCCCGGCGACTACAAGAAGGTTTTCGACCTCGTATCTACGGGCGACGTGCCCGTAAGCGATGCCGAGGAGCGCATTTTCGAGATGACGCACGCCGCCGCGGGGCGGTTCCTCGCCGAGAAGTGGGGCTTGCCGCCGGCGGTCTCGCAGGCCATCTACCAGCACCACAGCTACGTGCGCCTCGAACACCGCGAGGACCCGATAGAGCTCACCGCCGCGATCGTGTCGGTCGCCGACGACGTGGTCCGGCGCCAGAGGATAGGTTTCTCCGGAACTCCCGAGTCCTGGGAGCCGCTCAACGAGGTCTTCGGCAGGATCGGCCTCGAGGACAGGAACGTCGACGATATCCTGTCGCACCTCGTCGAGCGTATGAGCATGCGCAGCACCATCCTTGACCTCGATATCCCGGAATCGACCATATACCTGGAGTGTCTGCGCAAGGCCAATACGCTCCTTGGCAAGTTCAACGGGAAGCTTGACGAGATCCGCATCACCGGCGATCAGGCGCGTAAGCGCCTGGAGGCGATTACGGACCTCCACGCGCGCCTTGGCTCGTCCTTCGACACTTCCGACGTCCTTGCCGGGATCGCCGACAAAATCCACCAGCATCTTCTGGCGAGGAAAGTCATCGCCTATTGCGTCGACGACAAGGGGCACAGCGTTTCGGGATCGGTCAAGAACGGCACCGGCGAGACAAAGCCCTTCTTCCTGTCGCTCCTGAAGGGCGCCCACAACGAAGTGGCAAGTCTCGGCCACGACAGGGAAGCCCTCAAGTACCTCGTCGACGAGCTTGCCGGCCGCCTTGCCGACGTGACCGGCCCCGGCGACCTCATAGGCGGCAGGCTCGCGTACTACCCGATATCTGTCGGCCGCGGCCAGCGCGCCGGCATCCTCATCGAAGCGAGCGACCCCGTCGCGCTCGACCCCGCGGAGCTTAAGTTCTTTGCCGAGGCCGCCTCAACGATCTTCGAGAGGGCGCTTCTGGAGGAACGTCTGAGGACCGAAAGCGAAAGGCTCGTCGACTCCAACCGCCGTTCCAAGAGCTTCTACGAGGAGCTCATAAATGCTCGTAAGCTCGCCGCGATAGGCAGAATGGCCGCGGGCGCGGCCCACGAGATCAATAACCCGCTTGCCATCATCTCGGGACGCATACAGCTCCTCCTCAAAATGGAGGCCGACGAAGGCAAGAAACGCCACCTCGACATGGTCCGCAACCAGTGCGACCGCATGAGCAGGATTATCTCGGATATCCTTACCTTCTCCCGGCCGGAAAAGCCTGCCTTGAAGCCCACCGACGTTCGCGAGGTGATCGACTCGGCCGCGTCGCTTGTGGAGCCCGCCGCCGCGGCCAAGAACGTGGCAATCGTCAAGCGCTTCGCCGACAACCTGCCTCAGGCCCTCGGCGACGCCCCCAAACTCGAACAGGTCTTCCGCAACATCCTCGACAATGCGGTCGACGCTTCGGAGAAAAAGAGCGAAGTGACAATCACCGCGGACGTTGGCGAAAAAGGCAAATTCCTCGCGATTGGCTTTGCCGATAATGGCACGGGAATGGACGAGGAAACCCTCGGCCGAATCTTCGAACCCTTCTTCACCAAAAAGGAGGGACGGGGAACCGGCCTCGGGCTTGCCATATGCCATAGTATCATCCAGACGCACGGCGGGAAGATCAGGGTCAAGAGCGCTCCGGGCAAAGGGACCACCTTCACCGTGCTTCTACCAGTCGAGAAAGCAACGTAACCGGCCTTTTTGTTTTTGTGGTAGGGGGTCTTAATGGAAGACCAGATGAAACTCCTTGTCGTCGACGACGAGAAGGAGATCTGTTCCGTCCTCAAGGATGTCCTCACCGTTGAGGGGTACGCCGTAGAAACCACCAACGACGCCCGAAACGCCCTCACGATGATCGAGGACGGCTCTTTCGACGGTGTGATCACCGACCTCAAGATGCCCGGCGTGGACGGCCTCACCGTCGCCCGGACCGCCAAGGCGCGCTCCCCGGAAACCGCCACAATCGTAGTTACCGCCTACGCTTCCGTTCAGACGGCGATAGGCGCCCTGCGCACGGGCGTCGACGACTATATCTGCAAGCCCTTCGACATCGACCACATCGTCGACGTCGTGAGAAAAGCGATCTCCGTGCGCCTGGCCGAGAAGCGTAACCGCATGCTGCTCGGGCAGTTGCGTACGTCGAACTCCCGCCTCCAGCAGCACGAGAAGAAGCTCGCCGACCGCGTCATAAGCACCTCCCGCAACCTCATGGCCTCCAACGCCCGCCTCACGCGCCGCGTAGGCGAGCTGTCGATGCTCAATGATATCTCGCAGGTGCTCGCCAACGAATTGAACCTCGACCGCCTCCTCAATCTCGCCCTCAAGATAGTAAAAGAGAAGATGGGCGTCCGCGGCGCGATGGTGGTTCTCTCCGACGCGTCCTCGGGTAAGCTCGTAGTGAAGGCCTGCCTCGGCTTCGATCACGCCACCATCGGCAACTGCATCCCTCTCGGCAAGGGGCTCGCCGGTACGGTCGCGGCCGACCGCGCGCCGCTCCTCATAGAGGACATCTACCACGACGAGCGCGTAAAGCCCGCCGACTTCGAGATAAACGGCTTCACGTCGGTCCTCGGCGTGCCGCTCACGGTCAAGGAAAGCCTCATCGGCGTCCTTCTCGTCTACGACAAGATGACGCACGACAAGTTTTCTCGCGAAGACATTCACATTCTGACGACTATAGGCTCCCAGATGGCTATCGCGATTGAGAATGCGCGGCTCTATGCCGTGCTTCAGGACTCAACTCTGCAGACGGTTCAGGCGCTCGCGTCGTCCTTGGAGGCCAAGGATAACTACACCTCCGGCCACTCCGCGCGCGTGACCCACTATTCGCTGCTTCTCGCCGCCCGCCTCGGCTTGGACGAGAGGGAGATGCGAAACCTCCGCTACGCGAGCCAGCTCCACGACATCGGAAAAATCGGCATCACCGAGCGCATCCTCAATAAGCCCGGCAAGCTCTCGGACTGGGAGACCGCCGCCATCAGAGACCACCCGGTCATCGGCGAGAAGATCATCCAGTCCCTCGACTTCCTCGAGGACGTCCGCGCCGTCATCCGCCACCACCACGAGCGCTGGGACGGTACCGGCTACCCCGACTGCATCATTGCCGAGGAGATCCCTCTCCTTTCTCGAATTATGTCGATCGCCGACGCCTTCGACGCCATGACCACCGCGCGCCCCTACCGCGGCGCGCTCTCCCGTACCACCGCCATCGGCGAGCTCAAGACCAACTCCGGTAGCCAGTTCGACCCCCGCCTCGTCGAGGTCTTCCTCGAAGTCCTTCGCGAAGAGGACCCGCTGTCGAGCGACCAGGAAGAGCTGACGACGCTGCTGTAGGAACCGCGCGATTTCAGCCCGCTCACACCGGAGTTACATCTGCTCCGCTGAAAACAGCGTAGGGGCGCTGCTTGCTGCGCCCGCATCGTAGGGCGACGCACGCGTCGCCCGACAGTAGGACAGGCATTCCTGCCTGTCCACCTTACCTGTGCGTGGCGCACAGGAATCCCCTCTCCCTCTGGGAGAGGGCAGGGTGAGGGAGCGCTGCACAACGCGCTCTGCATGGAAGTCGCAGCCACGCCGCCGGACTGCGCCCCTACAGCAAGAGCGCATGCCACAATCGCCGGTCACACGCCACCCCACCTGCCCCTTTTTCCCCTTGACAATTATGAACATATGTTCATAATTATGCCAAGAAAGGAAACCTTATGCCGCGTCCATGCTGCTGCCGCAGGATATCCTGCAGGCCCGCTCACATGTGTTTTAAGCCCCGGGGCGTGCCGATGGCCGCCCTTGGGGAAATAAACCTTGGCCTCGATGAATTAGAGGCCATACGCCTTGTGGATTTGGAGGGTCTATATCATGAGGAAGCCGCTCTGAGAATGAACGTATCACGGCCAACCCTCACCAGGATAGTGGAGTCAGCCCGGCGGAAGGTCGCCGGGGCGCTGGTGGAGGGGAAGGCCCTCATCATAGAGGGAGGAAACATCATGACCGAAGCAATGAGGGGATTTCACTGCGCGGACTGTGGGCATCACTGGGAGGTGGCTCACGGGACAGCGCGACCGGATGCCTGCCCGGAATGCGGCAGCGGCAATATCCATCGCTCCGAGGAGTGCATGAGCACGCATGGACACGGCGGGGGACATCATGCGGGCGGACACGGTCGCAAGGGAAGGGGCCATCACCAGAATGTCCCCGAGGACACCGGCAAAAAGGAATCTACCCAAAAGGGAGAGTCTAAATGAAAATCGCTTTCACATCGGATGACGCCAAGAACATAACCGCCCACTTCGGGCACTGCCGCAGCTTCCTCGTGCTGACGGTCGAGGATAACCGGATCAAGGCGAGGGAGACGAGGCCTCTGTCCGGCGCCACGAACGCGCCGGCCCAGGGGCACGGATCGGCCGGGTGTTTCTGCCACAATTCGGGCGGCGGAGGCTACGAGGCGCTCTCGGACTGCGATGCGGTCGTAACGCTCGGCATGGGCCCGAGGGCCGCCGCGGCGCTGAAGGCGTCAGGTATTCAGCCGGTAGTGCTTCAAGCGCCTTTGTCGCCTGAAGACGCCGCGCTGGCATATGCCGCCGGGAAGATTCCGGCATACAGCCCGGCAGGCGATAACTGCTGTCACGACTCACAGTAGCGAACTGCAGTGCGCCATGAGGGGCCGGCATCCAGCCGGCCCCTCACTGGCCGCCCGCAAGATCATCTCTCTACTGCTTCCTGCGCTTCGGCCAGACGGGGACTCGCCCTGCGGACGCGCGCGACAAGCGGCCGCGCGATCGCGGTAATAACGAGTATCGCGCCGAAGACCGCTACAAGCGCCGGCCCGGTTGGCATGTCCTTCGCCGCCGAGAACATGAGCCCTATGACGCTCGCCAGCAAAGCAAGACCCCAGGATAGAATCAGCCGGGACGCGAACCCCTTCACCAGCATGCTCGCGCACACCGCCGGGATGATGAGATAGCTGAACACGACGAGCACGCCGGCCATCTTCACCGACTGCGTAACCATAAGGCCGAATGTGACGTAGAACAGGAAGTCCCACGCGCGTACGTGCACCCCGGCCGCCTCGGCGCTTCTGACGTTATCCGATATGAGGAGCAGGCGTCTGCGAACGGCAAAATGCAGGATGGCAAGGGGCAGGTAAAGCAGAAACGTCGCGAGTACGTCCTTCCAGCTCACGAAGAGGATGCTGCCCACGAGCATTGCCTCCATCTGCTCGTGCCCGTGCGGCGCTTTGCTCAGCACGAGCACGGCCAATGCGGCGGACACCACGTAGACGATGCCGATAATGGCCTCGTGAGGCACGTCCCCGTGGCGAAAGCGTGTCAACGCGAAAAGCGCCGCGCCGATGATCGTGAAAAGAAGCGACATGGCATAAGGGACGCGGTCAAGCAGCCACGCCCTCGTGCCGGATACGCCCGTTTTTTCGCCCGGGTCCGAGGGCGGCGCTCCTGCTTGCGTTGACGCATCGCCGGTCTGGCCTGCTGCAACCGCAAGGCTGCTTTGGAACTCGGCTTGCTCGTGGTGATGCTCGCTCACCGGTTCGCCGAAGACCAGCGGCACAACCAGGAGCGCGACTGTGGCGCCGAGTGCGGCCAGTTGCGCAAGCGCCAGGTCCACGAATATCACCCCGCGCCGTACGACGTGAAGCCCCATGTAGCAATGCAGCGCCGCAATAAGAAGGCATCCCATGAACGGCGCAGCCAACAGTCCCAGAAAGTCGCTCATCTCTATTTCTCCTTCTGACCCGGCGCGGACTTGAACGCCGCCGACACCTTGTTCACCACGTTGTCGACCATGGACAGGTAATCCTTCGCGGCCGGCTCGCCGTCCACGGAGTTGGCGCAGACGAGCACCCTGACCCCCGTCTTCCCCGCGATCAGGTCCGGAGCCTGCCGGTTGTAGTACGGTTCCATAAGCAGCACGCGGATCTTCTGCGACTTGACCTTCTCGATGATTTCCAGCGCATGGCCCGGACTCGGCGGTATGCCGGGCTTGGGCTCCATCTCGTCGGCGACGGTCAAACCGAACCGGTTGACGAAATATGACCAACTGCGGTGGAACGTGACGATCTGCTGGCCTCGAAAGGGCGCCATGGCGCCCGCCCATCCGCCGAGTTGTCCGGCGAGGTTCTTCTCCTTGAGATAGCCGCTCAATTGCCCCTTGGTCTCCAAATCCCAGAGCTTGTCTCCGCCGACTTCCTTGACCAGTTGCGGCCCGAACATGCGCTCATCCAGCGCCGTCCGGAACGTGGCGAGATTTGCGCCAAACACCGCGGCGTCCGTGGGATCGATCTGCGAGAGCCGAGCGGCGATAGTGCCGGCTATGATCCGGGCGTTGAATGGGTCGAGCCAGTAGTGAGGATTGCCTTCCGGGTGGACGTCGCCCATCTCGCGGGTCACTTTGCCGGTCGGTACCTCGAGGCGCAGTATTCCATCCGAAGCGTCGAGGTGCCCGGGTTGCCCCGGCTGTATCTTCTGGTTTCTCGATCCATCGAGAATGAGGCCCTCCCAGCCTATCTCCAGCTCCATGCCTATCCTGATCCAAAGGTCGGCCTTTCGCGCGACCATCATGTAACTGGGCTTGGCCTGGATGAAGTGAGGGTCCTGGTTTCCTTCGCAGATGCTGGTGGCCTTCACATGATCGCCGCCCACGGCCTGCGCTATTGCCCTGAGATCGGTCGTCGTGGTAACCACATTGAGTGTACCGGCATGCGACACGCCGCAGAACGCAGCTATCAGCGCCACCGACAGTACTATGCAGAGTATCTTCAGAATCTGCACATTTCGCTGGCCGCATCGTAGGGGCGCACAGCCGTGCGCCCTTCGCTCGAAAGCAACCAGGCGTCCGATAGCCCCATATTCTGCGGTACTGCGAACAAAGTCACTTAGTGTGTTATATGCTTTCATCCTCTGCTCCTTGCAAGGTTAGTACTTGTGTGCCCCGTGTGCGCCGATGGCGAAATCAAGCTGGATCCACAACTGGTTATCCGTGAAGCTTCCGGCCTCTTTGTAGTTGCGGGCGTTGTACTGGTAGCCGAATCGCCAGAAGCAGAACTCCGTCTGCCGGAACGTAAGATACCCGGATCCGGCGTTCTCGTGGAGCGACTCGTTTTCCGGCAGTTTGGTGAAATCGTAGCGCGCCCCCGCGAACCACCGCTCGGACAGTTGGTACTCCGTCGCGCTGTACGCGCCCCATGCGTCCTGCCTGGCCTCGCTGGCGTCCTTCTGCGACGCCATTATCTCGTTCTGGAACAGGAAGGATTTGTAGAGCCCCTCCTGCGTCGGCTTCCACTTGTACGTCGCGTCGAGTCCCTCCGCGTAGGCGGCTTCGCCGTTGGTGCCGGGGGCTCCCGAGCCGGTAGCGCCGAACTCCAGAGTGGAGCTCTTCGACAGGTCGAAGAAGCTCTTCAGGTGCAGGAGGTTCGTCATCGTCGGCTCGTCGGGCCGCGCGTAGAGCGACTCGCTGTTGGGATTGAAAAGCTGGTATTCGAGCTCGATGTACTTGTCCCATGGATTAGGAATAAGGCGGCTGACCGAGACGCCGTCGCCGCTCAATCCATCGTCGCCGAAGAACTTCTGTATCACCAGCGGATACTGCACCCACGGGATCGCGTGAAGGTGTACCGGGTTGGTCTTCCCGAAGTCGACCCTGAACCGTCCCATCTTCATCTGCAATTCCCACGGCAGCGTGAGAAACGTTGCGTACGCCTCCTCGACCTCGGTTGTGAACTCGCCGTCGGGCTCCTCGCCTACGCTTATGAATGCGTCGGCCTTGGCGTAGGGGTCTATCCGGCTCTGCAGGCCGAGTTCGCCTTCCCGGAATATGAACTCGTTGCCCGGCTGTGCCTTGTTGCCCTGGCTGGTAAGGTGCCCGAGTACGTCCGCGATGAAGCTTATGTCGGGGTTCATGCTTTGGCCCGGACCCGCCGCGCGCATCGGCGGCTGGACTTGCTGGGCGCCCTGCTGCTGCGGTGCCATAGCCTTTGCCACCTCTGCCGCGAGCGCCTCGTTTTCGGCCTGCTCCGCTGCGGACGGCTGGGCCGTCTGCGCCGATGACTCTACCGCGGGCGACGCGGCCGCTGTCGTCTCTCGAACCGCCTCAGATGATGGCTCCATATCAGGTGCAGCTTCGGCCGTCGCCGCGACCTCTGCGGACGACTCCACGGAGGCCGCGGCTTTGGCGGTCTCTGCGGCCTCGGCTGACGACTCCACGGTGGGCGCGGCCGCCGTTTCCCGCATCTGCCGCAGAGTCTCCTGCATCCTGTCGTCGAACTTTTTTCGCTCCTCATCCATCTGCTGCCGCATGGCGTCCATCTGGCTTTGCATCTCCTGCATCTTCGCGTCGAACGCCTTGCGCTGGTCGTCCATCTGCTGCTTGAGCGACCCAACCGTCTGCTCGAGCGATGTGCCGTTGTCTTGTGCGGGCGCTGTCTGCTGGCCAAATGACGGCGACGCCGTCAGAAGAAGCACGGTCAATAGCGCCCATACGATGTTGCTCCTCATATGACCCCCTTGTGTCACTAAGCAAGTGAACGGATTCCGCGCGCGAATACGCGCGACTACCCCGCCCCTGGGGCGGCATGTGCTTGTGTAACGGTCGAAGGGGTTACTGAGGAGGGGCCCTGAGGCCCAGAGGAATAGATATGCAACTGCCGGGATGCTCTCGGGAAACAATCGGCCGTTCGACGCAGGCCGGCGCCAGCCCCGCTATCTGCGGCGCTGTCCAGGCCAGTGGTGAGTGAAATGCGGAGAGGAAGTCGCAGACTGCGCAGGAGTGCGTCGCCGCCAGGCTGACTGCGCCAGCCTGATCGACCGGGAGCGCGCTGCTGTTTGCCCCCAACAGCTCGGACGGATGCATCCACGGATGAACAAGCGGCATCCCGACAACGGCCAATAGCATCGCCGTCGCTGCGAGCCACATCCCAAGGCCCGCCATCATCTTATGTCGGGAATGCCCTTGCACCTAAACCACCTCCAGCGCCATGCCCGCGCGTCGTATGAAGAGAATATCGGCCGCGCAAGGCATGTGCGTTACATCTATCTACGCTGCGATGCTCTCCAGCCGTGAAAAAAAACCGCGCCCCAGGATTGACTATTCCCGTCGCACACTGCTTGTGCCTGCCAGCTCCGGATAAGCTCCGAATGCGTCAGGGCCCTGCTTTCCTGCCGGCAGGCTTGGCCTTCCCCCTGGGTTTGTCGCGCTTCTGCGCCTCTATTTCCTTGAGCGCCTTCTGAAACTTCTCGTTCTGCAGGTATTTGACGAACGACGAATCTGTGCGCGGGTCCGGCATCGTCTCGCCGGGGATCATGTTCGCCCTGAACTTGAACGCGGTCTTGAGGCTCGCGATGGCCTCGTCGAGCTTACCCATCTCGGCGTAGGTGCACGCGAGGTCGTAGTGGAACATGGGATAGTTGCCCTCTCTTGAGATCCCGTACTCGAATGTGGTCTTCGCGTCCGCAAGATCGCCTGTCATTACATATGCGATCCCAAGATTGTCAACAAGCACGCGCACTCCGTGCTTGGACAGTGTCGGCGTCTTCTTCTCCATCTCCAGCGCTTTGCTGTAAGGTGCGATTGCACCGGCATAATCCCTCTTGAGATATGTTTCGGCTCCGTCAAGCATGCACTCGTCAAGGCTTGGCTTTGACGCGTCAAACGTGATGCCATCTATGAGGGCATATATCCGAGCCTCGTCGCCGCTCTTGTAATCGCCCTTCGAAAAGTGCACGTCGATCCACATCCCGTCCTTCGCCATGTAGGCGTTGATGTGCTTCTGATTGATGCCCCTGGCCTTGAGCATGTATTCGAGAACCGCCCACTCGCCTCGCTTGGACTCGGTGGCATCCTCCATCTTGAACGGCGAAGCCGACAGCCGCTTCCTGTACACTTCTCTTGCAGTCTTGCTATCGCCTTCCTTCGCGGCGGGCTCTATGAACACCGTCACCATCATTCCCCGGGCCTTGTCTTCCGCTCCAATGGCGGCTGACTTCCCATCCGGGCTGAGCTCCGGCGTTTCGACCGCGAAGCCGTCCACCCGCATCACAAGCGTCCAGTCTTTCCCCGGCGCATCGAGGCGTACGTACGCAGCCTTCCTCGGCGGCTCCAAAGCACTCGCCGCCGACGCAATCAGCCACACAAGCCCCGCCGCGACAATCGCTCTTCTCATAGTCCGTCCCCTTCCTGCGGTATCAATCGCCTCTTGATACACAACCTGCATCGTCAGGACGCGCCGCCCTCCAACCATATGCTCAGGCGCATCCTAACTGCCTTCTCGGCTTCTACTGGCAAGTCAAGCCACACAGCCCTTCCGTCATCCCATTTCTGACTATAGTCGATGGTGGGTCCCTTCGTAACAACCTGTTCCGGCCCTACCTCCTCAGCATGGTCTACCGCGCCCAGCACCTTGCCGTCCTTATCCAGAAGCTCCACCTTGATGTTCGCCCCCTTGAGCGCGCGATCTGTAAAGCGCAGCGCGACCGCCACCCGCATCTTGCTTGGAATCTGTCTCAAAACCCGCTCCGTAGGCCCGAGGGCGAGCGAGAAGCCGGCCTGCAAGGCGCTCTCGACGACGCAATGCGGTGGAAAAGCATTGTGGAGGAGGAGCAACGAAGCACGCTGGCTTCGCAGCCGGCCGAAGCCAGGATGGGGTTTTGAGATAGATTCCTAAGTCCTCGTGCAGCTTCGCCCCGAAGAACTCAAACCCCGGCACCGCCGCACGATACTCCGCGAATTCGTTCACCGGCGCTATCGGAAACTCGACCTGTAGATCGGGTACCCGATTGCTCGACGACAATGCGTTGCCTGGGGCGGGTGCGCTACTCTCGATATTCTCAGCAAAGAGAAGTCCCGCACCCGCGGCGAACACCGCCGCCGCCATCACCACAGCCCATCTCCTCATGCTGAGCCTCCTTCTCACAACGCCCGCGCACATTCTCTCTACCGCCACCGAAGCCACACAGCCCGTCTCTTAGTATTCCTCTTTGCCTCCAGTGTTCCCCGCTCTGCGGTTGCCCCGTTGCGTGACGCCATGCGGAATGTCGGGTACAGCGACTCCGGGTGTCCTTGCCATCGGCGGATTTCTACCACACGTGCGTGTCCTTGTCAACGACAAACGGGTGCAACTCACTCGTGTCTGTGAAAGGCCGGCTCCGCCGATGGCCGTCGGCGATTGGCCGTCTGTCCGCAAGAAGCCCCGTGAACAGAGAACTGGCGGCCCCTGTGCTCCGCCGACGTCACCTACAATTGGTCTACCAGCGGACCGGAGTTCACTATTGCCTTTTGCACGTAGCCACGTTACTGTTGTACACGAAGTTACCTGCTGAGCGCCTGCAACGAATGTCATCCGCAACGAGGGATCGAGATGGCTGAGATCAGTCTGACGCAGGAAGAAGCAGACAAGCTAATCGCCATGGAAAAGCACCATGTCGAGAACGTAGAATACAATTTCCCTGATCCCGGCGGAGCGATCCATGTGCCACTTGTGTCTGCCGATAAGCGCGAGAACTTTCTGCTGGACGTAAGCCGCGGCGGCAATATTAGCCTTGCAAAGGCGAAGTATCAGAACAGGGTGCTGCAGGTTGTCATATTAGTCCGACTCGAGCTGTGCGGACCGCCGCACAAGAACCCGGATGACCAGTGGATAGATTGTCCGCACATTCACCTCTACAAGGAAGGCTATGGTGATAAGTGGGCTTATCCTGTACCGGCCGGGGCATTCGCCGACATAACTAACCTGTGGCAGACGCTCTTGGACTTTAGCAAGTACTGCAATATCACAAAGCCGCCTCAGATCAATAGGAGGCTGTTCTGATGATTGACGATATTCGCCGCTTACTCGATGACTACTTGACGTGGCTACGCGACAAGACAAGCCTCCGACAGGTGAATGAGACCTGGGTCGAAATCACTACGCCTTACCTCGACAGGCACAACGACTGCACGCAGATATATGTAAAGCGTGAGGGGGGAGGGTATCTTCTCACTGACGATGGCAACACAATACAAGACCTTGAGGATTCGGGTTGCGCGCTTAATACTGAGAAACGCCAAGCTCTCCTCAGGGTTACCCTCAACGGCTTCGGAGTAAAGCTCAATAACGGCGCATTGGAGGTCGGCGCGTCCGAGGGAAGTTTCTCTCTCCGCAAGCACAATCTCGTGCAGGCAATGCTTGCGGTGAACGACCTGTTCTATCTCGCGGCGCCGACAGTAGCGTCCCTCTTCTATGAGGACGTGGAGGCCTGGCTCAATCAACGGGAGATACGATATACTCCCAAAGTGAAGTTCTCCGGCAAGAGCGGGTACGATCACCTTTTCGACTTCGTAATCCCGAAGTCCAGGACCAGACCGGAGCGCATATTGCGAGCCATAAACCACCCTAACAGAGATGCGGCCGAGTCTATGGCATGGTCTTGGCTTGACACCCAGGGTGTAAGGCCATCTGATTCCAAGGCCTTTGCTATCCTGAACGATTCCGAACGCCCGGTTCCTCCCGGAGTGCCTGATGCACTAAGAAACTATGGAGTCGGAAGTGTCCTGTGGAGCGAGCGCGAGAGTGCCTATTCTGATTTCGCGGCCTGAGTGCCATCAGGAGCATACGGATTGCCTTGCCCCAACCCTCTCCCTCGGCCTGCGGCTCTTCCTGTCCGCCGATTGCACCTCCGTGTGCTGTAACGGGAACGCTGGGTACGACGCCTCGCGCTGATCCTGCCATGGACGGATGCGCGACATATGCGCGCGTGCTTCTTGGTAACTGGCCAGCCCGGTTCACATGCCCTGGAGTAGCAGCCCGCCAAGAGCTCATCAGCAATCGAGTTGGGCGCCGCCGGGCTTGCCTTGCTCACGACTCCAATCCCATCCGTGCGTCAACACCATTGCTTTTCTGCCGCCCGCATGCTACATTCTCTTTTCACAACCCGGATGACATCCTCGTGACTTTCACTGTGCAAAAACGATAGAGCCGGCTATTCGAGCGCCGGCTGCGGGAGGACAGATATGTTCGAATGGCGCAACCATGGCATCGAGGAAGGGAAACCGCTTCCTCCAGCCCTGAGGCGTATGGGCATTGAATTGGACCAGCGTATGCAGAGGGCGTGGGATTGGGGCGCCGCCAATATCATGGGTGATCAGGACATACCTCCGCACCTCGATGACGGGCTGCTGCTCGAAGCAATATGCAGAGAGAATCCATTCTTGCTTGAGGGCCTCGTACCTGCCGGCAAGGAGAGAGCGTTTCACTCATACCACCTGCATGGGCCAACCGGAGACTTAGTTCCTGATCCGGTGAACGGAGATGAAGCGCTGGTATCGCCAGGTACCTGTCGGATTCTTAATGCCACGCTAACGGACCTGCACTTCAAGCGGACTCTAGGTACAGTGGACTACCTACGTGCTCTGTTGAAGTGCTTCCTACTGAATGGTGATCAGCCGGTGTCTTGCTTGAGCGCGCCCCTACTGGCGTTCGTATACACGCGTAACCCCTATACGCCGCTCTCGTCCATTCCCGCGCTTCGTCGCGCCATCGACATCGTGACTGAACGCTTGACCACTCGTTTGGACACTGCCGAGGACTACCAATATATACTCACGCTGTCCGCTGATCAAATCGTCTTCCGACCTATGAGCGTCCTCGGCGACTACGTTCAGGCCGCAGGCTCCAACCTCCTCCTGCCGCAGCGCGCTCTTCTCACGCACTTCAAGGATCAGTTCGCAGGCTTCACCCAAGACGAGATCGAGGAGCTTGAGGAGCTCATCAATAATCCGCGGGCGAAGGAGGCCGAGTTCCAGAGATTCTTCGAAGACCATCCACACTTCTTCCGCGTATGGGACCACCGCGAGGTCTACCCACACGTCGTCCTTGCGCGGCCGGAGGGGAACCTCGTCACGGACTTCATCCTCACAGACCGCGAACTGCAGAAGGCAGCGATCCTGGAACTGAAGCTCTCCGGCCCCAAAGTCATTCGCAACCAGGACAACCGCCGGCGCTTCGCCGACGCCGTGATGGAAGCGAGGGCGCAGCTCATTACGTACAGGGAGTGGTTCCGGGAGAAGGAGAACCGCCAGAGCTTAAAGAGCCGCGTCGGTATGGAGATCTACGAACCGCAGATGATCACCGTCATCGGCCGCGCCGCCGACTTCCAGGACGAGTTCGACCGCCAGCGCCTCCGCGCCACCAACCCCGACTTCGAAGTCGTGACCTACGACGATCTCGTCAAGTACGCTAACCGTCGGAGGATCGTAATCGGCTGAGAGCTTTCGAAGAGCGCCCATGTTGCGGCCGTATCTCTCTCCTGGCCGGCGGCTGCCTCTCTGCATGAAGTGGCGCGGGACGACGGGAACGAGGACTCTCGCCATCCCTGCGCCCGGGTTTCTATCACAGCCGCACGAACGCCGCCGGTACCTCAACCCTTCTCGCCTGCTTACCTGATCGCCTGCTCACCTGCTCCCGCGCCGCAGGCGCGAGCCTTGTGACCCCCGGATAAAAAATCCGCATTTCGCAAAAATCCTCTAAGTTCGAGTTTCGCAGTTTAGGCTGCCTTGGAACACAGTTCTACAAGTGCCTTTATGACTTTTGTCGACTTGCGGTCCCACTGCGGGGTGTTCAAAAA
>Ga0315282_10001559_pt1 | contig 42960 bp, 39 predicted proteins | sample YL17G07_20_MG_FD_203693 | JGI IMG/M metagenome (GOLD analysis project Ga0315282, IMG submission 203693) | Sediment microbial communities from Yellowstone Lake, YNP, Wyoming, USA - YL17G07_20 | ecosystem: Environmental > Aquatic > Freshwater > Lake > Sediment | place: USA: Wyoming | collected... | reverse complement strand
CCGTTGCTGCTCATCCCACACCTCCCCTTTTGATGCGCACATAGCGCACCCCCTTGAGATCAACTGCGGGGGAAGTATCAGGCAGGAAGTTCAACCGCGAAAGATGGGTTCACCGGACGGATACGTCAGCCTTCTGACAGCCTATTCGTGGCCGCCGTGCTGGCGCAACAATTCCACCACGTCCTTGTGGGCCGTATACTCCGCCAGGTGCAAAGGCGTCTCGCCGTTGTTGTCCTTGGCGTTAACCTCGGCTTTACTGGCCAACAGCAATTCCACCACGTCCTTGTGACCCTCCTCCGCCGCCAAATGCAGAGGCGTGTAGTAATTGTTGTCTTTGGCGTTGACCTCGGCTTGGTTGGCCAGCAGCAATGCCGCTACATCCTTGTGGCCTCGAAGGGCGGCATAGTGCAAAGGCGTTAGGCCGAACGTGTTCTTAGCGTTGACAGCGGCTTTGTTAGCCAGCAGCAGCTCCGCCACGTCCTTGTGGCCCCTGGTGGCCGCCCAATGCAAAGGCGTCGTCCGGTCGTCGGCCGTGGCGTTGACCTCGGCTTTGCTGGCCAGTAGCAGCTCCGCCACATCCTTGTGGCCCAAAGCCGCCGCCAAGTGCAAAGGCGTTGCGCCAGCGTTGTCCTTGCTGAAAACCAGGGCGGGGTTGTCCCGGAGCAAGGCCCGGACCTTTTCCAAATCGCCCTCCCGGGCCGCGTCATGAATCTCGCCGCAGAAGGAAGCAGGGCACACCGCTAGCTCGATCAGCACAACCACAGTGAGGGCAGTGCGGCGGGGAATCGAGGAGTAGTAGTGTCGGCTAAAGTTAGAGCGCATATTATCAGGGAATAGTACAGAATCAAGCTGACAACCAAAGCAGAGGCGCGAGACCCAGCGCGGCCAATCCGATCAGGAGATACAGGCTCGGTGTGCCCGTCTTGCGATCCGCCATGGCGTAGGCATAAATCCCCTTGACCACATTGTTGCTGGCCGCCGCTATTAGAATGCTCGCCGAGGCCAATCCCAGAGGAGTGAGCATGGGAGTGGCTTGTGTCATGCCCATGATGAAGGGATCTACATCCGAGACACCCATGATCGCCGCCAGGGTGTAGACCCCGGCCTTTCCCAGGTACACAACTGTGATGTGTGTGGCCACCAGGATCGCCAGGAAAAGGAAGGCAAAGAGAAATGCCGCGCGAAGCTCCAGGGGATTTGCCGGCTCGAACTCTCTCTTGACTGTCTCAGAACTGGCGTCAGGCTGGCGCGACCAGATCCAACCCACCGAGAGGGCCAACAAAGCCAGCCCGAGGAATGAAGGAGCTAACTTAAGCATCAGACTCCGGTTGAACAGACCTAACAGTATGGCCAGGCGAAGGTACATGACGCCTGAGGCGATCAGGATTGCGCCGGCGAAAAGGTGAGGCCGGTCTTCGCGCGCAGCTCTCTTTGCCAGGGCCACCGTCGTAACCGTGGAGGAATACGCTCCGCCGAGGATCGCCGCCAGCAGCGCTCCGCCTTGCGACTTCGTCACCTTTTGCAGGACGTAGCTCCCATAAGACACCGTGCTGACGGCGACGACGACGAGCCAGGTCTTGAAAGGGTTGATGTGGAACGGGCCAAAGGCCTGATTGGGCAATATGGGAAGAATGACCGCAGTGAGGAGGAGAAATTTGGTGAAGGTAAAGATCTCTTCTGAAGCGATGCGCTTGGTGAGGCCCTCGAGAGCGGTCTTCAACTCCAGCAACAAGGCGCTGGCCACACTCAGCGTGGTGGCAATCCAGAAATGTCCCTGATAGACAAGCCCGCCCACCACGTAGATGGTCAAGGCGGAGATTTCTGAGGTGACACCGGCGACGCCCGAGACGGTGAGCTTGTGCCAATAGGACAGGAAAAGAAATCCAGCCACCATGGCAAAACCCAAGGTCAGAGGCAGCAGTTGCCCGCCTCCCAAAAGAGCCATGGAATAACCGATCAGTCCAATCAGGGGAAAGGTGCGCACGCCGCCGAAGGCAGGATGGCCGACGCTGGCTTTATGCTCCTCCCGCTCCGATCCGACCAGAAGCGACAAGGCCAGCACCAGGAGGATTTTCACCGCTTCCGGCGGGAGCCACTCGTAAAGCCTCATCAGCATGGCATAAGGTTTACATCAATGTGGGGATTAATCAAGGTGTTTTTCCACGCCGGTAACATGCTCGTGGTTAATGCGCAAAAAGTTGTTGGTTGCGCTGGCTATGGAAGGGAAGTTTGCAAGCGACGGCCTGGAGAAATCGCGCAGAACCTCGACAGAGGCGCGGCGGTAGTGCAGCTTAAGTGTAGCGCCGACCCTTGGGTCGACAAGTGCCAGCCTGAAGGCCGGCGTGACGAGTCAAATTGAGACAGTATCGGCGCGGGGGAGGGGGTGAGCATCAAAGAGCTTGGTGCAGCCATACGCGCCGGAGGTGCTAAACTGCAACTGGCCGGGTGAGAAATGGCGTCTGGAGACCAGCCTGAGGAGGGCAGTGTACCGCATCGGAAGCGGAAACGCAGAGCTGGGCTCTACGCGAGCCAGCGAATCGGAGGCCATCCACGACTAATTCAGGAGCCTGAACGTTTCGCGGGATTGTTGGGGTAAACTGATACTGGGAAGCCTTTATCTGTGCAGCTCGTTCCCGACGGGCCGAGGAACGCCATGGTGCGACTCGCGCTCTTCTTTACTGGATCCGCCGCCATCGTTCGGTTATCTTGGCGGTCGCTAGGGGATCTGCACTCTCACGGCTTCTATCGCTTCTTCGCGTTTGAGTTCCTCTGGGCTCTGATCCTGCTGAACACGCCGGTGTGGTTTCGTGATCCCCTCTCGGCCCGCCAACTGCTTTCGTATTTCCTCTTGACTGCCTCATTCGCTCTGGCCGTTGAAGGGGTCCGACTACTTCGGGTGATTGGTAGGCCCTCAGTAACGCCCCCACGGGACACCAACCTGAGTTTCGAAAACACAACCACGCTGGTCACGGTCGGTGTGTATCGCTTTATCCGCCATCCGATGTACGCGTCACTAATGGTGCTTGCGTGGGGCGCGTACCTAAAGAATCCGTTGGCGATCAGTAGTATCGCGCTGGCCCTCATTACGACCGGATTTCTCATCGCCACTTCAGTTGTGGAGGAAGAGGAAAACCTCGCGCACTTCGGCGCGGCCTACGCGGCTTACATGAAACATACACGACGCTTTATCCCCTTCTTGTTCTGAGCTGAGACCACGGTCAAGGTTCTACGCGGGTGGCTCATACATTAATTTCGATGCATGCGCCACCTCTGTTATTTGGAAAATGCTAAGTGGGACGCACATTAGCCTGGTGGGGCGGGGGAGTGTGCATTCTGCGGGGCGCAATCTGAATCGGCGGTTCCGATAATCAGCCGCGCGCCACGACTGAAGGTGAGGTATTGAAAGCCCCACTGGATGAAAACCAGGATGCGGCTTTGGAACTCCACCAAGTACATCAAGTGAATGAACAACCACATGATCCAGGCCTGCCATCCGGATATATGAAAGGCAAAGATGTCTGCACGTGAGCATTCCTCTGAGGGCGCAGGACGCTGCGCAGGGGCGCCGAACGTCCTTCGGCCCTATAGATGCGCAAAACATGTACGCCGATTCCACATGCACAAACCCCGGGGAAAACGTTCCAAAGATGGTCCGAAGGGTGTACACTCACAGCCACCCGAGGTTTTGGATATGGTACTTTAGCGGACCGGAAAAACCTTTGTGACCACTGCCATCCCGAGCTCTCAAAAGGCCGCAGACCTCGAAAGCGGAGGTCTGCGCTACCCTGTAAAAGCCGCAGACCTAAAAACAGGTGTCCGCTACCCTGAGGGGGACGATAATGTTTGACAGAACTACATGGAAGTGGAGTTGCCTGATGAGCTTGGCGCTCTCAGCAACATTGTTGGCAGCCCCACGGGAGGTTTCTTTCTCGCCGGCGGGCAGAAGCGTGGAGGCCTACGATTTCTTCGAGGTCACGGTAAACGTGGCGCAGCCGGATGCGCACGATCCTTTTACGGACGTTACAGTTGTAGGAAGCTTTGCCAAGGCCGGAACAAATGAGCGGAGGAACGTCGAGGGCTTCTGCGACTCGGCGGATGGCAGCGTGTTTCGAATTCGCTTCATGCCGTCCTCGCCCGGCGACTACAGGTATTCGGTGACCTACCAACAGGGCGACTTCCAGAAGACCTCGACGGGCGCGTTCCGTGCCACCGATGGCCACCGGCGGGGTCCAATCCGCGTTGATCCCAGTTACCCTTGGCACTTTCTATGGGAGGGCACCGGAGAGCACTACTTCTTCAACGGCACTACGGCGTATTGGCTGCCCGGATGGCGCGAGGAGCGCATCATCAACGACAGCCTCGAGCGGCTTCACCGGCTCAAGGTGAACCGTCTGCGCGTGCTGCTTGCGGGGGCCGCGAACATATTCTGGGGCGAACCGGTGATGACCGGCGAGGGTTTCACGATGTGCCTGCGGCCCTGGATCGCGAAGTCGCCCGAGAGTTTCGACCACCCTAGTATTGACTACACGCGTTTCAATATCCCTTACTGGCAGAAATGGGAACGCATGCTCCGCTTCGCGCGGGAGCGCGACATGATCATCTCCGTAGTTCTCGATATTTCCACCCACAACGCCCAGGCTCCCGCGGGCAGCGCGGACGAGCGGCGCTACTTCCGATACGCGGTGGCGCGGCTAAGCGCGTTTTCAAACATCACCTACGACTTGGGAGACGATCTCGATAGTTTCCGTGACGAGAAGTGGGCGCACGAGACGGGGACTCTGATCGAAAGCTGGGATCCCTACAAGCACCTGGCCACCAGCCATCCGGTGCATCGCGAGCACCAGGATCGCGCCGCCGACTGGTTCGGATTCACCTCCATCCAGGAGTGGTCGCGCCGGCAGCACGCCTTGATGCTCGAGGAACGCCAGATCCAAATGAAGACGGGGCGAATCATCCCGCAAACCAACGAAGAGTATGGATACGAGGACCACTATCCGCACTGGGCGCCCGCCCCGCCGGGAGATTCTTCAGAGACCTTGCGGCAAACGGCCTGGGAGATCGCCATGGCCGGGGCCTACGGAACTGCGGGCGAAAGCGCCCGGCGGGGGACCAACATCTGGCCGGACACCGGCGGCGGGTGGATTAATGGGCGTGGCGACGACACCATGGTGATGCTCAGGGGCTACGGGCATATGGTGGACTTCTTCACCAGCTTCGAGTGGTGGAAGACGGAACCACACGATGAGCTCGTGAATAACGGCACCTATTGCTTGGCCAAGCCGGGAGAAATCTATGCGGTCTATCTGCCGAAAGGCGGCGACGTATCGATGAAGCTCGAGCCGGGGAGCTATGAAGCAAAATGGTTCGATGCTTTCACGGGCGACACGGCGCCGCTGCCCCCGGTCGAAGGGCCGGAATGGACCTCGCCCCAAGCTCCGGGCTGGCTGGACTGGGCATTGCTTTTGCAGAGACGACGCTAATCTCCTGCGCCAATGTCATCCTGAGCCCCGACTTGTCGGGGCGAAGGATCCCCGCAGTTGCCTTTTGGGTTTAGCAGCCCACGACGAACTGCGGAGATTCTTCGCGGAAGTTACCCTGAGCGAACTGGGGGGATTCTTCGCTTCGCCCTGGACCGTCCGGTCCAGGGCTTCGCTCAGAATGACAGCGACTGGGCTCAGGATGACAGCGATTGAGCTCAACATGACAGGCCGGCTCATTTCCATGCACCTTATTTCTATCGAGTTGCTTTCCTGCTAGAAAGGCTGGATAATCGGTGCGATCTGATCCAAGACAACTAAATTCAAGAGGAGCAGCGCCATGCCTGCAAACGATGAAGCAAGCACAGGGTACGCTTTCAAGGGTTTAGTGCGCAGGATAATGCTTTTTCTGGCATTACTGGTTTTGGCCCGCTTCGTGTTGGAAGTCATCGGCACCCCCGCTGGTGTGACTCGCTATCTCTCGAGCAATGCCGGCTTGGTTCTTGCGGCCATATACCTTGCGGCCATAGGACCGCTCAAACGAGGGACGTTGAAATTCTCCCAACTAATTCTGCCTGCCCTGTTGCTGTCCGTCTGGACGGTAGGCTGGGTGATTCTGGCCACCTTGGTCTCCGGCGTGTTTCGGTTGCAACGAAGCCATTTTGCCGAGCGGGAAGATTACGGGAACTGGGGACATCTGGGATCTCACATCCTCGGGCACCTGGTCGAGATCGGTGTTTTCTTCGTTATCGTGCTCCTCCTGATGGCCTTCGTTCATCTGCTGTGGCGCTGGCCGGTGACAGTTGGGCCGGGCGTGATGTTGGGCGCTTTGGTCATTGTCCGTTACTGGTTGGAGGCGGCGGGAGTGCCTTGGTCGCACACTGCCGCCTGGAGTTCCACGGTGGGGATTCTGATCGCCGGTTTCTATTTGGGGGGCGTCGGGCCTCGCCTGGGGCTGGCTGGGGGCCGGAAACTTCTTGTCCCGGCGCTTGTGCTGGGCTGGACGTGGCGCGTGTGGGTTTTCATTGCTACGCTGGTGAGCGCCCTCCTGCCCTTTACTCAATACAAAACTCACTTCTTCGATCGCTCCCTAGGCAACGTGCCGCTACGACTATTAAGAGCCTTGGGCGGTACCGTAGTGGAAGGTTTTATTGCGGGGTTAATTGTTTGGGGAATTGCAGCCTGGATCGCTTGCGCCACTCGTGAGGCTACAGAGTAGCATGCCGTCGTGTCATACATCGAGGTTGGCGCCACGCTCAGTCCCCTGGCGGATAGCTCCACGTCTTCCCCGCATCCCCTCAAAGTTAGGGTAGATGGCAATGACCATGAATAGGGTTCTGGTAACAGGAGGAGCGGGGTTCATCGGCTCGCATCTGTGCGAACACCTGCTCCGGACCGGACGGCGTGTTACGGTAGTGGATAACTTGGACGATTTCTATGACCCGCGGCTCAAGCGGGCTAATCTGGAAGCGATAAGAACTGCCGGTGAGTATGACTTCCACGCTGTGGACATCCGCGATGCCAGCCGTCTGGAGGAAGCCTTTCGCCAGGCTCGACCGGAGGTGGTGGTCCATCTGGCGGCGCGAGCGGGCGTGCGGCCTTCGCTTCTTTATCCGGAACTTTATGCTTCAGTCAACATCGACGGAACGCTCTGCCTGTTGGAACTCAGCCGAAAATATCAGGTGCGCCAATTCGTTTTCGCCTCCTCGAGCTCGGTCTATGGGCAATTCAATCGCGTGCCCTTTGCCGAAGCCGATCCCATAAACAAGCCGCTTTCCGTGTATGCCGCCACAAAAGCGGCCGGCGAAATGCTGGCTTTCACGTACTCGCACTTGTATCAGCTTCCTACCATTTGTCTTCGTATCTTTACTGCCTTCGGGCCGCGACAACGCCCCGATTTGGCGATCCGAAGATTCGCGCAGCTTATTCAAGAGGGAAGGGAATTGCCGGTTTTTGGCGACGGCAGCATGAGCCGGGATTACACCTACGTTACCGACGTGGTGGCCGGCATCGACCGGGCCCTGGCATCGAGCTTCCCGTTCGAAATCTTTAACCTCGGCAATTCCCGCCCGGTACGGCTGGACTACATGATTGATACTTTAGAAAGGGCTTTGGGCAAGACCGCAAAGAGGACGTATCTTCCCAGCGGGCCGGCAGAGATGCCGGTTACTTTTGCCAGCCTGGATAAATCGCGAGAGTTGTTAGGTTACACTCCCAAGGTCAATTTCGAAGAGGGCATACGTTTGTTTGTCGATTGGTTTGCTGGCGGCTAAGGACTGGGAGCTGGGGGCTAGGGAAGGGCAACAAGCAGAAGGCAGAAGGCAGAAAGCAGAAAGCAGAAAGCAAAGGATCATCAGCAGCCGACAAGTGAGCCCCGGCATCCAGGGGCCACAAAGGGGGCGCACGAAGTCCAAAATCGACGCTTGTCGATCGGTTTCACTGTGATGGAAGATCATAAATTGTTGCTTTTCTGGCAAACATTTCTGGAAGCTAGGGTCTTGAATTTTGAATCTGGAATTTCCCATTGCGGCTCTGCCGCGCCGTGTTTTCCTCTGTTTTCTGCCTTGTGCCTTCCCCAGGCTAAACGGGCCGTAGGGTGTCATTCCGAGCGAAGCGAGGAATCTTGCTCTGTGCACAAGGGCGATGGGATATTCCTCGCTCCGCCCTGGACCGTTCGGTCCAGGGCTCCACTCGGAATGACAACTTCCCAAAAAGCGAGGGGGAAGAGTCGAAATTCGAAGTCGCCCTGTGTCGACCGGTTGGTCTATATTGCCTCTACTGCCTTACTGTCTACTGCTTTCTGCCTTCCGCTTTCTGCCTACCCTTCCGAAACGCGGCGGACTTTGGCGCCCACTTTGTTGAGCTTCTCTTCGATGCGCTCGTAGCCGCGGTCAATGTGGTAAACGCGATCAATGACGGTTTCGCCCTGAGCCGCGAGACCAGCAAGAACCAGGGAGGCGCTGGCGCGAAGGTCGGAAGCTTGCACGTTGGTCCCGCTGAGCAGCGTCCGTCCTTTGACCACTGCCCGGCGCCCACTAACGGAGATGTCTGCGCCCATGCGCGCCAGCTCGAGGGCGTGGAGGAAGCGGTTTTCGAAGATCGTCTCCGTGATGACCGAGGACCCCTCAGCTTGCGTCATCAGGGCCATATATTGCGCTTGCATATCGGTGGGAAACCCCGGGTACTCCTGCGTCGTCATATCTGAGGCGCGCAAAGAATCACCCGCTCGCACCTCGAGCGCGTTCGCCTCCGTGCCCTCGACCGAACTCGAGGGTAGCTTCTTGACCAGCACGCCCACCTCCCCCAACTTGGCGGTGACGGCGGCGAGTTGGCTCGGGTCGCCGCAGTTGCTGAGCGTGAGCTGCCCGCCGGTGATAGCGGCGGCCACAAGGAACGTGCCTGTTTCGATGCGATCGGGGATAATCCGGTGCTCGGCTCCGTGCAGACGGCTCACTCCTTGAATGACAATCCGGTCGCTTCCGGCCCCTTCAATGCTTGCGCCCATTTTATTGAGCAGTGCAGCCAAGTCCTGGATTTCAGGCTCCCGCGCCGCATTTTCCAGCACCGTGGTTCCGCTAGCCAGCGTGGCGGCCATCATCAGATTCTCCGTGCCGGTCACCGAAATGGTATCGAAGTAGAAATCCGCGCCCTTAAGCCCGTCCGTCCGGGCTTCGATGTAACCGTGGTCAATGGCAATGGAGGCGCCGAGCTTGACCAGCCCTTTGATATGCAAATTGACGGGACGCAGCCCAATCGCGCATCCACCGGGAAGTGAGACCCGCGCCCGGCCGAACCTTGCCAGCAGCGGGCCGAGCACCAGGATCGAGGCGCGCATCTGCTTCACGAAATCGTAGGGGGCTACGGGCTCGCTCAGCCCCCGAGCCTCAATTTCCACCCGGTTGCCGTGGTCCTCACGCGCCACCGAAGAATCAGCTCCCAAATCCTCCAGCAAGCTGCGCAGCGTGCTGATGTCGCGAACCCGCGGGATGTTGCGAAGAATCACACGCTGGTCGGTGAGCAACGCGGCTGCCATGGCCGGCAAAGCGGCGTTCTTCGCCCCGCTGATGGTTACCTGGCCCACTAAGGGGTGGCCACCCAAGATTGAAAATTTATCCACTTCTCCCTCACCCTGTAATCCCTAACGGTGTAGCGCCGCCCTTTAGGGCGGCAGGAGCCGGGCCAAACGGGCGGCGGAAAAACCCCTTTGGCCTGTCATTCCGAAGAGTCCGTCAGCCGACGGACGACGAGGAATCTCGCACTGCGTTGAAAATGCTCAGAGCGAGATTCCCCGCTCCGCTCGGAATGACAGCTTGGAGGGGTTTTCCCGCAGCCAGTAATGCCCGGCGCTACGTCTTTTCCTCTCCCCCTCTTCGGCGCTTCAAGATAAAATGTAATTGTATGCCTCTCAGCCTCTTCGGATCGAGTGAAAAAGAGAAAAAGCCGGGTCTTTTCGAACGCCTCAAGCAGGCTGTGGCTTCCACCAAAACCCAACTGGTGGAGCGGCTCGAGGAAATTGTGGAGGGGAGACAGAGCGTCGACCAGTCGCTTCTCGATGACCTCGAGGCCACGCTGATCACTGCCGACCTGGGGGTAAAGACTACGAGCGAGATCCTCGCGCACCTGAGTGAACAAGTCAGCTATAGAAAGCTCACCGAGGCGCGGCAGCTTCGTGCTGCGGTTGAGCAGGAAATTCTCCAGATAGTCGAGAATCCCACACTCGGGCGGCCAGCCACCGCCCCGGTGGCCAAGCAACCGCCAGCCGGCATGCCCGCCGTAATCTTCGTGGTAGGAGTCAACGGGGTGGGCAAGACCACGAGCATTGCCAAGTTGGCGAACCTCCACCTTCAGCAAAACCGCAAGCCGCTGCTGTGCGCGGCGGACACCTTCCGCGCCGCCGCCACCGAACAGCTCGAAGTATGGGCAGGGAGGCTGAACCTGGACATCATCAAGCAGAAGCCCGGCGCTGATCCCGCCGCCGTGCTTTTCGATGCCCTGACCGCCGCCCGTACCCGCCATTACGACGCTGTAATTGTGGACACGGCCGGTCGGCTGCACACCAAGTACAACCTGATGGCTGAGCTCCAGAAAATGTGCCGCATCGCCGCGCGCGAAATTCCCAACGCTCCGCACGAAGTCCTGCTGGTCATTGATGCGACCACCGGCCAGAACGGTCTGGCCCAGGCCCGCCAGTTCATCGACCATGGCGGAGCCACCGGAATTATTCTGACCAAGCTCGACGGCACCGCTAAAGGCGGGGTGGTGATTGCCATCGCGCGCGAGCTCGGCCTGCCCATCCAGTATGTGGGTGTCGGTGAGAAAGTGGACGATCTGCTCCCCTTCAACCCTAGGGAATTTGTAGAATCGCTTTTTGCATCCTGAGCAGGGTGCCGAAAAAGCTTGTCATTCCCAGCGAAGCGAGGAATCTCGCTCTGTTCACGAGTCGACAGCTCGAGGAATCGAGAGTCGAAAAAGTTCTTAACTCCTTGACCTTCGACTTCGGCTTACCAGGGCGAGATTCCTCGCTTCGCTCGGAATGACGGGCTAAAGGGCCGGTAGGGACGTATAACTATGAGAATCTCCACCGTGATCTTCGACTTCGGCTATGTCCTCAGCCTCCCTCCGCGGACCTCCGATTATCAGGGGCTGGCTGCCCTGGCCGGGATCGATGGGGAGCCATTCGATAAGATTTATTGGGATAAGCGCACCGACTATGACCGGGGAGCCATCGATGGTCCCGCTTATTGGTGGCGCATTGCCGCAACAGCCGGCAAGGAATTCACCCCGGCCCAGGTTGACAGCCTCATTGCGGCTGACATTGCCATCTGGATGCGCGCGAATCTCGTCATGATGGAGTGGGTCCGGGCGCTGAAAAGTCGCGGCTTGAAAGTCGTCATACTCTCCAACATGCCCATCGAAATCTCCAGGCACATGCGGCAGTCCGCTCCCTGGTTCAGGGAGTTCGACTATGTCTGCTTTTCCGCGGAAGTGCAACTCGCCAAGCCGGACGCCGCCATTTTCCATGCTTGCCTGAAAGCCGTGCGCTCCAGACCCCAAGAATGCCTTTTCATTGACGATCGCATGGAGAATGTGGAAGCCGCACGAGCACTCGGCATGCAGGCCCTGATCTTCGAGTCGGTCCAGAGGTTGGCGTCCGAGGTTCGACCTTTTAACCTTCCCCCACCCGTGGGGGTGCTTACTGGTTGTAGTGACTGAGGTGGAGGACTGAATCGTAATCAATCATGGCCACGCGAAATTGTTGGAGCCAGCCTTGCCGGCCTAGCAGGATGATGAAAAACCCTTTTTCGGGTTGCTAGGAATATAGCCTAGGCTGAAAACAAGGAGCTTACGATTGCTGCAGTACGGCAAAGTAGGCGTCTTTTCGACTTTTTCATCAACCTGCTAGAACATTGCGGTGAAACTCAAGTTCCGCAGGGAAGAACACGACTGAGGGGAATTCCCACTCAAAACAAGTGATTGTTACTTCATGGCCGTATGCTTGGAACTCACCGGTCAGGGTGCGGAAAGTGCGTAGTTGGCCACCTTCTATGTTGAGCCCCAACTGCTCCCCGTACACTCGTTCGAAGATGCAGTGAGCAGCCCCCGTATCCAGCTTGGCGAGAAGCCGCACTGACTTTCGCCCCGCCGTCACTGTTACTGGAATCGTAATTCCAGTCCCGCTTTGGGCGCTGTAGTTATGCGAGTGCCGGAATGTGAGTGTCGTCAGATTCTACCACCCTGCGAAGTAAAGTTCGTCCTCGGTCTCGACGCGTGTCACCAGCGGGGTCTGCCGGTGATTGGCGATGGCCGCGTAAACTTCCTGCGCCGAGTCCCCGACCGCTAACAACCTATCACCATCCAATGCAACCCAACGACCTGCGTACCGCTGCCGGTTCAGTGCTAACCACATGAACTCTGTTCGCTCACGCTCCGCACCGCTGACGGAGTCTCGAAGTGGTGCAGGCAGCAGCACAGCTACCGGTTGGGCATCGTGCTCGATGACCACTTTGTCGCCCGCGCGCACCCGATCCAACAGCGAGGCAAAATCACTTGCCGCTTCGGCGTCAGAGACGTGGATGACACGATTTTCCATGCCCCCATTATACACTCGCGAGTGACGCCGACATTGGTTTTTGTGTCGTCGACTCAGGCAATCCGCCTTACGCCCACGGGTCGACAGACCGGGTGGCTGGGCGCATACATACAAGACGATGTATGCGCCGCCCGTCCCAGTTGAACCTCTCAAGATGAAGGCCGCGATGAAGTCTTACGGAGCGCTGCCACCTCGCTGGGCGCCAGTTCGCGCCACTTGCCGATTTCGAGTCCAGCCAAGGTCAGCGAGCCGAGACCGGTGCGGACCAGTTTCAGGACCTTGAATCCCACCGCCTCGATCATGCGGCGGACCTCGCGGTTTTTCCCTTCCGTCAGCACGATTTTCAACCAAGTATATTTCCCCCGGTCTTCCATGCGCCGCACGCTGATGGGGCTTGCCCAATCGCCTCGCTTCATTTCGACGCCGGCATTCAGCCTGCTGACGGTCTCTTCGCTCAGAATCCCGCTGGTCTTCACAAGGTAGGTTTTGAGTACTTTGCTGTGGGGGTTGGTGACGTGGTCGGCAAACTCAGTATCGTTGGTCAGTAGGAGCAGGCCGGAGGTGTCCTTATCCAGCCGCCCTACGGGCGACACCCATTTCCCAATGTCCCCGAGGTATGCATATACCGTCTTGCACCCGTCCGGATCACCGTGGCTGGTGATGACACCCTTGGGCTTGTAAAAGAGCAGGTAGGTCATGCGCGCCGGCTTCAGCCGCTGACCATCAAGATGCAGAACAGCCTGATCCGGCCGCAGCCAGCGGTCGGGGTCGCGCACCACCTTACCGTTCACCTTCAGCCGTCCGGCAAGAATAGCTTGCCGCGCGGCAGAGCGCGAAGCCAGCCCGAACCGCGAGAGCACGCGGTCGAGAGTCATGATGGCTTTGGGTATCATTTTGCCGGTTACGGAAGTGGGAAAATAGAAAATAGAAACTGGAAAATGGAAACTGGAAAGCGGGAATGCGTTACTTGGGATTCACAAACCTTGATCCGCGGCGTGGTTTTCCACCGTCCACTTCCCACTTCTCATCTTCCATTTTCCAAGGCTCATTTTCCAGTTTCCAATTTCTATTTTCCAGTTTCGTTTTTCGAGTTTCGACTTTCCATTTTCCAGCTTTCGGCCTGACTGTCGACTGTGGACTGTCACCTTTTTTGCAGGAACGAGACCTCGTCGAGCCAAATGAAAGCTTGCACCATCGGTTCCTGCGACGCGTCCAGTTCCTGCACCGTCCCGAAAAACGCCACGCGCCCGTCCACGAGGAACACGACCCTGTCGGCCAGCTTGCGCGCCAGTTTCATATCGTGGGTCACCACCACCGAGGTGAGGCCGGTCTTGCGCTTCAGTTTCAGGATCAGCTCTGCGATGGTCTGCGCCATCAACGGGTCCACCATGGTGGTGGGTTCGTCGTAAAGAACCGCCTCCGGCTCGGCGGCCAGCGCCCGCGCGATGGCCACGGCGCGCTTCATGCCGGTGCTCAGGTCCGAAGGCATGAGATCGCGGACGCCATCCAATTCCACCATCGCCAAGAGCTCACCCACGCGCGCTTGAATCCCGTCCTCATCAAGCACCAAGCCGCGTTCCGCGCGTTCCCGCAGAGGATAGGCAACATTCTCACCCACCGTCAGAGAGTCAAACAGCGCCCCTGATTGAAAAACCATGGTCACCCGACGACGGACGTCAATCAACTGTTCCTCGGACATCTTTGAAACTTCCCGGCCGGCGACGAAAACCTGTCCGGCGTCCGGCTGGAGAAAGCCCAGGATATGCTTGAGGGTTACGCTCTTTCCCACCCCGCTTTTCCCCAGCACCACCACCATCTCGCCCCGGCGCACTTCAAAGTTCACGTCCTGAAGCACCGGATCCTTATCAAACGCCTTATAGACGTGGATGAACTGAAAATACGGGAACTCGAAGCTTTTGAGTTCTTGGCTGCTCATCGGACCCATTGTTGTCGCATCCTCTCGTATTCCTCGGGGGTATTCAGGTTACAAAAGATGCGGGGGGAGAATCCTGCGCGCGCGAACTCGGCCTTGCTGATGGTGCGCCGCGGGGAGCGCGAGAAAAATCGGCCGACTTGGGTTTGTCCCGAGGCAAGGCAGGAACGCACCATCGCGACCGCGCGTCGTCGCAATACGGCGCAAAGCGGGTACCGCCCCTTGGCCCAAGGCGGGGGAAGCGTTGCCGAGGCGCGGCTTGCCAATGCCTGCTCACAAAGGTAGCGAAGAAACCGCACATCCATCAAGGGCATGTCGCAACTCAAAAACAAGCAGAACTCTGTGCGCGCCTTGCGCAGCCCGGTATGCATGCCACCCAGCGGCCCTTGGCCCGGGATTTCGTCCTGGTAAACCGGAATCCCGGTGTCGGCGAATTTGTCGGGAGGGCCGATGATCGCTACGGAACGACAAACGGTGCGCAGCAAGCGGATTTGCCGGTCCACCAACCTCTCGGAGCCAAAGGGTAACTGGGCTTTGTCAAATCCCATGCGCCGGCTCGCTCCACCCGCGAGGACAAAACCCGAAACCTCGCTGAATCGGCGCGGCCTGCTCATGGGGAATCCCCGGGTGACCCTGTGCCTGGCGCCTCGACCTTGCGCTCCATACCGGTCAGCAGGAATTTGCCGTCATCGCTCAGCGTGGGCCGGTAGACGTAATGCTTGGCAGGAAGCTCGAAGGCAAATGCATCCGGCGAGCCGGCCTCGGCCTCTCGCGCCTGGAAGACCTGATCGTCCAGGAACTCCGGCCAATTCGTTTCGACCATATGGCGGAACTGCGCCAGGCTGGGCGTATCTGTTTTCAGGAACTTGCCGGGGTCAATCAGAGCGTAGGCGCTGCGAAAATCGCGCAGGTGCAACGCCGCGATGAAATGGTACAAGTTGTTATCAGGGCCGGGTGAGTATTCCGTGCGAGCAGGAACGTAGGCTTCTCCGTCCCAGTGGTAGACGCATCGGGCGCTGAAGCCGCGATGCCCCTCGGGGTCGAATTGCAGGAGACCGGGGTCTGCCCGCCCGGTTACGGTCATATCCGTTTCGTCCAGCTTGGCATTATCCTGAAACTCAATCTGTCCGTGTGCGAGGGCATTATAGCGGTTGTCTCCCGCTTGGCTGTCCCAGAGTACGGTCGCCTCATGGTCCCGCACCTGAAATATCGCCGGGTAAGGCACGGCCCCTTCCCCGATTGTATTCACCACGGCGATGCAACGCCCCGTGCTTTTCCCGAGTCGGACGACCTTGAACTGAAAGTTATCTGCTGGGGAGGCAAGGGTCGAGGCTTTCCAGTGAGTCCCATCCCAAGAGAGTAGGAAGAGCCCTCGCGAGGGAACGAGGGTGGTCTGCGCCTGGGCATCCTCCTGACTCGTTCCGGCAGCCAGCACCTCCAGGGCAACTTCTGGAACCCCGTCACCATCCAGGTCTCCCAATTCAATCAACTCGGCCGAAGAGGATTCGCTCGAGGCTTCATCCGGCTTCTTCACCGTTGTGCCGAAGGCCTGACCTAATGCGCCAAGATCGGGGCCGGAAACGTTTTCCAAGACGGCCCGAATTCCCGCCAGCATTTCGCCCGGCTGCTCAGCGCCAGATGGCTGTGACGGCTCGGAGCCCGTCCCGGCCTGCCCTTCACTATCCGGACTGGGCTGGTCCGCAGGAGGTTGAGTTTCTTCCGGGGTCTTATTTTTGTTTTGGTCCTGTTGGTTGGAAGAAGTTTCTTGGGCCAGCCACGGTCGAGGTTGCCAAGGAACACCAGCGGCTAAGGTTCCCAAACCTGTCCATAGGGCCAGAAGCCATATTCCGGCGCGACAGCTAAGGCCAAGGCTCTTCAAACGTTCGCAAACGACAGGGACAACTCGCATGATTGACAATATTATAGAACAACGGCGTCAGAGCTACCAACTGCGCAATTCTCAGACAGGCCCATTCCAAGATTTGCCGCTCTGGAGCAAAGGGCGGGGCATTATGGCGCTTCCACTGGCGCCTGCAATACCATTAACAGCGAGTGATTCCGGGTCTTAAGCAAACGGCACTTGGCTTGGTGCATGTCGGCAAAATGTTCTCCCTCGAGCACCTCGGGCTACAAATGTCATTACCCGGCCTGGGGAGTGCAAGATTAGCACTCCACACGGTAGAGTGCCAATTTGGGGATTTCTGACCTATTTTGACCTTGACAAATCCCTCTGAAAGAGCTAGATTAGCACTCGGTGGGTCAGAGTGCTAAGTGCTCAATGTTAAGACCGACCGGCTGTCGCCCCGCAGCATCAGAGCGCGGATGGCACTTCGGGGCAGGTTTCGAGACTTGGGTTAACCGCAGTAAGTTCCTTGGAACTGAGTAACCAATAACAATCGCAAACGAAAGGAGACTCGAATATGAAGGTAAAGCCCCTGCATGATCGGATTCTGATCAAGCGAGTGGAAGAGAAAGAAACCGTGAAAGGTGGAATCATCATCCCCGACACAGCGAAGGAGAAACCTCAAGAGGGTGAAGTGATCGCCGTGGGCGGCGGGAAGAAGACCGAGGAAGGCAAGGTCATTCCTCTCGACGTGAAGGCGGGAGACCGCATCCTTTTCGGAAAGTACTCCGGCACCGAAATCAAGATTGACGACGTAGAGTTCCTGATCATCCGTGAAGACGAAGTGCTCGGGATCATTGAAGCAGCAAAACAATCTGCCGCTGGCGGGAAGAAATAAACCGGTCAAATGGCGCGCTGCGGCATGCCGCAAGGCACGACGTGCCGCTGAAGCAAATACGAGCTCGATAAAGTCCGCTACCTGCCCAGGAGCAGGGCGGAGCCAAAAATTTGGAGGGAGTAAAGATGGCAAATGCAAAACAGATTGTACTCGGCGAAGATAGCCGTCAGTCTATTCTGCGGGGTGTGAATAAGCTGGCGGACGTTGTAAAAGTCACGTTGGGCCCCAAGGGTCGCAACGTGGTTCTGGATAAGAAGTTCGGTTCCCCCACGTCCACCAAAGACGGCGTGACCGTGGCCAAGGAGATCGAGTTGAAGGATCCGTTGGAGAACATGGGCGCTCAGATGGTTCGTGAGGTGGCGTCCAAGACCTCCGATGTGGCCGGTGACGGCACCACGACGGCGACGGTCCTGGCTCAAGCGATTTTCCGCGAGGGCGTGAAGACCGTGGCGGCAGGCGCCAACCCCATGGCCATCAAGCGGGGGATCGAGATGGCCGTGCGCGCCGTCTGCGGGTACGACGAAATTCAAAAGGACGGCTCGAAGAAGCACGTGAAGGGCGAACTCGAGAAGCTGTCCAAGCCCGTCGAGGGTGCGATGATCGCGCAAGTGGGCGCGGTTTCGGCCAACAACGACATCAGTATCGGGACCATCATCGCGGAAGCCATGAAGAAGGTCGGCAAGGACGGGGTCATCACGGTCGAGGAAGCCAAGACCATGGAGACTACGCTCGAGGTGGTCGAGGGAATGCAGTTCGACCGCGGATATCTCTCCCCCTATTTCGTGACCGATGCGGACCGGATGGAGTGCATCCTCGAGGACCCCTACATCCTCATTCATGAAAAGAAGATCAGCTCGATGAAAGACCTTCTGCCGTTGCTGGAGCAGATTGCCAAGTCCGGCAAGCCGCTGCTGATCGTGGCGGAGGAAGTCGAGGGCGAAGCGCTGGCCACCCTGGTCGTCAACAAGCTGCGCGGAACGCTGCACTGCTCCGCCGTCAAGGCCCCGGGCTTTGGCGATCGTCGCAAGGCTATGCTGGAGGATATCGCTACTCTGACGGGTGGCAAGGCCATCACAGAAGACTTGGGCATCAAGCTGGAAAACGTGAGGCTCGAGGACCTTGGGCGGGCCAAGAAAATCACCGTGGACAAGGACAACACCACGATCGTGGAGGGCTATGGAAAGAGCTCCGCGATCGAGGGCCGTGTGAAGCAGCTCCGCACTCAAATCGAAGAGACCACTTCCGATTACGACCGCGAGAAACTGCAGGAGCGGCTGGCGAAGCTGGTGGGCGGTGTGGCCCAGATCAAGGTGGGCGCGGCAACCGAGACCGAGATGAAAGAGAAGAAGGCGCGCGTCGAGGACGCCATGCACGCCACCAAAGCTGCTGTCGAGGAGGGCATCGTTCCAGGCGGCGGCGTTGCTATGATCCGCAGCATCCCGGCGCTCGATAAACTCAAGGCCGAGGGTGATGAGCAGATCGGTATCAACATCGTGATGCGCGCTCTGGAAGAGCCGCTGCGGCTGATCGTCCAGAACGCCGGCGAGGAAGGCGCCGTGGTGGCGGAGAAGGTACGTGCGAACTCCAATGCCAACTTCGGCTTTGATGCTCAGGCCGAGACTTACGGTGATCTAGTCGAGGCAGGCGTCATCGATCCGACGAAGGTCGCCCGCACAGCGCTCCAGAACGCTGCCTCCATCGCTTCCCTCATGCTTACCACCGAAGCGTTGGTCAGCGAGATTCCGGAAAAGGAAGAGAAGCACCCGATGCCTCCGGGCGGCGGCATGGGCGGGGGGATGTACTGAGAACCGTTGACAGTCAACAGTTGACAGCGAAGGGGGCTGATCTGCTGCAAGGAGACAGTAAGCAGAAGGCAGTAGGCAGCAACAAGAGCAGTTCACAGTTGACAGTCGACGATCAACAGCAAAGGTCGCTCGCCTATTGCAAGTAGGCAGAAGGAATAGGAATGTAGGAGAGGGCGGGGAGAACGTTTCCCCGCCCTTTCTGTTTCGAATCCAACCATTTCGCTGGTAGAATGTTCCTATTCTTGATCCGCACGGGGCCTCCATATGAAGAGGGAGTGGCAGGACATACTCGACCGCGTTGAACTTCTTTACCGCGAAGCAAAAAAGCAAGCAACCACATTATGGTTTAGAGGGCAGAGATGTGCGCACTGGCCTGTGCTCTCAAGCCTCCACCGGCGTATCGAGGACCAGTTTAAGGCGATTGGTGATCCTTGCAACTTAGCGGATAAGCAGGAACAACTCAGGGAGGAGTACAGGTCCGCATTCTACCTCTTCACAGCCGATGCCGTAGGTATGCTTGAACCCGAAGAAAGGAACGATTGGGGAATCCTCTTCGCTATGCAGCATCACCGCGTTCCGACGCGATTGCTCGACTGGACAGAAAGCTTTGCGTGTGCTCTTTTCTTCGCCCAGTTCGAACGGAACGAGGGGGAGGACGCATCGGTTTACCTTTTAAAAGCGGACGAACTTAACCGGGTCTCGACTGGTCGTGAGGGACTGATATCCATTATCAAAGATCCAGCAGCTAAAACTAATGTGCGGATAGCGGAGTGGCTACCCACTTATTCCTGGCCAGTCGGACACCCCCCGCTCAAGACAGTCGCTATCGTGCCGCACAGGACCAACATCAGGATGGTGGCCCAGCGCGCAACGTTTACTATCTGCGGTGACTCTTTTTCACCCTTGGAAGAGGACTACAGTTCCTGCATAACAAAAATCAATCTGCCTGCGTCCTTGTACGAGGACGTTGAGGCCTTCCTCGAGGTGTTAGGGGTCGGCCCTTCCACTTACTTCCCAGACTTGGAAGGCGTGGCAATGTACTTCCGGGGAAAACACCGCTCTGAACTAAGATATGCCCGACGCATGTTGTAGAACGGTTTGCGACAACGCTGGTAAATTGTGGCCTCATTGTGGCGTTTTGGGCGTAGGGTGACCGCCGCTAACCCAAGCTGGATAAACGCTCTGCGTCTTGATGCGCTACCCACTGGACACCAACTTGCGTTGCCCTCTGCTTTCTGCCTTCTACTTTCTGCTTTCTATCCTGAGTTTTGGATCCTACTTACGGTCACCGACCCTCACGTAGGGCCTGATCTTCTTCCACTTCTTGAATCCGATTCCCTTGATCGCCATCAAATCTTCGACACGTTTGAAGGGGCCGTTCTTCTCGCGGTAGGCAACGATTCGTTTCGCCAGGCTTGGTCCGATTCCCGGGAGCTTCTGGAGGTCGAGCGTAGTAGCTTTGTTGATGTCGATTGCCATCGCCTGGAGGTTGGCGGCCTTCCTCTGGTTCTGGAGAGCAAACACCCAACTATCGTATGGCAGCCCTCCGAAAGTGAACGGGAGCACAATCAGGCAACCGAGACACCTCAGCAATTCCACCACCTCCACCCAGTCCGACCAGTGCGTCCTGGACCGATAATCCTAACACCCTCTGGGCCGAATTTCTCACCATGGATAGGGGAGGGGTGTTGAGCAAGACTTCGGAAAAATGCTTGCAAGCTGTCATTCTGATCCGTCAGGCGACGGAGAAGCATCTCAGCAGTGGTAAGAACAAGCAACTACAGGGATCGTTCGTCGTCCCGCAGGGCGGGACTCCTCAGGATGACAGCCGCAAGGGCTTCTCCAGAGCCTGAGAAACTCCCGGCCTTCTGGGGTGGCGAGCCGAAACGGACTGCGGAAGAGAGACCTTACCACGCTGGGAAGAAACCTCCTGCTCGTGTAAAAGTTTCATCGCTAACTAAACTGCTGTCGCGGCATATCGGCCGCTGGGTGTTAGTTTGTCGAAAATCGTACCGATTGGTGAGAATAACCGGAGGAAAGTAAAGCGTGCAGCTTCAAAGGGGTGAGAGAGGGATATATTGTCCGATACCGGGCGGGCGCTTTCGCCTCTCAGAACTCATTGGTAGTTACTTTGGAAGCTTTCGTGCCATCAAAGTAGCGGAGGTGGGGCGTTTGCGCTTATGAGTGAAATTGTTTCAAGGGTGTTCGTTGTGGGCGTGATGCTCTTTTATGCTGGGCTGGTTGTGGCGTTCCTCTTGTGGGACCTTGGGCAGCGGCTTCGCAGCTCAGGGAAGAGAAAGACGCAGGCCCCTCTCCTGGAACGCTCGAGCCCACGGCGCATCTTTAATCGTCCCTTTGGCGGCCCGTAACAGGTTGCTGAATAACCTTTGTGGCCAGGCTAGATGGGTTTTTCAGCAACCCGTCAGAGTGGCATCGCGGTTTTTTCTTTCAGCGCCTTGATGCGGTCGCGTAGCTGAGCGGCCTTCTCGAACTCGAACTGCTTGGCAGCCTCGCGCATCTGGTTTTCAAGACTCTTGATCAATTCCTCCAACTGGTCAAGAGACGCCGCCTCTTCCGACAATTCGGCAGGTACGGTGACATAGTCCGCCGCCACGATGGAAGCCAGGACCATATCCACAGGTCGGATAATGCTCTCCGGGGTGATGCCGTTATCCTCGTTGAAGCGAGTCTGCTTGGCCCGCCGCCGATTGGTTTCGGAGATCGCCTGGCGCATTGAATCTGTCATGCGGTCGGCATAGAGGATTGCTTTCCCGTGCAAGTTCCGCGCCGCGCGTCCCATGGTTTGAATGAGCGCTCCCGCCGAGCGCAGGTAGCCTTCCTTATCGGCGTCCAGGATGGCGACGAGCGAGACCTCCGGGAGGTCGAGCCCCTCGCGCAGCAGGTTGATGCCGATCAGCACGTCGAACTCCGCCCGTCTCAGATCGCGCAGGATCTTCACCCGCTCGAGCGTCTCGATCTCGGAGTGAAGGTAGCGACAGCGTACGCCGACTTCGGCGTAGTACTCCGCCAAGTCCTCCGCCATGCGCTTGGTGAGCGTGGTGACCAGAACTCGTTCGTTGGCCGCGGCCCTGCGGCGAATATCTTCCAGCAGGTCCTCGATCTGGTGGCGCGTGGGCCGGACCTCCACCTCGGGGTCAATGAGTCCCGTGGGGCGAATAATTTGCTCCACCACTTCTCCGCCGGACTTGGTCAGTTCGTAAGGGCCGGGGGTGGCGGAGACGTAGATCACCTGTCCTACCCGGTGCTCGAATTCCTCAAAGGACAGGGGACGGTTGTCGAGGGCGGAGGGCAGCCGGAATCCGTAGTCTACAAGGGTCTGCTTGCGGGAGCGGTCGCCGTGGTACATGCCGTGCAGTTGAGGCACCGTCTGGTGGCTCTCGTCGATGAAGATCAGGGCGTCCTGGGGAAGGTAGTCCAGCAAGGTGGGCGGCGGCTCTCCGGGCAGCCGTCCGGAAAGGTGGCGCGAGTAGTTTTCAATGCCGTGACAGTAGCCGATCTCCTTCATCATTTCCAGGTCAAACAGGGTGCGCTGCTGTACGCGCTGGGCTTCCACCAGCTTTCCCTGCTTCTCCAGTTCGCCCCGCCACCACTCTAATTCGTTGCGGATGCGCTGCACCGCCTCCTCTTTCCTTTCGGCAGGCAAAACGTAATGGGTTCGGGGATAAATCGGCAGACGGGTGTAGGTCTGCTTCACCTGGCCGAACAGCGGGTCTATCTGGGACAGATTGTCCACCTGCTCGCCCCACATTTCGATCCGGTAGGCGGCATCCTGGTAAGTGGGAAAAACCTCAATCACGTCGCCACGCACGCGGAAGGTGCCACGGCGGAAGTCCAGGTCATTACGCTCGTACTGGATTTCCACCAGCCGCCTCAGGATGTCGCGCCGCGCAATCTTCTGCCCTCTTTCCAGCAACAGGAGCATTCCATAGTAGGCTTCGGGCGACCCCAGGCCGTAAATACAACTCACGCTGGCCACGATGACGCAATCGCGGCGCTCGAAAAGGGAGCGGGTGGCGGACATACGCAGCTTATCCAGCTCATCGTTGATGGTTGCTTCCTTCTCGATGTAAACGTCGCTAGCGGGGAGGTAGGCTTCCGGCTGGTAGTAATCGTAGTAACTTACGAAGTACTCGACGGCGTTGCCCGGAAAGAAGGAACGGAACTCGTGGTAAAGCTGAGCGGCCAGGGTTTTGTTGTGAGCCAGGATCAGGGTGGGGCGGTTCACGGCCTCAATCACCTTGGCGACGGTGAAGGTTTTGCCGGACCCTGTGACCCCGAGTAAGACTTGGTGGGGCTTGCCTTCCTCCACCCCCCGTACCAGTTCCTGAATGGCCGTTACCTGGTCGCCCCGCGGCTGGTAGTCACTCGAAAGATTGAAATCTGTAGAACCCACTTCGCGTCCTGCCATGGTTTGATTATACCAGCCGATGAGGAGAGAAACCTGCGGACAAGTCAGACGTAGGCGGTGAATTATGTTACTATAGCTGGGTTTCAGTCATTTAGCAGGGTGAGGCGGGGTCAATGAATCAGATTAGATGGGAGCGAGGGTGGTGCTTCACGGGTAGGGTCTTGATAGCGGTCGTTTTCACGGGTGTCATGTACGGCCAGACGAGGGGCGGGCAAGGGCCGGCGAAGCTAGCCCCGCGTGCGGCCAGGGCAGCCCAATCTTCATCACCCGACAAGGTAGTGGTCAAGGCAGGAGACACCTCGGTAACTCAGAGCGAGGTTGAAAGTCTTATCCAAGGGCTTACTCCGCAGGCTCAAAAGGCTTTGGCCACCCAGGGTCGCCGGCCTCTCGGTGATGAATACGTAAGGATCCTGGTTCTTTCACAGGAGGCCCTCAGCCACCATCTTGATTCCAGTCCCGCGTTCAAAGAGATGCTCGTCATCCATCGTCGTGAAATTCTGGCGACGCTAGCGTACCAGGAAATCATGCGACAGTCTTCAGTGACTCCGGAAGAAATCAACAGCTATTTTGCCGCGCACCAAAGGGATTTCTCGGAAGCCATGATCCAGGAGGCCGTCATTCGGATAAAGCCGGAAGGAGCGAAGGAGGGAACTCCGGGGTTGACGGCAGAAGAAGCCAAGGCCCGCGCGGAGGAAATCCGTAAGGCATTTATCTCCGGCGACGATCCCCAAAAAACAGCCGAGAAATATCGGCTGCCAAATGTCGTCCGGGTGGATGCTGAACCCATTCCCGTCCGCAGGGGGAGACTGCCAGCAGACATGGAAAAGGCGGCCTTCGAACTCAAAGAAGGGCAGGTTTCTGAAGTGTTCGACCTCGGTCATTCGCTGGTGTTCTTTAAAGTTGTCTCACGTAGGGTGGACGAATTGAAGAACGTCTCCTCACAAATTGAGGATAAGCTCCGGAAGCAAAAGGTCGATAGCACCCTAGAGGCGCTCAAAAAGAAGGCCAACGTCTGGATCGATGAAGGCTACTTCGGCGCGCCCAGCCAAGCCGCGCAGCAGCGAGCAGCCAGCCCAGCGGTGGTGACGGTAAGCCCCGCGACTCACAAGTAGTCTCGCCATGAAGGGGCCTGGAGCGCAAGGTCTGTGGTCAGTTGCGATCAGGATCTTGAGCAGCTCCGCGAATCGTCGAAGGGTTTGGCAATCTTTGCGCTGGCGCCTGACATTTGTGGGTATTCTCATCAACATTACTTTTCAACAGCTTTGTTGAAAACCTTGTGGAAAAGACCGCCCGATGTTACGGAAAGGTTAAGGATTGGAAGACCTTTTAACTCTTTGCACCAACCTGAAGCATTACTCCTTTGCTGTACTAAAGAAGGGGCTGCGGCTTCTTAAGTTTAACCTCAATAACCTGATCATCTTCTTCCAGTTCTATTTCCTTGCCATAACTTTGGTGACGCTCAGCGGTCACAAACAAATGGATGGTTCCTTTCGGAATGTTTGTGAATCGGTACCGTCCTTGAGGGTTTGTTTTGGCGCCGTACGAGATAGTACGGTGTAGCCTTCCGGGTTGCCGGAAGGAGAGCGTGAGCCGCGCTTGACTGATCGGGTTGCCACTGTCGGCCTCTTTGACCACAACATTAACACTGGTTTCAGAAGTTGTTTGTTGCGGCGCGGGTTTGGGCACTCCGCAAAAAAGCAGGATTGCAATACCGACGAGAACTCCCGTGCGAAGTCTCCGATGATTCAGGCCAAACATGGAGTCGTTACTCCTTTCCAGATACCCCGTAACCGGCCGAACGAAGAAGCAATCACCCCTCTATGATAACTCAGGTTCACAAAGCTTCAAGTCTCCACCACGTTCGCGTAGCTAATTGGCCATGGGCGAGTTTCGTCAAGGATTCATGCTCGCCTGAAGGCCGCCTCTACGCGCCCTCCACAGCACTGGCTGGCTTCACCGAATCAGATATCCATTGCAAGTAGTCACGGGAGCCATCGATAACCGGAAGGCAGATGATTTCGGGGGTCTGATAACTGTGGATCTTCGAGATCTGGGTTCTTATCTCAGGGAACAATCCCCTGGTGCTCTTGATGAAGAGCAAAAACTCCCCTTCCTCAGCGATTTGGCCTTCCCAGCGATAAACCGACTCGATAGGCTGTGAGATGTTCACGCACGCTGCGAGTCGAGTTTCCACCAGATGGTGTGCGATCTTCTTGCATTCGTCGCGGCTGGCGGCGGTAACGAGTATAACGACTTTGTCGGTCACAATTCCTCCCACAACGGGGCGATTGTCCGCTTGCTCGAAACCTCTCCGGAAGATACAATACCGTCAATGAATAAGGTCTCTTGGGACGCCGCAAAGCTACGCCGCAATGCAACGTACGTCCTCGTCCTGGTTTGCATTGCATTGCTCGTTCACGAAGTATTTGGACAACACGGCCTCCTGGCTCTGCGCCAGGAAAAGAAGGAAATTGAGAATCTCCGACAACAGATTCAGCAACTTCAGCATGAAAACGAGCAATTGGATAAACGCATCAAGGCACTTCAGTCTGACCCCAAGGCCATCGAACGTCTGGCTCGGGAGCAAATGCGATTGGCGCGTCCGGGAGAGATCATTTACACCTTGCCGGAAAAGGATCCGAAAAAGGACCAGGCTCCTGCTGCCGGCCCGGCAAAGCCCTCGAAGTGAACCTGATGCTTTCCAGGATTCACTTTAACCGCTTGCATGTGCCAGCTCCCTCAACTACAAAACCACTCTTACCGCACGACACCTTCCAGGGGGCTTGAGGCGGCAGCGTAGAGTTTCTTTGGCATGCGGCCGGCGAGATAGGCCTGGCGGCCGGCGATGACGGCGTGCTGCATGGCCTGGGCCATCAGGACGGGGTCCTGTGCGCCGGCAATACCGGTGTTCATCAGGACCGCATCGGCGCCCAACTCCATAGCAATAGTTGCATCGGAGGCCGTTCCCACGCCGGCGTCAAGAACGAGCGGCACGCTGGTGATCATCTCCCGCAGGATGCGTATATTGGCGGGATTCTGAATGCCCAACCCGGAGCCGATCGGCGCTCCGAGGGGCATTACCGCCGCCGCCCCGGCAGCGATCAGCCGCCGGGCGGAAATCAAATCGTCGTTCGTATAGGGTAAGACCACAAAGCCTTCTTTCACCAGTATCTCCGTGGCCCGCACCAATTCGAAATTGTCGGGGAACAGCGTCTTCTCGTCTCCGATGACTTCCAATTTGATCCAGTTGGACAGACCCACTTCCCGAGCCAAACGCGCCGTGCGGACGGCTTCCTCCCCGGTGTAACAGCCGGCGGTATTAGGCAGAATGAAGAACTTCTTGCGGTCTATATAATCAAGCAAAGACTCTTTGCTGCGGTCAGTGAGATTGACGCGACGGACAGCGACCGTCACCATTTCGGCGCCGGAAGCTTCATGAGCCTGCGCCATTTCTTGAAAGCTCTTGTATTTTCCAGTGCCGATGATCAGTCGGGAACGGAATTCCCTGCCGGCAATTCGTAGCACGTCATTATCCATTTTTCAGCTCCTTTCCTCTGATTTTAGAATCCGACGGGTGAAATTGCAATGAAGCTGAGTGTTAGGTGTCGGGTGTCAGGTTGGACGTGATTCTGAAGTCAGCTAGTGACTCAATGAGTCAAGCCTCGTTTGATCAGGGGATAGTTTGATTTACGAGAACTAGGCAACACCAATCGCAGTCACCCCCGCGAAACCGCAATCCCTTCAGAGGACCCCCAGGAGTGCCCGTCACCGGGCGACTTGCGTCTAGCGCCTGGCACCCGACACCTGACACCTGGAATTGACACCTGGAATTGGCTTGTCTTTGCACTTGATTTATAGGTACAATTAGTCCGGTCAGGGCACTGCATCAATAGGTCGAATTCGGGCGAGGCGGGACCGCCCGCCGTAGAGCGGACTCCCCTAGGGTTACCTCGGATCGGCGGCCCGTCGTCGGTTCAGTCCCCTGGCATCACTGGCGTGGGCAAAATCCTGATGAATAACGAGGAGGCTTACGATGATTAAAAGAATTACGATGGTTGGGTTGACGCTGTTCGCTTTCGGGTGTCTGAGTTGGGCTCAAGGCAAGACGTTCACGGGGACTGTCAGCGATAGCAACTGTGGCGCCAAGCACGCCAAGGCCAGTGCGGCTGCCGAGGCTTGTGTTGAGAAGTGCGTTTCAAGCGGCGCCAAGTACGTTCTCGTCAGCCACGGGAAGGTGTACCAAGTTGATGATCAAGACAAGTTCAAGGGCCTGGGCGGTAAGTCTGTGAAAGTGAAAGGCAGCTTGAGCGACGGTACGATTACTGTCGCTGAAGTTTCCCCTGTTGGAGGGAAGTAGAGAGCCCGGCTTAGAAAATCAATACGGCAGAGGGAAATTCGGGCTGCCACTTGTCTGGCCGCCCACCTCGGTGGGCGGCGTCCTTTTTTTAGACTGGGTCTTCCTTACGAGGATCAACGGACGGTGGAAAGGCTTGGAACCCAGGGACGAGCTCTGAAAGAAGCTTCTCGCCACCTTCGGTTCCAAGGGAAAGCGCGCGGGTGGGGGATGTGAAATGGATGGCAAAACGGCCAACCCGGTAATACTATATTTCTGCATTGCAAATCTGCGCATGATCAGTTCAAAAAGAAAGGTACGGGGGACCAGGGCTGGGGAAACCCAATGCCAGAATTGGAGGCGAGCCAAAATGCGGAACATCAGCTACTTAGTTGTCGCACTCTTGCTGAGTGTCAATTTAGGCTTCGGTAGCCCGGCGAAGGCGGGGACAAAGACGTTTGTAGGAAACATCAGTGACGCGATGTGCGGCCTGAAACACATGATGCCGGGAAAGAGTGACAAGGAGTGTACTCTCGAGTGCGTAAAAGCCGGTAGCAAGTATGTGCTTGCCGATGTCGCCAACGGAAAGGTTTATCAGCTCAGTGACCAGAAGAAACCTGAAGAGTTCGCGGGGCAAAAAGTGAAGGTCACCGGCACACTTAAGGGCGACACGATTAACGTCACTGCAATCGAACCCGCAAAGTGAGTGGAGTAGGCGGGCGTCAAGTTTTTCGATCGGCAAGCGATAGTGGGCAATGAAAACCCAGTCTTCAGCGGCGGCCAAAGGCTGCTCTGTGGAATCACAGGAACGTGATTGTGAAATGGAATAGAGAGCACAATATGAAAACAGAAAGCAACATCCCTGCGGCGCAAGAATGGAAGGTTCGGCGCGTGGGGACGGTTACATTCGCAATTTCTAAACCCAAGCGCAAAGCTAATAAAATACGTCAAGCGCGGCTGAAGAATAGGCGTCGGGCGCGCTGAGCTGCGTTTGCAAAGATTTCGGGTTTGAACAATACAAGGCGCCTTACCTCTTTCCTTGAGGGGAAAGAGACGAGCGAGGGGCTTAACAGCCGGCGGAAAAGTCTCTGGAGACTGTCATCCTGAGGGATCCGTCAGCCGACGGACGAGGGAGGATCCCACCAGCTACCTGATCTTGCACCCACCGAGATTCTTCTCCGTCGGCGGACCGATCAGAATGACAACTCGCAAGTGTTTTATCGCAGCGCGTTAGTCCTACCGTGGGATGCATTGCCTCGTCGGAAGCAGAGTAGTCCTGACCCGGCAGCAGGGCGTACCCGTCAAATCTCCCCCTTCCGCTACGGAGGTACGGCAGGTCGGCATGGTCGAGGTTTTGAGACATCACGGGTATCCGTTCTTTTTCTTCGTGGTCCTCGCCGAGAGCCTGGGGTTGCCCGTACCCAGCTTCCCATTCATCCTGATTGGTGCCGCGCTGGCAGCGGAGTTGCACTTCCGCTTGGTTGGCGTTGTGGCGCTTAGCGTGCTCGCGGCGCTTTCGGGAGACTCCCTCTGGTACTTACTTGGAAAACGTCGCGGGCGGTCCATCCTCCAGAAACTCTGTTCTCTGTCCCTCAATGCTGATTCTTGCGTCGGCCGCACGGAAGACTTCTTCGCCCGAAATGGTCCGAAGACGCTTCTGTTTGCGAAGTTCATACCAGGCCTGAATACCGTTGCCTCCCCCTTGGCCGGGATGCTTAAGACCTCTTACGCTCGTTTTGTGCTGTTCGACCTGGGAGGGGTTAGCCTCTGGGTAACGTCTGCTGTGTTGCTGGGGTTAGGGTTCCGCACCGAGGTTGAGTGGCTGATCGAGTGGCTGGCAGCCTTCGGAAGGACCAGCGCCTTGATCCTGTCTCTCCTCCTGGCCGGTTGGTTTCTTCTGAAATGGGTTGACCGCAAGCGATTCTTTCGCCGGCTGGAAAGATCGCGCATCTCTCCGCAGGACCTGAAGGGGCGCCTCGCGCAAGGTGAGGATCTGGTCGTTGTCGATTTGCGGTCTGACCTTGCCTATCGGCAGCAAGGCTCGAGGATTCCAGGTGCGATCCACATCCCGCCCGGCGAGTTCAAACTTCGTCACGGAGAAATCCCCAAAGACCGCCCGGTCGTGATGTACTGCACTTGACCAAACGAGGCCACCAGTGCCAGGATGGCGCTCCTGCTCAAGAGTGAAGGGTACAAGATGGTTTGGCCCCTGCTTGGGGGTTATGACGCTTGGCTGGAGCTGGGCTATCCCACGGAAACCTTTCTCGGTGATGAAGGGTTACCGGGTAGGGTAACCGCCGCAGGCCCTTCCGTCTCAAAAGAGCAAGACAACTCTTGGGCTTGAGGTGTACTCTACTTAATTGAGATGTTGTTTCGGTAGCCGAGGGGGTCGGCGCGGTCCACGAAGGAAGGATTGTCAACCTATGGCCAAGAAGGTAGCTTTGGGGATAATGGCGGTGCTTGTTGCAGGGTTATTCGCCTTAATAGCCCTGGCAGCCGATCAACCCTTGAGCGCGGATGACATTACCTTGCTTCTGCTTGGAGGGTCACCGACCCAAAAGATCGTCACTTTGGTTGAACAACGGGGCATCAGCTTTAAGATGAACCCTGATCTGGCAAAGAAATTTCATGATGCCGGGGCGAGCGATGAATTGATCGAGACTCTCACCAAAGCAGCTTTGAAGTCCAAGGACGCTCCTTCCGCCCCTGCCGTGTCCCCGCCTGCCCCTGCCTCTTCCCAGCAAACGTCTTCCGCCAATGCGCCTGCTGCCAGCTCCAATGCGGCGGAGGTGAATCGAAAAGTTGCGGAAACACTGAGGACTTTGGAAGACAAGCCCGTGCTCCAGCCGACGCATGCCGTCAACGCAGTGTCCTCCGCTACGTCTGCCAAGCCGGCGCCCGAAAAGGATCTTACTGATCCTGATCCCATTCAAATCCAGCGGATTAACCGGGAATTCGCCGCCAAGGAGAAGCTCTTTAAGGAAGCGCGCAATAATTACACCTATCATCAGATCAATAAGGTGCAGGAGTTAGGGCCAGATAACGAAGTTGTGGGCGTATTCGAGCAGGAGTGGGACATTCTCTTCGAGGATTCCGGTAAACGGATCGAGCGCGTAACGTATGCCCCCACGGATACCCTGAAACGGATCATGGTAACCCAGGAAGACCTCAGTTCGATGCGCACCATTCAGCCCTTTGTCCTCACTACAGATGAACTGCCGGAGTACGAAATCAAGTATTTGGGACATGTGAAGGTTGACCAAATCACGGCTTACGTCTTCTCTATCCGCCCCAAAGAAATTGTAAAAGGCCACCAGTATTTTCAGGGTGTGGTATGGGTTGACGATCAGGATCTGCAAATTGTAAAGTCGCAAGGCAAGACCGTACCGGAACTGAAAAACAAAAAGGGTGAAAACCTGTTTCCGCGTTTTACCACCTGGCGCGAGCAGATCGATGGGAAATACTGGTTTCCTACCTTCACCATGGCGGATGATACTCTCTATTTTTCCACAGGCCCGGTTCATATCAAACAGGTTATTCGTTACACCGACTACAAACAATTCAAGTCGAAAGTCCGCATCGTGAGTGCGACTCCCACGGATCGGCCCAACGCGCCTGCAATGCCGGTGCCGCCGAATCAATAGCTTTGAAGTGCGGGAGCTTTGGAGTAGTGTCGGTCAACCGAGGGAGTGCCGCGTTACGTCTCGACCTTTGTCGATCCGCTGTAGCAGTGACCTTTAGGTCAGCACGAAGAAGTGCCGACCCAAAGGCCGGCGCTACTTTTGTGGCTCATTCCTGTCATTCCCGCGAAAGCGGGGATCCACCGTGGACCCCCGCTTTCGCGCGGGTGACCAGGCAGGTTTCCATCTCTATGAATGGGCTGAAGGCTCTGTCCCCTCGGAATGATGGGGGGCCTTGGGTTACGCGCCGGTCAAATCCGCGGTGGGGAGAAATTGCGGAGCACGGCGATGCCGGGTGGCCTGCTCGAAGGCGTAAGCAAGCTTGAGCAAAGTCGGCTCGCTGTAGGCTTTGCCAAAGAAGGAGATTCCCACGGGCAGACCGAAGATGAAGCCGGCCGGGACGCTGATGTTCGGGTAACCCGCTACCGCCGCCGGAGTCGAACTTCCGCCCGAGTCGTGATCTCCATCGACAAGGTCGGTGATCCAGGCAGGCCCTCCGGTGGGCGCTACCAGAGCATCCAATTGAAACTTCTCCATGACAGCATCGATTCCTTCCTGTCGTGTGAGGCGATGGTTCTTCTCTAGCGCAGCCAAGTAATCCTTCTCGGTGAGCGGCCCCTTAGCCTCCGCTTTGATGAAAAGGTCCTGTCCGAAATACGGCATTTCCCTTTTGCGGTTCCGCTCGTTGAACTCGATGATCTCCCGCAAGCTATGCACGGGGGAGCCGGGCCCGAGTGCCGCCAGGTACGAGTTCAGATCAGCCTTAAGCTCGAAAAGGAGCACCTGGAGTTCGGAGTCGCCAAGCTGGTCCATAGCTTCAAGGTCAGCCGGATCCACGACAACCGTACCCTGCCGCTTCATCTCTTCGATGGCTTGATTCATTAATTGGTCCACGGCATTACTAATCCCGAAAAATTTGCGCACTACGCCGATTCTCGAGCCATGCAGCCCCTTTGAGTCGAGGAATTTGGTGTAGTCAGCAAGCGTCTTACCCCGGCTCGCCTCGGTGGCTGGATCGTCAGCGTCAACTCCCGTTAGAGCGCCCAGCAGGATCGCAGCATCGGTCACTGTTCGAGCCATGGGACCTGCCGTGTCCTGGCTATGGGCAATCGGAATGATTCCTGCGCGGCTGACCAGACCGACTGTCGGCTTGATTCCAACAATTCCATTGACACCTGAGGGGCAGACGATTGAGCCGTCCGTCTCGGTGCCAATGGCCAGCGTGCAGAAGTTTGCCGAAACGGCGGCGGCAGACCCGGAACTCGAGCCACAAGGATTCCGGTCGAGCGCGTAAGGGTTACGCGTCAACCCGCCTCGCCCGCTCCAACCGCTGGTCGAATGCGCGGACCGGATGTTAGCCCATTCGCTGAGGTTTGTTTTGCCGAGAATCACGGCGCCGGCTTCCCGGAGCCGCTTCGCTACGAAGGCATCCTTTGGCGGCCGCGCTCCCACCAGGGCGAGCGACCCCGCCGTCGTCATCATCCGGTCGCGGGTAGCGACGTTGTCTTTGATGAGGACGGGAATACCATGCAGCGGTCCGCGCGGCCTCTTGGCCTTGCGCTCCCGGTCGAGTTCTTCGGCGATGGCCAGCGCCTCCGGGTTGACTTCAATGACGGAGTTAACGGCGGGTCCATACTTGTCGACTTTCTCGATACGAGCAAGGTATTTTTCCGTAATCGAGCGGGCCGTGAGATGGCCGGATTGCATTTCCTCCTGAAGCTTGGCCACCGCGATTTCATCAAGGTCGAATGGCTTCAGGGATGCATGCTCGACTAGAGCAGCCGATGCAAGTGCAGTCGCCTGGGAAAATGAAGACAGTGCCGCGGCGGTCACCCCAACAACAATCCCGGAGTTCAAGAATCCTCTTCGATCTAACTTGCAAGCAGTATCCGAGTCGCCCAAGGTAATCGACCTCCTCGTTAGGAAATAGCCTTTTGCCCTCTCCCCAAGGGAGAGGGCGACCCTCTCCGCGGGGATGGCTACGATTCGGACGTCTCGCGGATAGCCTGAATCAATCCCTTCAGCTCTCTGATCGTTGTGCGAGGATTCATAAGCGTGCTACGCAGGTAGACCTTATTCCGCAAAACGGTGTGCACCAGGAAGTACTTTCCGGAAGCCACCACCTTTTTTCTCAACTCGAGTTGATGCACGTCGATTTTTTCAGAGGCGTTCTCGAGGCCCTTCAGCGCCGCGGGAACGTGGCGGAAACAAAGAATGTTGCCTGCCGGCTCCGTGGCCAGCTCAAAATCGGGCTGGGCTTCGAGCAGGGCTGCGGATTCCCGTGCCAAGTCGAACGTCTTGGTAACCATCTGGCCGATGGACTTCGCTCCGTGTACGCGCAGGGCCAGCCACAGCTTGATTCCCATGCTGCTCTTCGTACACTCGAAAGTACGAAGTGCAAGATCGAAATCCGCTTCCTCCGGGCGCCGCGTGAAGAGGTAGCTCGCCTCTTGAGAGAAGGCGCCATAGTTGTCTTCGCGGTGGCGGAAGAGGACGGCGGTGATCAAGCTGGGTGCGAAGAGCATCTTGTGTACGTCCCACACCAGGGAGGATGCAAGCTCGATTCCCTCCGTGAGGCTACGATACTTCTCTGAGAACAGGGCCGAAGCGCCGTGGGCGCCGTCGATGTGAAACCACACTCCCTTTTCCCGGCAGAACTCTCCCATCGCCCGCAAAGGGTCGAAAGAACCTGTGGCCGTGGTGCCGGCGGTCCCCACAACTGCAATCACCTTTTTCCCTTCTTGCACCGTTCGACGGTAGAGGCTGGCAAGCGCGGAAACATCAGCTCGGAAGCGATTGTCCGTGGGAATCGCGACCACGGACTCCTGGCCCAGGCCGAGGATTCCCGCCGCGCGCGCCAGGGAGTAATGCGCCTGGTCTGAAACCAGCAGAGCGAGAGGCGGCCCCGCATGGAGTCCCTGCCGCCACGCCGAACCGTGCGTGGCATGGTTGCGAGCGGCGAGCAGCGCCGTCAGGTTTCCGAGAGAACCTCCGGAAGTCAGGACGCCGTCTGATTCCTGATCCCAGCCCACCGAGGCGCACAGCCAGCGAATGACTTGCCGCTCGATCTGCGTCCCGGCCTGCCCCATTTCGTAAACTGCCACGCTGTTATTGAGCAAACTGGATATCAAGTCCGCCAGCGCACCCAGCGGCAAGACAGGGGGGAGTTGGTGGCCCATGTAGCCGGGATGATGCAGGTGGATGCTCTGGTGGATGATCTGCTCCAGACAGCGCGAGACCTCAGCGTCCGGGTCGTGGCTCGAGTCCGGCGGGAGAGAGGCCCGGTATTGCTGGGCAAGTTCAAGAGGGGCGTGGAGGTCAAGAACGGGCGGTTCAGCCGCCAGGGCGGAAACCAGATAAGCTGCCAAGGCCTCGACCACTTGGTGGCCTTGGCGCCGGAATAGCTCGGGGTCGTATAGATCGGTAGGCATAGGATTAAATGTTAACTCAATCCTGTGTGGCTGGAATGGGGTATTTGGAGCGTAGTTCCCCATGCCGGACCGACTTGTAGCGTGGACCTCAAAAGCGGAGGTCCGCGCTACCCAGTCCTGGTACAATTTCCGAGTATGAAATCACTCAACCTGGATTGGCGGTTTGTGTTGGTCAGGCCGCGGAATCCGTTGAACATCGGGGCAGCGGCGCGGGCCATGGCCAATTTCGGCTTTCGCGAGATGGTAGTCGTGGCGCCCTACAGCCCGGTGTGGCAGGAAACACGCTCAGCGCTGGGAGCAGAGGAGATTGTCACCTCAGCGCGTGCTGTGGGGAGTCTGGTGGAAGCCATCGGAGATGCCTCCATGGTTGTGGGTACCACGGCAGGGTCTCGGCGCAACCTGGACCGAGATACTATCTCCCTCCCTGATTTCCCCGCTTGGCTCCGGCAACGCAGGAGAACGGGCTGTGCGGCGCTGCTATTTGGTTCCGAAAAGACCGGCCTTTCAAACGAGCACATGAGTTATTGCCACGCCCTGGTCCGTATTCCCACCGGCGCTGATTGCCCCTCCATGAATTTGGGGCAAGCGGTGGCGGTTTGCGCCTACGAATTGGCGCGCGCCAGCATAGTGCCAACCCGCCTACCGCGGCCAACCGTCCATCCATCGGACCCGGCGGGCGCCCAGTCCCTCGAGCACTTGTTTGACCGTGCCGCGCGGGTTTTGGGCCAGGTGGGATATTTGAAGCCCAAGAGCCGGCGCGCCACGCTGATCAAGTTGCGGCGTATGTTAATCGACTTGGAACTCAGCAACCGCGATGCCAAAATCTTGGGCGGAATCCTGGCGCAGATCGAGTGGAAAATCAGCCAGGGATGAAGAAAGGACTCAGGAGTCAGAATGGGGCTACTCTAGTTCTGAATTTCTGAATTGGTTTGTTCCTTACTGCCCGTTGCTTCTTGCCGCGCGTTTTCTGGTTTCTGACTTCTGCTCCGCGCAGGGGCCGACTTCAGAATTCATCATTCAGAATTGCCCCTGTTCCCAGGTCCCGTTCTTCTGACTCCTGACTTCTGACTCGTTCTTTTCACCACCTTTCGCTGAGGGAGGTAGGAAGTTGCACGAGCGCGTCGGCAGGCCGGAAGGCAGGGCGGGTTTGCGGGTCGCGCCAGTTGTCGAGCATGGCCACTTGCTGGACGCAAGAGATAGTGCAACGCGGCGCGCAGGACTTTTGGGTGTGATACTCGTGTTCAAGGTGTGCCCGGGTGTATTTTTGGAGTGGAATGGCGGGATATCCGCGCTGTTGCGAGCAATAGTGAACCAGCCCATCCTCGCAGATATAGAGGTAGCGGCTGCCGGCTCGGCATCGCCACTCGTTCCCCAGCCCGCGCGCGATATTCTTCTGGAATTGGTTGAAGCGCGCATAAGAACGCTTTCCCATCTCCATAATCTGGGTAAAGAGTTGTTGCTGGCGTTCGCTGAGCGGCTTAAGCTGCCCGCCGTGGTCGTGGAGGATGCCCACGGTGCTCGTGAATCCGAGTTCGAGTGCCCGCCGCGCCACCGCCAGGGCATCGTCGGGGTCACGAACGGAAGTTCCCAGGACGGAGTTGATATTCACCTGGAAAATCGCGTAACGGGCGAGCAGGCGGAGCTTGCGGTCCAAAACCCGCAAGCTCTTCTTCGAGACTTCGTCGGGTATCACGTTATCAATGCTTATTTGCAGATGGTCGAGGCCGGCGCGATTCAGGTGGTCGATGCGCTGGGGCGTCAGCAGGTAGCCGTTGGTGATCATACCGGCCAGAATCCCGCGCTTGCGGATGTGGTGGACGATTTCTTCCAGCTCGGGGTGCAATAGCGGCTCGCCGCCACTGATCGTTACGATGGTAGTTCCCAGCGCGGCCAGCCGGTCGACACGGCGGAACATCACCTCCAGGGGGATGGGTTTCGAGATTTTGTCGAACTCGTTGCAATAGGCGCAAGCAAGATTGCATCGCCGAGTCACAATCAGGTGAGCGAGAACCGGGTGCCGGGTTGAGAGCAACCCCTTGCCGATCATCCGCCATTCCCGAAGGCGGGTGTTCCAGAATTGCAATTTCCGGCGAAGGGTGAGTTGGCCCATTTGTTAAATCAATTGCCCTGCAAAGCCCACAAAAGACCAGAAACCCTCTAAGCCTAATCCACCGTTCGCTAGTTGACAACCGGCATAACCCCAATGGTCGAAAACTGTGCGTGAATTGCGGATTCTTGCGGTTAAGCGACTGCTAATGCCTGCCTAGGCCATTCAGAAATCTGGAACGGTCTGCAAATCTTCGGCTTGCTCATGGAGACGGTCAGGGATATGCTATTGGTCCTTAGCAACCGCGCATTTTGGCGTGTTGCTGAATCGAATCCTGACCGGCTGATGAAAAATCGGTCCGGCACGAGACAGTGGCGGGTTTATCCGTCCACTGACGGACCGTATCTCGAATGAGTTCAACGACCGATGGCGGCATAAAGCCGCCTCTACACCTTCTTTCATCAACCTGCTAAGGCGGGATCTTATTTTGCGGAGTAGCCATTGAAAGCGATACCTGTTATACAAGCGGCTCGAATGATTGCCCGAGGCACGTGGAGTTTCTGCACCAATCGGCCTTTGGTAGTTTCTTTTGAGCTGACCCACTCTTGCACGGCCGATTGCCGGCATTGCGACAAGGGAGGGGTCAAACCCGACCCGGTGGGGATGCTGCGGGCGGCGGATTACGCTGAGCTGCGCAGCCTTCTGAAACCCATGGCCGTGCAACTCTCAGGCGGCGAACCCCTACTTCGGAAGGATATCGCGGAGATCATCCGCGCCGTGAAAGAGCCCAATGGCTTGCCCTACACCATTCTGGTGACGAATGGGCGGTTATTAACGGAAGAGAAGTATCTGGCTTTGCGGCCCCTGGGCATCAACCAGGTCTCAATCTCGCTGGACTTCCCCGACTCGAGGCACGACGATTTCCGCCGCTCGCCCGGCCTTTATGCTCACCTTGAAAAACTGGTTCCGGCGCTGGCCCGCTACGGCCACGACGACGTGGCGCTCAACGCCGCCATCACGCGCGAGAATCTTCCGGCACTGGTGGCGATTTATGAACGCGCCAAAGAGTGGGGGGTTTCCATCTCCTACAGCGCTTATACGCCCCTGCGGACCGGGAGTATGGAACATTACATCCAGTCGGCGGAGGACCTTGCTCTGCTCCGCAGGACTCTCGACCAATTGCTGGAACTGAAAGCCAAGAATGGCCGCATCGCCAACTCTCCCTGGACCCTCTCGGGTATCCATGGTTTCTTCCGCGACGGCAGCGTGCCGGGATGCAACGCCGGACGAAGGTTTATGGTGGTGACGCCCCAGGGCGGGCTGCGGCCGTGTTCGATGTTTGATAACGAGTATGCCTCGCAGAAGGAAATGCTCGAGAAATTCGTCCCCTCCAACCAGTGCGGGGCTTGCTACGTTTCCATCCGCTCCTATCTCGACGCCTCGTTTTGGACGCTCCTCAAAGATAACGTCGGTAGCCGCGTTTTCTCGCGCAATGGAAACCGGCAGCAGTGCTGAGTCCGTCCTGCCATCGCAATTGACCCCTCACCTGGCCCGCGGCGGCTGGTGAAAGCGCCGGGGCAGGCCGGGGTAAGGGGGTGCTGCCCTTGTGACGACCGCGTACCTTAGGAAGCTTCCCCCACTTTCGTCGCCTCAACAACCTCGTTAAGGCGGCCCGTCGCCACATCGTAAATGTAGCCATAGATAGGAATGTGTTTCGGAACCAGAGGGTGGGCCCTGATTCGCGCCACATCAGCTACCACGCTCTGGGCTTGGTTGCTAATGGTCAGCCATTCGATGAATTGACCCTCGTAAGAGCCCGGGCCTTTTCCCACGTCCTTCCATTTGCCGCCCTCGAGTTGGGCCGTTGCGAGGCTGTGTTCCAGCAGTTCGCGCATGACCTCGTTGGTAAAGACCAACATGCCGCAGCCGGTGTGATGAATCACAAACCACTCGCGCGTGCCCAGCAGCTTGTAGGATATCACCAGGGACCGGATCGCATCGTCGCTGGCCCTTCCACCAGCGTTGCGGATGACGTGGGCGTCACCTTCGCTCAGCCCGGCAAAACGCGCCGGATCCAGACGCGCGTCCATGCAGGTGAGTATGGCAAACCGCCGCGCGGGCGGCATTGCCAGCTTGCCCTTGTCGCCAAAGCTTTTCACATAAGCTTTGTTTGCCGCAAGAACTTGCTTTAGAACTTCACTCATTTGGGTTCCTCCTTTGTGGGATTTAATAGGAGCTGGAGATACGGTGGATGTGCATGTAGGAAACCGCCCTCTGCTCGTCACTCGTCACTTATCACTCGTCACTGCTTTAGCAGCTTTTCGATTGCTTCCACTACCTCAGGAGAGTCCGGTTTCACCGGCGATTCGAAGCGTGCCACGACTTTTCCACGACGATCAACCAGGAACTTGGTGAAGTTCCACTTGATATCGCCGGCCAGACTGGGATTTGCCTTCTGGGTGAGATATTGATAAAGCGGAGTGCAGTCGGCCCCTTTGACGGAGACCTTGGCGAACATGGGAAAAGTGACATTGTACTTGGTTGTGCAGAAGCTCTTGATCTCCGCATTCGTCCCTGGTTCTTGCCCGCCGAAATTATTGGCCGGGAAACCCAAAATCACAAACCCGTGGTCCTTGTATTTCTCGTAGAGCGATTCCAGACCCGAATATTGCGGCGTGAAACCACATCGGCTGGCGACGTTGACCAGAAGTATAACCTTACCCTTGTAATTCGAGAGCGCAGTGGGCATGCCATCGATGGAAGGAAGCGTGAAATTATAGACGTTTGCAGCGGCAAACGACGGTGCTGCGAAGGAGAGAATCGCCACTAGGAGAGTGGCGAACGGACGTACACTCAAACGCCGAATGGCCATGGCTTTTCTCCTTTGTTATTTTGCGCCCTGACCCCGAGCCTTTCCTCCGGTCGGGATGAACGTTTATGATAACTCACAATACCGGGTCCAAGCAACCGACAAAACAGGACGACGGGCAGGATCCAAGGATAAGGTACAATGAGAATATGAGAACTTGGTTTGCTTTCGGAAAGACGGGGTTGGACTTGGAATTGCCCGAGGGGTTCTGCTATCAGGTGCTGGAGGCGCGCTCGGCGGTTCCGCTGGCTGACTCGGCGGCGGCCATCGAGTGGGCGCTCGATAATCCCGTTGCAGGTCCCCCTCTCAAGCAACTCGCAACTGGGAAGAAATCGGCGGCGATTTCGGTCTGCGACATCACGCGTCCGGCGCCGAACCGGCAGGTCCTGCCGCCTCTGCTCGCCAGGCTCGAGGCGGCGGGGATTGCGCGCCAGCACATTACAATCCTCATTGCCACCGGCCTGCACCGTCCGGCCACGGAGGCAGAAATTGGCGAGATTTGCGGGGAGTGGGTGACAGGGAAGTACCGCGTCGTCAACCACCGCGCGCGCCAACTCGCCGAGCACCGCTACCTGGGTGAGACGGCGTTGGGAACACCGGTCTTCATTGACGAGCGATTTCTTTCCGCCGACCTCCACATCACCCTGGGATTCATCGAGCCCCACCTGATGCTGGGCTTTTCGGGGGGGAGGAAGCTGATTGCCCCGGGCCTCGCCGCCGAACAGACCATCAAGGTTCTGCACAGCTCGAAGTTCATGCGCGATTCGCGCGCCGTGGAAGGGTCGATCGAGGAAAATCCCTTGCACCTCGAGCTTCTGGAAATTGCGCGCATGGCACGGCACGACTTCCTGGTGGACGCGGCGCTGGGCCGAGGTACAGGCCAGCGCCCGATTGCCGCAGTCTTCGCCGGCGAGCCGGTGGCGGCCCATCGGCAGGGGGTGAAGTTCGTCTCCCGGGTGATGCTCGAAACCCTGGAAGAGCCGGTGGACGCGGTGATCACCACTTCGGCGGGCTACCCGCTGGACCTGACTTTCTATCAGGCGGTCAAGGGAATCACGGCGGCCTCGCACATTGTGAAGCCAGGAGGCAAGATTCTGCTGCTGGCTGAATGCGCGGAAGGGTCTGGCGGCGCCGAATTCAGCGAGATGCTAGCGAAACACCCCTCAGACCGCGCCTTCATGGATGAGATCGCCGGGGAGCCCGTGGTCGTGGACCAGTGGCAACTCGAAAAGCTTGCGCTCGTGACCGCCAAGGCACAAGTGCTGTACTACGTTCCCGGTTTGCCGCGCCAGTACCATGCATCGCTTTGGGGAAAAGCGTACCCCTGGCCAGAGGCTGTTATTGCCGCGCTCACGTCCTCGCTCCTGCCAAACGCACACATCGCGCTCATTCCCGAAGGGCCTTACGTCCTGGCTCAGGTCCGGCAGACAGTGGGCAGCAGGCAGCAGGAAGTAGGCAGTCGGCAGAAGGCAGTAGGCGAATAGGGGATAGGTGAAGGGTGGTAGGTGCGAGGGGTGCGGCTCTGTCCGTCAGCCGAGAGAAAAGGCTTTCCCATTTCGTAGGACGGCAATGGAAATCTTATTGTTTGCGCCCGAGGCTACGCCCCGGGTGAGGGAAGGTCCAGTCTTCCCGTAAGAAAAGTGTGGATGGCTCGCCTGCGGAAAGGCAGAGCCTCTCGGGCAGCAGAGCTGCCTACTGCCTACTGCTTTCTTCCTACCGGTTCCGTGTTAATTCATTTTGACGCGTTTGGCTCCCTCGGCGGGGTGCATCTCGAACGTGGAAGACGGTATATGGAGGTTCACCTTGACTGCGTTGTAGCGGGCTATCAGATAGTCGCCACTGGGCTCGAAGAATTCCTGCTGGGTCGGCAGCCACGACTCCTCGCTCACCCACATCTGGATTTTCGTGAGCTGGGAGGCGAGGCTCTCCTTTCGTGGTATCAGTTCGATCACTGCCGTCGTGTCACCGTCCAGCTCTTCTTCCTTTAGGTATTTTATTTTGTAAGATTTCCTCAATTGTCCTTCTTCCGACCCGAAGCCGAGGAGCAAGAACTCCTCCACCAGTCCCGACTTTTGCTCGAGGTTGTATTCCTGAAGCTGATTGATCTTCGGCAGGTAAATTTCTGCCCGGTTCTTTTTAAACAGGATGATCTTAGATTCGGGTTGGTGCATTTCAATCCGGATCGCCGGGGTCTTGCCCTTGCGGAAAAAGAGGCGGCCTTGCTCTATAGACTTGTCGTTCACAAGCACCGTCACCTTGGTGTACTCGAGGTTTGCAGAAAGGCTCTTTAAGCGTTTGGCGGCGTCGTTCATACGCGAAAGGATCTGGGAGAGATCGGGCGCGAGTTTTCCTTTGCGAGGGGAAGGGGGAACCGCGCCGGTGCGCAAGGGCGCCAAAAGACGGGCGGATAAGAGGAGGCAAGACAATAAGAGCAGTGACCAGTGACGAGTGGCGAGTGACGAGAAAGAGCAGTGGTGAGAGACGCGTGTCCTAAGACGCATGACGAGCTCGACGCGACGAATTCTTTCCTTCCGGCGCTCACTTTTCACTGCGCTTGGTCCTTGCTCGGCAGTGGTCTCTTGTCACTACCTTGCCCTTTCTCTTGGGCGCATCAATCGTCAGTTGTCACGCATCGCCGCGTTTTCTTGCTTGTCACTCGTCACTCATCACTTGTCACTGTTCTTAGCGGTTTACGAGTACGGTGTAGCCGAGCACCACCTTATTCTTGTCGGTAATGGGCACAATCGATACCACGGTGAAAGGTTGGTGCAATTGCCGGCTCAGAATAATTTGAATGGCGTCTTCAGGCTTGGTAGCGGCAAACGATTCCACCAGCCGGGCGTCCACGAGGTAGTGCCATCCTTGCTTCCCGTGTCCCATTTCGACGAAGCCTTGCTGGTGCCGAAGGTCTGTCAATTCCAGGGTGGGGCGGTCGTTGAACCAGTTGCGCGGTGAGAGAAAAATGAAAGCCAGAATGGCTAAGACCATCAGGTCGTACTGCCAGGTGCCGCGCTCGAAAGCCCAGAAGACGGTACGAAGGATGCCAGGTTTGATCTTCTCCCAGACGCGCTCGAGGCCGCCACCCATCGCGCCGGTCTGAGTCTGCGGCAAGGTTGGATTGTGGA
>Ga0315282_10001558_pt1 | contig 42968 bp, 32 predicted proteins | sample YL17G07_20_MG_FD_203693 | JGI IMG/M metagenome (GOLD analysis project Ga0315282, IMG submission 203693) | Sediment microbial communities from Yellowstone Lake, YNP, Wyoming, USA - YL17G07_20 | ecosystem: Environmental > Aquatic > Freshwater > Lake > Sediment | place: USA: Wyoming | collected... | reverse complement strand
CGTTCGGGGCTTGCCGATGGGGGAGGTCGGTTTCCGGGGGTTCCGCCTCGCTGCGCGAGCCGATCACCCCCGGCTACTTGCTGCCACCCCTTCGGGGTTTTCCTGGCGCGACGAACGCAGGAATGCGACATTTCCATCAAATGCAACTTGAAGCAGTACTAGCGTGCGTGATTTTCGGGCCCCAAAGGGGCGGCGAGAATCACGACCCACTTCTGAAAGGGAGGAATTTGATCCCTCTATTGTGTTGGGCTGTAGTTAGTGCTCATCAAATCCTGGATTTGCTTTTCCCCGATCCCTGGTCCCTGACCCCAGACCCTCAAGCATTAGGTGACCGTTCAATGCGGCGGCATCGGCAGCAGGAAATAGCGGGCGGGTCCGCCCCCGCAAAACTGCTGAAAAGACTGGCGTTCGAGAGCCGACCTGGTCTACCACCATTGCGCATTCGCTGGTCGGGTTCTTGCACCATTATCCCGCTTGAGGACTTCAAGATGGTGACGACTCTAAAAGCGAATCATTTGATCCACGAGACCAGCCCCTATCTGCTCCAACACGCGCACAACCCCGTGGACTGGTATCCGTGGGGCGAAGAAGCGTTCGAGCGGGCCCGCCGCGAGAGCAAGCCCATTTTCCTCAGCATCGGCTATGCCGCCTGCCACTGGTGCCACGTGATGGAGCGTGAGTCGTTCGAGGACGAGGGGATCGCGCAGGTCCTCAACGACCGGTTCATCTCCATCAAGGTGGACCGCGAGGAACGGCCCGACGTGGACACCATCTACATGAACGCAGTCCAGCTGATGACCGGCGGTGGAGGGTGGCCGCTGTCGGTCTTTCTGACGCCGTCGGGCAAGCCGTTTTTCGGGGGCACCTATTTCCCGCCGCACGACCGCCAGGGGTTTCCCGGTTTCCTGCACATTCTCGAAGAGATTGCGCGGGTCTGGGCCGAAGAGGGCGAAGGGGTGACGCGGACGGCCGACCAGCTGACCCAGGCTTTGCGCCAGTTTTGTACCATCGAACCGCGCGGCCGGCCCGACACGGAGCTGTCGCGCAATCTGCTGGCCCTGGCGTTTCGCCAAATCGCTGCTTCGTTCGATGGCGACTACGGCGGCTTTGGCCGTGCGCCCAAGTTTCCCCAGCCCACGGCGCTTGCGTTCCTTCTGCGCTACCATGCGGCAACGGGCGAACCCCACGCGCTGGCGATGGTCGAAACCACGCTCGAGCACATGGCCCGCGGCGGAATCTATGACCAACTCGGCGGCGGGTTCCATCGCTACTCGGTGGACAACCGCTGGCTGGTTCCCCACTTCGAGAAGATGCTCAACGACAACGCCCTGTTGGCGGGTCTCTATCTCGATGTCTACCGCGTGGCCGGAAAGCCTCTCTATGAGCGAGTGGTGCGCGAGACGCTCGACTATGTCTTGCGCGAGATGACCCACGATCATGGGGGATTCTACACGGCCCAGGACGCCGATACGCAGGGTCTGGAGGGTGAGTATTTCGTCTGGACGCCCGAGGAGATCGCGGCGGTGGTGGGGCCCGAAAACGCCGAGGCCGTGATGCGCCATTTCGGCGTCGAGGCGATCGGTAATTTCGAGGGTTCCAAGAGCGTTCTGACCGTGGCGGCCACGGCCGACGAGGTGGCCCGGCAGCTCGGGCGCGGCGTCGGGGAGATGGAGGCGGCGCTGGCCGAAGGCCGCCGGAGGCTGTTTGGGCTGCGCCAGGAACGGGCGGCGCCGGCGACCGATGACAAGATCATGCCGGCCTGGAACGGGCTGATGATCTCGGCGATGGCGCGTGCCGGGGCCGTGCTCGGCGAAGTGGGCTACCTCGAAGCCGCACGCCGGTGCGCCGACTTTATCCTCACCCAGCTGCGGCGCGAGGACGGAGGCCTGTGGCGCTCGTGGCGACGGGGCCAGTGCCGCGCCCAGGGTTTCCTGCCCGACTATGCGTTTATGGTCGGCGGTTTGCTCGACCTCTATGAAGCCACGTTCGAGGAGCGGTGGCTCGAAGAGGCATTGGCGCTGGCCGAGATCATCATCACGCGTTTCTGGGACGAGGATGACGGTGGCTTCTTCTACACGGAAGGCGGCCACCAGCCGCTGCTGGTCCGGCCCAAGGACAATTTCGATAATCCCGATCCCTCGGGCAATGCCATGGCGGTCTTCGCTCTGCTGCGGCTGGCCGAGCTGACCGAGCATGACTCATGGCGCAAAGAGGCGGTGGCGACGTTGAAGATGTTCGCGCCGAGCATGGTCAAAGCGCCGCTGGCGGTGGGTCAGATGCTTTCGGCGCTCGAGTTTCACACCGCCCCGCCGCGCGTTGTGGTGATCGCCGGCGACCCAGGCCGGCCGGCCACGCGCGCTCTGATCGAGGCGCTGCGACGTCCTTATTTCTCCAACACAATTCTCCTGCTGGCCGATATGGCCGACGGCAAGGCGCTCGAACGGCTGCAACGCCTGGCGCCGTTGCTCGAAGGGAAAACGGTCCCCGAGGGCGAGGCGCGGGCCTTCGTCTGCCAGGGGCGGACCTGCGGCCCTCCGACCAGCGATCCCGCCGAGCTGGTTGCGCAGCTGAGAAGCCTGTCGTCGAACGGATGAACCCGGAGCTCCTGAAAGTCACACCGAGGAGCCGAGCGTCCTATTTCCCCGACAAACGAGAATCGGCCAAGAGTCAGTCCTTGCCTGATTCTAGGCGCTTGACATTTCGCCGGATTTGAACCAAAAGAGTGGCGGCTTTCGAAACTCCCATCGGCTTGTGACATCAAGGGCGTGTCGGCAACGGACGGCCCGAAAAAAACAGGAGTGGGATCACGATGATGGCAACCAGAGGGGTTGGGGTGTTGCTCGCGGTGGTGCTCTGTACCGCCGCGGGTCGCACGCAGACCTGGCAGAGCATTGATCTGGGCAACACGATCGCCGGGTCCACCACCTTCGTCAGCAGCACCTCGTTGACGATCGCGGGCAACGGCGACGACATCTGGAACAATTTCGACGGCTGTCGGTTTGTCTATCTCCGGGCCAACCGCGATTGCGAGATCATCGCCCGGATCACCGCGCAGCAAAACACCAGTGTCTGGGCCAAGGCCGGCGTGATGATTCGCCAGAGTCCCACCTCCGGCTCGATGCATGCCGGGATGTTTCGGACTCCTGCCAACGGCATGGCCTTCCAGTGGCGACCCGCGACGGCCGGGGTCAGCAACAACAGCAATGGCGGCTCGAATGCCCTGCCTCGGTGGTTGCGAATGCGACGTGTGGGCAACACGTTCTCGGGTTTCTACGCGCCCGACGTGGGCGGCCTGCCGGGCGCCTGGACTCAGCAGGGCGGCAGTACGTTGATCATGATGAGCGATTCGGTTTGCATTGGCCTTGCCGTGAGCAGCCACATGTACGGGGTTCTCTCGACGTGCTCTTTCAATCAGCTGGTCACGACCGGGACGGTCCGGGGAGCGGGGTTCGTGGTCGGCGACGCACGAGAGCCGTCGCCATTGCCGAGGCCGTCCACCTTCGCGCCGGCACGGCTAAACCGCCTGCTTTTCCGCACCGTGCCGGGTCTCCCGATGCGCGAACAAGACCGCCGGTGGGCCGCCGCGGTAGAGAAACGCTGAACGCTGAACTGAATAAAGGAATGGAACAAAAGAGAGAAGCGCCGGCGACGTGGTCGGTGCTTCTTTTACAGCAGCCTCTGAGGATTGAACTCCAAACGAACCGTTTCGAACTTCCGGGCGGACTATTCGTAGGAGAGCAGAACATTCCCGCCCTCGAGACGAACGGGAAATCTCTTGAGCGTGCTTTCGGGACAGGCCGAACAGATTCCGCGCTCGAGGTCCAAGTCCCATCCGTGCCAGGGACAGAGCACCCGCCCTTCGCTTTCGACCACCTCGGCGGGCTCGTGCAGTCGGCCGCCCGCGCCACAACGGCCCTCCAAGGCGTGCAGCTCGCCGCCCAGGTTGATCACCATCACCGGCTCGCCCGTCGGCAATGAAATGACCCGGCAGGTATTGACGGGGAAATCTTCGACGCGGCCCACCCGAACATCACCCATGATCCAGGTTCCTTTCCGCCGGCTTTGCGGTTGCGCCGACGCGGTGCGATGCAACGGACAGCCTGACGATTTTTTTTAGCTCCAGCCTCGCGCGGATCTCTCAACGTCACTGATAACAACATCTAACCCAAATCCGCGGCGTACCGCAAGATGAAAGACCGCTTTCTGCAGCATGAATTGCTGAATGATGAAAAGGCCGAGGAAGACCCGCCAAGCGCACCTCGCGTGAGGAGAGGATGCTGACGCTTTTTGCCCGGCCCGGGGAGCTCGTGAATCTGCTCTGCTCCCTGTGAAGGGTATGAAAAATGCCCGCTCAAAGAAGCACGAATGGTTGAAATTATGCAACTTAGCTGCCGCCGCCAACCGCTCTCTTCTCGTGGCATAGGCTTTGCGCTTTAACCAGGCGACGTCTGAACGAGGAGAACGTGTATGAGAGTAGCCCCCACACCGCTGAGCATTGCACCCATGCCCCTGTTCATGATGGGCCAGCGCTGGCGTTCGGTGAGGGGCTGCCGCCGGTTTTACTGGCCCGCAGCAATCAAGACTGATGAAGCTGCGGAACAGGTTGCCAACATGTTCTACGAGGAAGAGGAGGAATGAAGGGATGAATCCATCGGGATCGAGGGCGGAGGTGGCGCTGATCGGTCTGGCCCTGTCAGAACTTCTTCCGCTCGCCGTCGCCGCGCAGACGAACGCCGGGATTGCTTCGTCGCTGCGGAGCCGCTCCTCGCAATGACGGGCAAAGGGTGTGGTTTCAAGACGCGCTCTTAAAGAGAAGGCGCACAATCGGAGGTGAGAAGAAGAGAATCCCCATGTGCCGTCGGTCGAAAGACCGATGGCGCTTTTTTCATTCGCCTATTGCCGCTTTTCGCCATAGACTTGCGAGTCATCCCCAATCCGCAATCCGCAATCCGCAATTCAGAGCACCGGCGGGCCGCCGGCGTTCCAACTCCTCAAAAGTCCTTTGACTATGCTCACGGGTTGGCATATCCGTAAGACAGAACCAAGGGCATGGACGGGGGGCGGTGTGCGGCGCCCGAGCGCGGAGACATTCCGACATCCTGGACGGGGGATTAGGATCGTGGTCAGGCGCAAGACGCAAGGCCTCGTCAAACCGGTCGCCGCTGTCGCGGTGATTTGGTTGGTGGGGATCGGAACGTTTGCCCCGCTCGATCCATCGCAAACGGCGCGGGCGGCCACGGTGGTCATCAACGAGATCAACTACCACCCGGCCTCGGATCTCGAGCTGGAGGAATTCATCGAGTTATGGAATGATGGCGCCACCACCGTCACGTTGACCGGCTGGCGGTTCACGCGGGGCATTGATTTCACCTTCACGACCGGAACGACCATCGGCCCGAACGGCTATCTGGTGGTGGCCCGCGACCCCGCCACTTTGGCGCCCCTGGCGCCGGGGGCGCGGATCGTCGGTCCCTGGATTGGCACACTCCGCAATGGGGATGAACTCATCCGGTTGAAAGACGGCCTCGGCTTCACTGTGGACGAGGTGCATTATCAGAGCACTCCGCCGTGGCCGACCACACCCGACGGTCGCGGGGCCAGCCTCGAACGCATTTGTCCCACCGCGCCCGGCACCGATCCGGCCAACTGGATGGCCGCGACCGGTCCGGCCAGCAGCGATTGGATTCAGGTCACCCAAACCGGCACCGCCACCAGCAGCCGCCTCTACCTTTATCTCAACGGCCCCGGCGAAGTCCTTCTCGACGACGTGAGGATTGTCGCCGAAGGAACCTCAACGAACCTGGTCAACAACGGCGGGTTCGAGCTGACGTTTTCGCCGCCCTGGACCCCGACCGGCAATCACAGCGGCTCGTATCGCGCATTGGACCCGCAGGCTCACTCCGGCTCCTGCCTGTGCCGCCTGGTCTCGACGGGTGTGGGCGGGAGCTATACCGACAGCTTGAATCAATACACCCAGACGCTGGACACGGTCGGTGGAACGCAATACACGCTCAGCTTTTGGGCCAAGCCGGTCTCCGGCGCGCCCACGATTACGGCGCGTCTGAGCGGCTTCGGGCTCTCGGTGACGGGTTCGCTGACGCAGGCCACGGTCATGATGACGCCGGGCCGCGCGAACACCGCATATCGAGCCGCTCTTCCGCCCTTCGCCGATCCGGTCACCCACACGCCCGAGTGCCCGAGGCCGAGCAATCCGGTGACGGTTTCGGCCAGAGTTCGCGACCCGGATGCCGTGAATTCGGTCAGCCTGCTTTATCAAACGCTGACCTCGTCGGCCCAGTCGCCGGTCACGACGCTTCAAATGACCCGCACCTCGGGCACCGCGCAGCTCGGCATTTGGACCGCGCAAATCCCCGCCCAGGCCGACCGCACGTTGGTCCGCTATCGCATCCGGGCCACCGACTCGTTTGGCGGCACGCGCGTTTTTCCCGACCCGACCGAGGCGCGCGACACCTTCAGCTATTTTCAGTATGCCGACACCGAGGCCTCCTCGATCCCGGTCGCGTTCCTCTACGAGCTCGGACCAGCGGTGCCCCAGGATTCGCTTCGCGGCAACGTCGCACTGGTCATTCGCCCGCCCGGCCCGACGTCTCGCTGGGAGGTCTATGATCACATCCTCCGCAGCGACCGCGCCGGCGGCCACAACATCTTTTTTCTCGACAACTATGAATACGACGGGATGAGCGGAATCAACGTCGTTTGGGAAATGTCGGTGGACCCGCTGCGCGCCCGCTTTCCGCTGTCGGAATACATGTGCTACGAAATGCATCGCGCGGTGGGTTCGCTCGGCGAGAAAGCCGGCCATTTTCACCTCTTTCGCAACGACACGCCGTTGGGCTATCACATGATGTTTGAACAGCCGAACAAAACGTTTCTCGCGCGCAACGGCTTCAACAACAACGGCAATCTCTACAAGGTCCGCTACGACGTCTATTGGCCGGAGAAGAAGACCAACCTCAGCCTGGGCGATCAGGACGTCCGCGATTTTCGCAACACCATCAGCGCGCTGAGCGGCACGGCGCTGACCAACTACATTTTTCAGAATCTCAACGTGGAGCAATTCATCAGGTACTACGTCGGCAACACGCTGACCACCGACTGGGACGGCTATTTCAACAATCACTACCTCTATCACGACACCGACGCCACGCACCTCTGGTACATCATCCCCTGGGACCGCGACAAGACCTGGGGCGATAACGACGCTTTCCAGCGCCATCCCACGCCCGGCGGCGTTGCCGGGCTGTGCTATCTCTATCCGATTTACGATCAGCCGATCCTTTTCGGCGCCAACGGAACGCCGCCTTCGGGGCTGGACAACGACTCGTGGTGGCGCGGTCCGGGATGGATCAGCGGGCCGTTTTTGGCCGACCCCAAAGTCCAGCCCATGTTCATCAAGCGCCTCGAGGACGCCGCGCTGCGGATTTTCACGCCCGAACGCTGGTTCCCGGTTCTCGATGCGCTCGAGCACCGGCTGGAACCCGAGGCCGTGCTTCGGGCGACCCTTCAGGGCGAAAACCCGAACGATCGCTTGACGCAACTGCACAATGACATCGAGTCGTTTCGCCGGCACTTCATCTATCGGCGCGCGTTCATTCTCGGTGCGGTCAATCCGCTGACGTATCCCAATGTGACCGCCATCTCGCCGGGCCTCTGGGAGACACTGCCTGTCGGGCCGTCGGAGATCACGGTGACGTTCACCGAACCGATCTCGACGGCGACGATCAGCGCGGCGACGTTTCGTCTGGTCCGGAGCGGCGGCGACTATCTATTTGGCCAGGCCGACGATGTGACGATCGCGGCCTCTTCGCCGCCGCGGCTGGTGGCGTATGATCGCGCCTGGTTTCCTCTCGCCGGACGCACTTTGCCGCCCGACCTCTATCGAATTACGTTGGTGGGCACGGGCGCTTCGCCGGTTCGCGATACGGTCGGCAATGCGCTCGACGGCGAGACTTCGTGGACGCTGCCCTCGGGCGATGGCTTGGCCGGGGGGAATTTTGTCAGCTACTTCTTCATCCTCGGCAACCCAAAGACCTCTTCCCGCTCCAGCTGGCGGCTTTACCGCTAGCTAAAACCAGCGCGTTTTGACGCGTCGCGGGAACAGCAGCTTCCGAATCTCGCGCCGAACAAGGCTATTCCGTAATTCGCCAGATAGCTGTTCCGCAGGCGGATCCACATTTCCCGTGACCGTATCCCGGGCCGTAACCCATTCCGGCCGGAAACCCAACCATCGTTATACGGACGTGACTCACTCTCTCCAGCCAGAATCTCACCTCCTTCCCGATGGAGCGTTTTAGAGTGTATCTTAAAACTCCAGATCCTTCCGGGATTTTGGTGGAAACAGCACGCCTCCCTTCCGTCATTGCAAGGAGGGGCAAAGGGTGTGGTTTCAAGACACGCTCTGAGAGGAAATCGAGCAGCAGATTCGGGAAAACGAGGCGGCCTGAACGCCGGCGGTTCCACCACTTTTTTTGTCGTGGTTTTATCTTGCCAAGAGACCAACAACCCTTACAGAAATGTCTCGCAAAGAGGCTCGGCCGCCAGGGATTTTGACCTTCGCGCCTTTGCGGCTTCGGGTGTCTGAGCCAAGATCGCAGCGCAGGACTTCTTGTTAAGAGCAAACACACCGACCATGGGGGGTTATCATGAACGTCATGCTCGAAAGCAACGTTGCAGGGTTGGGAAAACCGCGGCGCGGCAAGGTGCGCGACGTCTATGATCTCGGCAAGCAGCTGCTGATCGTCACCACCGACCGGATCAGCGCGTTCGACTGCATTTTTCCCAACGGCATCCCGCACAAGGGCCGGGTGCTCAACACGCTGGCGCTGTATTGGTTTGGCCGCACCCGCCACATCGTCGAGAACCACGTCCTCAGCGACGACCCGAGCCAGGTCGTGCCGGCCGGAACATCGCTCGACGACCTGCGCTATCGCTGCATGGTCACGCACAAGTGCCGCCCCATTGACGTCGAGTGCGTCGTTCGCGGCTATCTCGACGGTTCGGCCTGGACGGAGTACGAGAAGCACGGGACGCTCGCCCGCGAGGCCGCGCCCAAGGGACTTCACCGCAAGCAGCGGTTCGCCGTGCCGATGTTTACTCCCGCGATCAAGGCCCACACGGGGCACGACGAAAACATTTCGTTCGCCAAGGTCGTGGACACCGTCGGCAAGGAAGTGGCCGAGCGGTTGCGCAGCATGAGCCTCGCGCTCTATCGCCACGCCCACGACGAAATGCTGCCCAAAGGCTACGCGTTGGCCGACACCAAGTTCGAGTTCGGCTGGCTGGACGACAAGATCATCCTGATTGACGAGGCGCTGACGCCCGACTCGTCGCGCTTTTTCGAGCGCGACTCCTACGTCGAAGGACGCAAGTCGCTGAGCATGGACAAACAGTTTGTGCGCGACTTCTGCGAAACGTTGAATTGGGACAAAAACCCGCCGGCGCCCCGCTTGCCCGACGAGATCGTCCGCAAGACTTCGGAGAAATACCTGGCGATCCTGGAAGCGATCACGGGGCAGTCGGCGCAATGGTTGCCGTAAGGAACGCCGGCGGTCTCGCCGGTGCTCTGGATCAGCGTATGAGAAGGATCGTAGTCGAGAACAGATGGACTGGAATGAAATGACGACCAAAGCACCGGCGAGGCCGCCGGCGTTCCTTCAGCGGATGCACCGCGGCGCTCTCCCGGTGGGCCTCGCGCTGTGGCTGTGTCTTGTAGCGCCGTTGATGGCCGCACCGGCTCCTGGCGTCACGTCATCTCCAACTACCCAGGCATCCGCCCAACCCCTGACCGCCCAGGTGGCCACGCTCACCACCGAAACACCCAACGTTGACGGCAAGCTGATGGAGGATTGCTGGCAGCGGATGGCGCCGCTCGGCGACTTCGTCAATCTGGCCACCGGGAAACCCGCCGCTCCAAGAACCCGTGTCCGCCTGGCGGCCGCCAAGCGCTGGCTCTACATCGCCGCCGTCTGCGAGACCGAGGACGTCCGCCAGATGGACGCTTTCCGCCGGGACCGCGACAGCGACGTATTCAACGATGAGTCGTTCGAGGTGCTGCTCGATCCCGCCGAAAGCCACCGGCGGGTCTATCGCTTCGCCATCAACTCGCGCGGCACGCGGATGGACGAGGTCATCCCCTTTGGCGGTCGGGGAGTGGGCGACGGTCGGCCGTGCTGGCTGGGGCGCGCCCGCTTCGAGCAGAAAACCCGTTGGACCGCCGAGATCGCCATTGACCTGGCCGCGCTGGGCCTCAGCCCCAAGAACGCCGGCGTCTGGCGCGCGAATTTCATCCGCCATGCGTGCGGTGTAACCCACAACGACTCGGCCTGGGCGCCCGCGCGTTTCTGGGTCTTTGGCTGCGACCGCGAGCGGATGGGAACGCTCACCGGCATTGACTGCCGCGGCTTGTCGGCGGGCTGCCGGCTTCGCGTGGCCGGCGGCAACCTCAGGCCCGAAGGAAACCTTCTCCGCGGCCGGCTCGTCGTCGAGGTCGCCAACGAACTCCGCTCGCGCGAATCCCTCGAAGTCACCTTGCGCACGCCCACGCGCTGGATTGACACGCAGCAAATCGCGGTCGGGACCGGCGCGCCCACCACCGTGGAGTTCCCCGTCGAGGTGGGGGTCGGCGAAGAACACGAACTCAAGATCGAAGCGGCCGACGCCGCCACCCATTTGCCTGCGGCCTCGACCGCCTATGTCTTTTCGATCCCGCGGCCACTGACCGCCTGGCTCGACCGATCCTATTATACCGACGAGACGTCGGCGGTCCTGCGCGGGGAAATCGGTTTGGGCAAAACCGACGGACTTGCGCTTGGCGTCCGACTCTCCAATCCCGAAGCCGAACGGCAGGTTTGGAAGGCCACGCCCGCGGTGGTGGCCAACTCCGAGGGCGTGCCTTTCCGCTTTGCCGCCTCCGTGCCCCTGAAACAACTTCCCGTCGGCGGCTACCTGGTGGAGACCATCCTCGAAGATTTGGCCGCCGCACGGCGCTACCGCGTCTGGAACGCTCTGCGGCGTCTGGCTCCCCTCAAGGGCGAAGTCAAGGCGGACGCCGGCGGCTATCTGGTGCGCGACGGCCTGCCGTTCTATCCCATCGAGGTTCGGCGCCTGGATCAGCCCGCCGTTCCGCTTCTTAACGAAATCAAATCCAAGGCCGCTTTTAACGTCAACTGGGGCTGGTATCTGGCTTATCGCGGCATGGACACCTATATGCAAGGCGTCAACAAGGCCACCGGTTGCCTGGGCGACATGAACATTGACCATCTCTACTACACCTCCGGGCCGGTTCGGGATGAGTACCTGACCCGCCTCCGGCACCTGGCGACCGTCCCGTGCATGTTCGCTTATGGCATGGAGAACCTGCCCGGCGAAGACGGCTATTCGACCGAACCGATGGCCACCCTGCGAAACTATTTGCAGAGCCTGGACCCGTACCATCCCCTGTACGTGGTCCTCGGCCACCCCAGCCAGGCCGAGCGCTATCGCGATTGCGCCGATTTTCTGGTCATCCGCTGCCGGGCGATTGGTGCGGGTGGTGTGGGCGAACCCGAATGGGTCTATGAACAGGTGCGCGGCGCGCGGCGGGAAGCGGGCCCGACCGTCCCGGTGGTCGCCATGCTCACGGCCTATCGCGACTACGAACAGGGTCTCGAGCGCCCGACGCCGATCCAGCTGCGCGCCATGACCTATCTGGCGATGGTGGGAGGCGCGGCCGGGGTGATTTTCGACGGTTACCATTACAAGGGGCGCAACGACCTTGAAAAACGCGGGTTTTCCGACGACCCCGCGCTGCGCGAGACGGTCTATCTGCTCAGTCGCCACGTCGCGCTTCTGGGGCCGATGCTGCTTGGCCCGGATGCGTCCGACGCGCTCAAAGTCGCGCACAACGGCACGATTCGCGGGGCTGCGCGCTACTATGCTGGGGGCATCCGCGTGATCGTGGTCAATGCGGCCCCGCAGCCGGCCGCCGCGGCGTTTGAACTCGGCCCAGGCAATCTCGGAGCCGGCGTGCGGGAACTCCTTGAGAATCGCGACGTCCCGCTCGAAGGGTCGCGGTTTTCGGTTCAGTTCGGACCTTACGAAACGCACGTTTTCGCGATCTCGCCGAAACGGTAGGACAGGTTGGCAACCTGTCTACGGAACGCCGGCGACCTCGCCGGTGCTTCAAAACGTTGAAAGCGAAAAGTACGAAGTACGAAGAGCGAAGTACCAAACGAAGGATGAATTTTCTGCGATCAACGGCAGGAATTTGTCGGAAACGCAGCCGCGTGTTGCGGGAAGGCACCTTGTCTTTTTTCGTCCTTCGTACTTCCAAAGCATCGGCGACGCCGCGGGCGTTCCTTCTTTTGGACCCGAACGGCGTGAAGAAGTGGACAGCACGAACGTTCCGGCGTACACTCTCATTTCAGGGGGATGGCAGACAGATGAAAGGCAAAGTTATCGTTCGATTGAAACCCGAGGTCAGCGATCCGCAAGGCATGACCATTCAGCAAACGGTGGCCAAGCTCGGCTTCGGCGGCGTCAAGAAAGTGCGTGCCGGCAAATGTTTCGAAATCGAGCTCGACGCGCCCGATCGCCGATCGGCCGAGAAGCTTCTCAACGGCCTTTGCGACCGGATTCTGGCCAACCCGATCATCGAGGATTATACGTTCGAAATCGAAGAGTAGGTCAGGTTGGCAACCTGTCTGCCAAGCCGTATCGGTCGGATCAGTCTGACAGGTTGACGACAGGTCCTGCCGCAAGGAGACAGAGCTCAATGAAAGCGGCGGTGGTGGTATTTCCCGGCGCCAATTGCGACGAAGATACGCGGTGGGCGCTCGAGCAGGTCTGCGGCGTTCCGACACAGATGGTCTGGTATCGCGAGCCGGTGCCGGAGGACGCGGATCTCATCCTGCTGCCCGGCGGGTTCTCCTATGGCGACTATCTGCGGGCGGGCGCGTTGGCGCGCTTTGCTCCGGCGATGGAATCGGTGCGCCAGGCCGCCGAGCGCGGTCGCCTGGTGCTGGGCATCTGTAACGGCTTCCAGATTCTCGTCGAGGCGCACCTCCTTCCCGGCGTTCTCCTGCGCAACGCCTGCCTGCAATTCCTGTGCAAGGACGTCTGGATGAAGACGGTGCGCACCGATACGCCGTTCACGCGCGGCCTGCCCGAGGTCGTCCAGATGCCCATCGCGCACGGCATGGGCAACTACTTCATTGATCCCGACGGGCTGAAGGCGCTTCAGGACAACGGCCAGATCGTTTTTCAGTATTGCGACCGCGCGGGGCGCGTGACACCGGAGGCCAACCCGAATGGCTCGGTCGCGAACATCGCCGGCATTATCAATCGCGCGGGCAATGTTCTGGGCATGATGCCCCACCCCGAGCGCGCCTCCGAGGACGCCCTCGGCAGCCACGATGGGCGGCTGCTGTTTGAGTCGGCGATCGAGGCGCTGGCAAGAGTATGACTGTCGGACGGGTCGGACGGGTAGGACAGGTCGGACGGGTCGGACTCGATACAACCAGAAGGACCGCAAAACGTGCCGAAAATCGAAATCACGCCGGAACTGGTTGAGCAGCACGGCCTGACGCCGCAGGAGTATCAAACCCTTCTCGAGATCCTGGGCCGCGAGCCGACCCTCACCGAACTGGGCATCTTCTCGGTCATGTGGAGCGAGCATTGCAGCTACAAATGCTCCAAGCGGACCCTGAAGTATCTCCCCACCAAAGGCGCCAACGTCCTGGTCGGGCCCGGCGAAAATGCCGGCGTCATTGACATCGGCCACGGCCTCGCGGTCGCTTTCAAGATCGAGTCGCACAACCATCCGTCGGCCATCGAGCCTTACAACGGCGCGGCCACCGGCGTGGGCGGCATCCTGCGCGACATCTTCACCATGGGCGCGCGGCCCATCGCCATGCTCAACCCGCTGCGGTTTGGCCGCATCGCCGACCCGCACATGCAGTGGCTCGTCGGCGGCGTCATCGCGGGCATCGCGGACTATGGCAACTGCGTCGGTGTGCCGACGATCGCCGGCGACATCTACTTTCAGGACTGCTATGAGCAGAACATTCTGGTCAACGTGATGTGCGTCGGCCTGATGACCCACGACCATCTGATGCTGGCGCGCGCTCAAGGGCCGGGAAATCTGGTGGTCTATTACGGCTCGCCGACCGGCCGCGACGGCATCCACGGCGCGACCTTCGCCTCAAAGGAAGATCCCCACTCTCAGCAGCGCTCGGCCGTCCAGGTCGGCGACCCGTTCATGGGCAAGAAGATCATCGAGGCGACGCTGGAGCTGATCGCCAGCGGCGCGGCCGTCGGCATCCAGGACATGGGCGCGGCGGGCCTGACCTGCTCGTCGTGCGAAATGGCCAGCCGCGCCGGCACCGGCGTCGAAATTGACCTCGATCTCGTTCCCCAGCGCGCCGAAGGGATGAACAGCTATGAGATCATGCTCAGCGAGTCGCAGGAGCGCATGCTGGCGGTGATCCCGCGCGAGAAAATCGAAACGGCGCGCGAGATCCTCGAACGCTGGGAAGTCGGCTGCCACGTCCTCGGCGAAGTGAAGAACGACGGCCTGCTGCGCGTGAAGCATCGCGGCGAAGTGGTGGCCGAGATTCCCGCCGTGAAGATCGCCGACCAGTCGCCGCAATACTCGCCCGCGGCGAAGCGGCCCGCCTATCTCGACGAGCTGCCCGTCGCGCCGGTTCCCTATCCCGCGCCGCCCGATTGGGGTGAGGCGCTCGTGCGGTTGCTGCGCTGCCCGACCATTTCGTCGAAGCGGTGGGTCTATTCGCAATACGATCACATGATCCAGACCGCGACCGTGGTGCGGCCGGGCGATGGCGACGCCGCCGTCCTGCGCGTCAAGAAAACGCCTGTCCATCTGGCCCTGACCGTGGATGGCAACAGCACGATGTGCTATCTCGATCCCGAAACCGGCGGCCAGATGGTTGTGGCCGAGGCCGCGCGCAACGTCGTCATGGTCGGCGCCGAACCGCTTGGCCTCACCAACTGCCTGAACTTTGGCAATCCCAGGAAGCCCGAGGTGTTCTGGACTTTCGAGAAGTGCGTTCGCGGCATGGCCGAAGCCTGCCGCGTTCTCCAGACACCCGTCACCGGCGGAAACGTCAGCTTCTACAACGAATCCAAGGGATTGGCGGTCTTTCCGACGCCGGTCGTCGGGATGGTTGGGCGGATCGCGCCGCCGCTGCGCCTTCTGACGCCGGGGTGGAAGAACGCCGGCGACCGCATCTTTCTGGCCGGCGGCGACGAGCAGCATCTCGGCGGAAGCATTTTCGCGCAGCTCTGGCAACCCCAGCAAGGGCGCGATTCTTTTTATGACGAACGCGAACCCGGCCCGGTCGTGGGGCCCTGCCCGAAGTTCGACCTCAATCTCGAACACGCCTTGCAACAGTTCACGCTCGAAGCCAACCGCCGGGGCTTGATCAACGCCGCCCATGACCTCTCCGAAGGCGGCCTGGCGGTCGCCCTCGCCGAATGCTGCATCAAGAGCGGAAGTGGGACACGGGAGGCGGGAGGCGGGAAGAGCGGAGGCGGGAAGTGGGGGGCGGGAGGCGGGAAAAGCGGGGAAGGCGAGCTTCTGGGTGTGCGTATCACGGCGCCCCAGGTCAAATGTCCTGCCACGTGGCTCTTTAGCGAAGCGCCATCGCGCGCCTTGGTGGCCTGTGAACCGGGCAAGGCACTGGAGTTATCGGCGCTGGCTCAGGCCTTCGGGGTCCTGCTCGTGGCTCTGGGCGAGGTGGGCGGCGACCGTCTGGCTATCGGCGGCTTGCTCGAGCTGAAGGTCGGCGAGCTTGTCCGCGCTTACGAAACCCCACCGTTCTGAAAGCAGGAAGTCAGAAGAGCGAAGTAGGAAGAAGCAGACGCTGGCGATTCGCCGCCGTCTGTTTTTTTTCGTACTTCGCACTTCGCTCTTCGTACTTTCCCCCTCGGCCTTTGCCCCTCATTATTTGCTTCTGAATTCCGCGTTGTCAGTTGTCCGTTTTCCATTTTTCATTTTCGCGCCTCCCGCCTCTCACTTCCGCATTTCAGACAGGTTGCCAACCTGTCCTACGCTCTTTCTTCGGGCAGGATCCAGAGATCCGCCAGCGTCATCAGGGTCATAACGATAATCAGGACGCCAAAGATCAGCCCGCTGGCGAGCACGATGTGGATAAAGGGTACGGACTGTTTGGCCGACCACCACGAGAGCACGTTGATGAAGATCATGAAAAACGACACGACCAGCACGGTTGGTTTCCAGATGCCGCGGAACCGCGTCTGATAGAACACCGCCGCGAGCAAGCCCGTGAAGCAGGTCAGAGCGATCAGATAGAGGAAGGAATTGGTCGCCAGAGTCTCGTAGCTGACTCCCGTGTCGAAGAAGGAGGTGTAGCTCGTGACCTGGTCGTAGTTGGTCAGCGGCGAATCGGCTCTCTCGCCGCCCGGACCATGGCAGCTGATGCACCGCGAAGCAAACAGCGGCGCGATGTCACCGTCGTAGGTGGCCCGCGGCTCTCCGTCGGCGATCCAGTCGGCCACGGTTTGAATCTCATCGGCCGACGCATAGTTGCTGTGTGAAGAGCCGGCCAGCGCCGCCTGCAACCGGCAGACGGTGGGATTGCCTTGGAAGTAAATGCGAAAATCGTTGAACGAGATGCCGGCTTCGGCGTCTTTCATCTCCACCACGTAACGGATCTCGATCTCTGCGAACAGCAGTCCCAACAGGACATTGATCAGAAACAGGGTGATCGCCAGCTTGTAACCGAACGGCAGCTGACTGAGAGTCATTCCGCCTCTCCTTTCCGCGCCCGCAAGATTCACCACAACCACTCGGCCTTCTTGGCGGTTTTCCCTACACGAGCCACGGGCCGAGGTAAAGAGTTTTGTGCACCCCCAAGAAAGTAACGTAGGCTGTCAGCCGGCGGCTCTCGAACACCGACCGTCCGCGGGACTTCGTCGCGCCGCCAACCGCCGCGATTTTACAGTCGGAGAATTCCGGAACCGGTGGCGTGACTCCCGCCCGCCTCAACGACCGGCGAGATAGTCTATGATGGCCTCCCGTTCGGTGGGATCGAGCTTGGCGCCGTGGCCGATCATCCGGCTCACGGTCGCCTCCCACTTGGCGCGGCCGGACTTGGCCTTGTTGATCCGCGTCTGGTTGTGACAGACGGTGCAGCGCTGCGCGACGAGTTTCTTTCCGTCCAGCGTCGCGACGGCGGGCTGCGCCGGTGGCGCTGGCGGCGGGGTGGGTGTTGGAACCGGTGTCACCACCGCTGAGTCAGGGTCGGACGCGGTTTTTCTTCCTGCCGCTTTGACGTCTGGCGGCGCCGCTCTCATGAGCTCCGCATTTTCCGCCCACAGGGCAAAGCAGGGATACGGGCGGCCTTTCTGTTTCAGATAGAGCAGGAACGGCTTGTCGAAAACAAATCGGCGCGGGAGTTCCTTCAGCATCCCCTGCGCGTAGCTTCCCGCCTGTGACTGCCGCACCGCTCCCTTTTTCATTAGTAGCTCAGATACTCAATGACCGCTTTGCGTTCTTCGGGGGTGAGTTTGGCTCCTCTTTTGATCATGTTGTCAACAAGCGGTCGGGCGGGAATGGGAAGCACCTTGGCCATCTTGATGCGCCACGTTCCGTGGCAAACCGTGCAGTGTTCCTGGATGATCTTCTTGGCATCGAGTTGTGCGGCGGGCTTGGTTGTTTCAGCAGGTTGAGCAACAGGCGTGACCGATTCTTTCGGGCTGGTTCTCGCACACGCCAGCAAACCAACGCCCACGAGCATCGAGACGACCGCCACGATGAACGACCGGTGGGCAATTCTCCAACGAATCCCACTGATGCGATTTCGCATAGCTCCCTCCCCCATTTTGGATTTTTGATTCCTGATTGCGGAATAGGGAACTATAGGCCCTCTCGGACCAGGCGGAGTCCACGTGTCGAACGCGCAGGGCTAGAGAGAGAAAAAAACGTTGTCTTGGATTTGGCGTGCTCCGCCCGGCTCCCGCAAAACCCAAAATCGAGAATGGAAAACCGGAAATCGGAATTCCGTAATTCGCAATCCGAAATTCTAAGCCTCTGGCGCGGGGGCCTTGCTCTTCGCTTCCGCCGCCGCGGCGGCCGCCTGAGCCTCATCCCGCAGGGCATAGCCGGCCTCGCGGTCCTCGGTCACGCGGGCTTTCTTGCCCCGCAGCTCGCGCAGATAATAAAGCCGTGCGCGCCGAACCTTGCCGCGACGCACGACGGTGATCCTTTCGATCGCCGGCGAGTGGAGCGGAAAAATCCGCTCCATCCCGACGCCGTAGGAAACGCGCCGGACCGTGAACGTCTTGCTCAAGCCCGCACCGCGCCGCCGCGTGCAGATCCCTTCGAAATCCTGAAGGCGTTCTTTGTCCCCTTCGACGATCTTGACCGAAACGCACACCGTGTCGCCCGGCCGAAAATCCGGCAGATCGCGTCGCATCTGTTTCACTTCAAACTCGCGCAGTGCCTTAAGTGTCACGCTTGACCTCCTGCCAGGACGGGTTGGCAACCTGTCCTCGCTACTCTTCCAGAACCCGACTTTCGTCTCGGGCAACTTTGTGGCGGCACAACACCATCCCGCTATCATGCTTGGACAGGTTGACAACCTGTCCTACGTGTTGCGTCCCATTAAACGATCCAGAACGATCGCCACCGCCGCTCGAACCGATAAATGGTTATAATTGCTTGGCCCGCGAATGGGTTCAAGCACGAAATCCATCTGTTCGAACAAATCCGGATCCAACCCCCAACCCGTGCCGAAAACCAGGCAATAGGGGTCTTCGGTGGTCTCGATCAGGGGGCGCAGCTCGACAAAGCCGACCGTGTTGGGGCGCTCCTTGGCCGTCGTGGCCACAAACCGAGCCGCGCGGCCCGTTTCGGTGTGAATCGCTTCGCCTACCGCCGCCAGATCGTTCACCAGTCGCACCAGCTCCAGCGCGACCTTGCGCGTGGGGTTATAGACCGCACCCACTCCTTTCGACCAGTGAACAATGATCCGGCGCGCGAACCACTGCTGGCTGGGCACCGGTGTCACAAAGAAGACGCCCTGAGCCCCAAACGTCTTGGCCGATCGCGCCAGATCGTGAATATCCAGATTGGTGATCGAGGTCGCCACCACCTCGCCGTTTTTGTTGGAAACCGGATAATGGATCAACGCGAGATAGAGCGACATGATTCCTCACCACCGGAATACCTGCGGCTCGCCGGCGCCCTGACGGGTCGGCCCTGTCGGAGGGGTCGGACCTCTCCTACTCGCCTCGGCGAATTTCATCCAGCAAAACCAGATCCTCGGCCGTCAGCGGCGCTTTGTCGAGCAAATCGGGCCGTCGCTCCAACGTTCGGCGCAACGCTTCCTTGCGCCGCCATCGTTGGATTTGCGCGTGGTGGCCCGACTGTAGAATTTCGGGCACTCGCAATCCCCGAAATTCCTCCGGCCGCGTGTAGTGCGGATGATCGAACACACCCTCCCAGAACGACTCGCTCCGGATCGAATCGGGGTTGCCCACCGCTCCCGGCAGAAGGCGCACCACCGAATCCACCACCACCATCGCGGGCAACTCGCCCCCGGTCAGAACGTAGTCGCCGATCGAGAGCTCCTCGTTCACCGCCAGTTGGCGCACTCGCTCGTCTAGGCCCTCATAGTGACCACACACCAGGATGAGCTGTCCCAGCTCCGCAAACCGCCGCGCAATGGCCTCGCTGTAAAGCTCTCCCTGCGGCGTCAGGTAGACGGCCCGCGAAGGACCCGCCAGACCGCTCTGTACCGCGTCGCCTTTCGCCGCTTCGATGGCCTCAACCAGCGGCTCGACCTTCATCACCATTCCCGCCCCGCCGCCGTAAGGGGTGTCGTCGGTCACGTGATGGCGGTCGTGGGTGTGGTCGCGGATGTTTCGGACATGGATTTCGACCTGGCCGGCCGCGCGCGCGCGGCCCACGATGCTCGCCGACAGCGGCCCCTCGAACATCTCGGGAAACAGCGTGAGGATGTCTATCCGCAGCGTCATGGTCTTTCACAAGTGAGAACGCCCGAGATAATGAAAAACGGACAACCCACGATGCAAAACGGACGACCGACAACGGACAATGAAAAATCAAGAACATGACGTGTTGAGAGGAACGTCTTGCGGCGGGTCGCTCCGATAGCTCGCGCCTCTCCGAGGCTTTTCATTGTGCGTTATCAGCTGTCCGTTTTTCATTGTCGGTTGTCCGTTGTCGGTCGTCCGTTTTTCATTGTCGGTTGTCCGTTGCTCTACCAATTGACTTCCATCAGACCCTGGGGGAGATCCACGCGGATCGTGTGCGAGGAAAGGTCCACCTCTTTGATCAGAGCGCGAGCCAGGGGAATCAGAAATCGCCGCCCTTCGGGGCGTTCCACTTCGAGCAGATCGGCCGCTGCCGCGGGGACAATCCGCACTACCACGCCCAGCGTCTCACCCGTGCGGGCATCGGCCACCCGCAATCCCGTGAGTTGATCGTCGTAGAATTCGTCGGGACCCAGCGCGGGCCGCTCTTCCTCGCGCAGGCAGAGTTCCCAACCCACCAGCGACTCGGCCTCGTCGCGCGTCCGGCAGGTGCTCAGAACGACGATCCACGTGCCGCGGTGCCAGCGTTCATATTCCAGCACCGTCTCGCGTTGGGCCTGATCCTTGCGCGGCGGGCGCAGATACAAACGCTTACCTCCCAGCATCGCGGTGATCTCGGACGTCACCCCGTAGGGCAACACCCGCACCCCTCCGCTGAGGCCTTGCGCCCGAACAATCCGACCCAGGACGACCCACCCGGAGCTGTCTTCCTGATCGTTTTTGGCCACCGCGGCAACTACTCGACGATTTGCAGCAGCGATTTCTTTTTCAGCTTGGTGGCGGCGGCACTGAGGATCTTGCGCATGGCCTTGGCGGTCTGGCCTCCCTTCCCGATCACCTTGCCGATGTCATCCGGCGCCACCTTGAGTTCCAAAATGATGCTGTTCTCGCCTTCCACAACGTTGACGCTCACCTGCTCGGGGTGATCCACCAGTGCTTCGGCCATGAGCTGCACGAGGTTCTTCATCTCACTCACGACAGCATCCTCCTTCGCAGAGCATGACGTTTTCGGCTATCAACGACAACCGCAAGAATGGACTTCGTGGCTCTGCCTCCTCTGTATCATCCTGTGGGCAACCGACCGGTGCTTGGTCGTTCGGTTCACGAGCACTCAGGCGCCCGCCTTCTCGGCCGTGGACGAGGCTTGTCGCGCCACCGGCCTTCGGGCTTGCCGCGTCTCATGAAATCGGCGCATGATACCGAGCTTGCGAAACAACGAGCGCACCGTGTCCGACGGCAGCGCCCCCCTCTCCAGCCACTTCAGCGCACGTTCTTCATCCACATCGAATTGCTTGCCTTCTTTTTGCAAGGGCTGATAGCGGCCCAAAATCTGGATGAACCGACCGTCACGCGCCCGTCGCGAATCGGCTACCACGATTCGATAGTAGGCCGCTTTCCGTCGGCCCACGCGGGCCAATCTGATCTTGACCGACATCCCCTTTCACCCCCTTTCCTGCCAGTGACCTATCGCCAAGGCACTGCAACGGACGGTAAAGACAACGACTACAGAGCTCTTTGCCTTGACGCAACGAAATTCTATCACCTTTTTCAGCTTTTTATTCTGTTTCTTTTCGTTTTCTCTATCCCTACTTCACACTTCGCTTTTCGTGCTTTGTCTTTCTCGCTTCGCGCATCTCTCTTCGCACTTCCCCTTCCGCTACTTGCCTCCGCATTTCCCGTTGTCAGTTGTCGGTTGTCCGTTTTCCATTTTTCATTTCTCACCGGTGCTTCTTTTTCTTCTTTCGCTTTCCCGTTCCATGCCCCATCGGTCCCGCCGCCGCTCCGCCACCCCCCGCTGCCCCCGCGCCGCCAAATCCACCCATCCCCATGAAACGGCGAAGCATCTTCTTGGTCTCTTCGAACTGTTTGAGCAGACTATTGATGTCGGCGACGGTCACGCCGCTGCCGGTGGCCACGCGACGCTTTCGGCTGGCGTCCATGACCTGGGGGCTCTCCCGTTCGAACGGTGTCATGGACGAGATCATCGCTTCGATGTGGGCCAGTTCCTTTTCGTCCACCGCGCCTTCGGGAATCTGGCTCCCCAAGCCGGGAATGTATTTCAACAGGTCGGCAAACGAGCCCATCTTCTTGACCTGGCGCAACTGATTGAGGAAATCCCCCAGCGTGAAGGTCGCCTTGCGCATCTTCCGCTGCATTTCGAGCGCCTGCTCGGCGTCGATCGTTTCCTGCGCTTTCTCAACCAGTGTCAGAACATCGCCCATGCCTAGGATGCGCTGGGCCATGCGGTCGGGGTGAAAGACCTCCAGGTCGTCGGGCTTCTCGCCTATCCCGACATACACAATGGGTTTGCCGATGACTTGGCTGACCGAGAGAGCCGCCCCGCCCCGAGCGTCACCATCCAGTTTCGTCAGGCAAACGCCGTCAATACCGACGGCCTCGTTGAACCGGCTGGCGCTGTTGACGGCATCCTGGCCGGTCATGGCGTCGGCCACCAGGAAGCAATAGGTGGGGTTGATGGCCGCCTTGATGTCCGTCAGCTCCTCCATCTTGACCTCGTCCACGTGCAGGCGGCCAGCGGTATCTATGATGACAAGGTTTAGTGCTTGACGCTCTGCCTCCTCAATTCCTTTCCAGGCAATTGCCCGCGCGTCGGTCGAGCCGGGAATGGCAAAGACCGGGACGCCGACCTGTTTGCCGACCACCTGAAGCTGGTAGACGGCGGCCGCACGGTGGACGTCGCAGGCCACCAGTATCGGTTTGAAGCCCTGTTTGGCCATCCGCCGCGCCAATTTCCCCGCAAACGTTGTCTTGCCCGATCCTTGCAGGCCAAGGAGAAGCACGATGTTCAGTTTGTTCGGGTCGAGTTCGGGTACCTTGGCCTCGCCTCCCATCGCCACCACCAGCTCATCATAGACGATCTTGATGAATTGTTGGCCGGGAGTGATGCTCTTGAGGACTTCCTGGCCGACCGCGCGTTCGCTCACCTGGTGGGTGAAACTCTTGACCACCTTGAAGTTGACGTCGGCTTCGAGCAGGGCCATGCGGACATCACGCACGGCATCGCGGACGTTGGACTCGCTGATCGTCCCCAGTCCGCGAAGCTTGCGGATCACACTCTCCAGCCGCTTGCCCAAACTCTCGAACATACGGACTCAGCCTTTTCACCAAAAGGAGCGCCGGCGTACCCTTTTCACTTGCTTTGAGTCAGCTGGGCGAGCACCTCGTCCAACACCCGAACATGTTCCGCCGTGTCGTAGATGATCCCCTGCGATGCCAGCCGATGGCGCAAGCGACGGAGCTTCTCGACAACAGGTCCGGGGATGCTGGACGGCTCGGCCCCGGCCGTAGAGCGCCCCTTGCCGAGCAGTTGCAGACCGCTCTCATAGCGTTCCATCGCCACTTCGGCCTGGCGAACTGCGTCGTGAACGGCCTGGCGGCTGACCTTGAACTCGCGAGCGATCTCGCCAAACGACAGGTCCTCGTCGTGATGGAGCCGAACAAACTCCCGTTGTTTTTTGGTCAGAAGCGGTCCATAGGTGGCAAGAAGGCGGCCGATTCTCACCCTTTTCGTCAAGCGGAGCTCTTCGCTATCTTGAGCAGACACAATTATCACCGCCAAAGAAAGCGTCAAACAAAACCGCTTTACAGGCGAAGCGATGAATCAATATCGTCGGCACGCATGGCCTGTCAAGCCTTTTTGATGGAAAGTCAGGCAGGAGGGAGTTGCGAAAAGCGAAGTGGCGCGGGCTGTTAGCCTGTGAATCGTGTGGAGATCAGACATAGGCCCCCCATGCACCAATCAATCCGGACACCAGCCGACCTCGAACGTCGCTTTTCGCAACTCCCTCGGCAGAGAGCCGGCACACGGCGCCGCCTTGTTTGCGAGGAAAAAGGGAAATGGGAGAAGAAGGAAGGGCGGCGAAGCCCTCCGGCACCGCGGTCGCCACAAAAGGCTTGCAAATCCTCGGCCAGCCCGAAAACATGACCGTGCCCTCATCAACGAGAGGCCTCAGATTGCCGACCACGGTACAGGCAAGAGATGGTGATCAATGCGCGAGAACCTTTGCTCAGTTCTGGCGTGTCCGGTTTGCGGGAAGGGAGAATGGTCTCTTGCGGAGGCCAGCCGCGATTATAGGGAATTTCTCAGCGGCACACTGACCTGTCGGGGGTGCGGGAGGGCTTATCTCTTAAAAGGCGGTGCGGTCGAATTCCTCAGCGAGGAGGAACTGGGCGAGCTGCGCCGGACGGATCGTGACAATTCGGCCGAGTCAGACCGGATCATCCTCGAGCGGAAACGACGCGGGAACTTTGTCGGCGAGCTGCGCCAGCGTGAGGACGAATATCGGTGCGACACCGTCGCGCGGACCGAGTTCTTTTTCCACAACCTGGAGTATGATACGCCCCACAAGCGCTACGTCGTGGACCTCGGCTGCGGCGAGCCCCTGCTGGCCTCGCGATTTGTCCAACTGGGATTCAACGTCATCGCCCTGGACTTTGTTTTCGCACGGCTGGACACGGCACACGGATTTTTCGAGCGGGAGGGGACGTACTTCGAGCGCGTCGCGGCGCTGATGACGCGCTTGCCTTTGCGCGACCAGTCCATGGACATCGTATTCTCGCACGCGTCGCTGCATCACGCCACCCCCCATCGGGCGGAAGACTTCCGCTGGTTCGATCCCCGCAACATGTTGGATACCCTGAGGGAAGTGCGTCGCGTCCTGAACCCCAACGGCCTCTTCCTGGTCAGCGGCGAAGGGATTTATGATGAAGGGATCTCCGATGAGGAGCGCTGGCTTGAGCACAAGGCGCAAGAGACCGGCTGCTATGAGGCGTTCTACAAGATGTCGGAATACGAGTGGGCGTTTCGGGAGGCAGGCGTGTCCCCCAGCATCTGGGCGACCTCGCGCGGGAACCGTCTGGGGGTCGCCACTTTTGTGGGAGGGCGTTACCGCGAGATCGTCACCCCGGACGATGCGGTGAGCACCTTGTCGGATTTGCTCATCAGCGCCCCCGCGGTCAAGCGGGAGCTGGATGCTTGTCTGAAGGGGTGGGCGCGGGTGCGGCCCTGGCCGGGTGCAACGAAGGTGCTGCGGAAGGGCGGTTTGCTTCCTGTCCATGACACCGCCACCTTCGTGCGCGGGTGGCATCAGGTCGAGGCCGATCCCGGCGGCGTGGCGCGGTGGATGGGACGCGACCCTGCGGTGATCGCGTTCGAGTTGGACTTGGTCCCCGCTCCCTGGTCGGTGGAGCTGGAAATGCGCGCCTGTTCGGTCCTGGGTCCCTTTCGGGCGGTCGTCTTCGTCGAGCAGCAGGGACGGATCGTGGCGAGGGAAGTCCTTCCGGCGAGTATTTCTCCGGCCACGAACGGTTCGGAGCTGGTCTTCGAAACCAAACTCGAAGCAGGGCACACCGCTATTCGCTGCATCCGTGACGGACAGATGCGCGTCGGCGTCTGCCTCAACGGCGATCTGGTGACCACTCTGGAGGCGCCGTCCGATAATGAGTTCCACACGTATCGAGTTGACTTGCCGCCCGGCAGCCTCAGAGCGCTGAACCAACTGACTCTGTTGCCCAGTTACGCCCTTCGCCCTTCGGATTGTGACCTCTCACCCGACGATCGCTGGCTTTCGTGTTTTGTCCGGGATGTGAAGGTGAGGCTCGGCGAAGGAAGTCCGGCCCCACGCAAACCCCAACACAAATGAGGGATCAAAATCGCGGTTTTCTCGCTCCCCACTCGACGCTCCCCACTCTGATTTTGGCCCCCCTATTGCATGGACGTGTCCTGATTCGGATTTCTCACCAGTCCATAGAGTTTTCAACCGCGTGTAGCTGCCGACGTAAGGAGGCGGAGGCCACCGGAGTCCAGTCAGCCGGCCTCTTTCCGCCTCCTTACGTCGGCGGCTACAATTCCTGGTGAGGAATCCGGACCAATGGCTTGTGGCTTTTTCATTTTTTCCATTATTTCGAACTTCACTTTGGTTCGGAAGTGGGGCGATGTCCGAAATGGCAAAACCGCGCAAAAACGAACATCTAGCTTCAGATAGTTCCCGGCATAACCGCGGGATGTTTACACCATATATCACTTGAAATATAATGACTTATGCGTATACATTGGCTCTCGCGAATTCGTCTCCGGGAAGGCATGGTAGTTGCCTTTCTCTTCAACGGCATAGTGGATTCGACACAATTAGAATCTTAAGGAGGCCGACGAGATGGGCATAAAAGGACGGAAAGTCAGCTCGGTTCTTGCCGTCCTTCTCTTGCTCGTGAGCGCCGGCTGGGCGCAAGTGGCAGGGCCCGGCAGGCGCGGGAAAGCGGGCAAACGCACCAGCCTCGACGCCCCGCGGCGCCAGGCAATCGCCCGGGGTGGCGGCGCAAAGGGCAAGGCGATGCGGCCTGGCGCCGGGAGTGCGCCCGGCGCCTTCGGCGGATTGGCCGATTCTCCTGCGGCGCTGACTCGAAACGTGGGATTATTCGACGCCGATGGCGATGACGGGATCACATCGCCGAATCTCATTGACGCCGCGGTGCTGGCCACACTGCGGGAGCGGGGCATCGAGCCCGCGAAGCTGTGTTCCGACGAGGTCTTTGTCCGGCGCGTGTACCTGGATGTCATCGGCACGCTGCCCGAGCCTCAGGAGGTTCTGAGATTCCTGCAAGACCGTCGTTCCGGCAAGCGCGCCGCGCTGATAGACGCCCTCCTCGAACGGGAGGAGTTTGCCGACTATTGGGCGCTGAAGTGGTGCGACCTGCTGCGAGTCAAGGCGGAATTCCCCATCAACCTGTGGCCCAACGCGGTGCAGGCCTATCATCGCTGGATTCACGACGCCATCCGCGAGAACAAGCCCTACGATCAATTCGTCCGCACGCTGTTGACTTCGAGCGGCAGCAACTTCCGCGTACCGCCGGTCAATTTCTACCGGGCCATCCAAGGCCGTGATCCCTCCGCCATCGCCGGGGCGGTGGCCCTCACGTTTATGGGGACGCGCATAGAGAACTGGCCGCAAGACCGCCGCCTGGGCATGGCGGCCTTTTTCTCGCGGATCGCGTACAGGGAGACGGGCGAGTGGAAGGAAGAAATCGTGTGCCTGAACCCGGCGTCGAGCACCACGCTGGAAGCCGTCTTTCCCGACGGCGGCGCCGTCCGGATCCCCCCAGGCGAGGATCCCCGCCGGGTTTTTGCCGATTGGCTGGTCACCCCGGACAACCCCTGGTTCGCGCGCAACATCGTGAACCGCGTCTGGGCCTGGCTGATGGGGCGCGGTATCATCCACGAGCCGGACGACATCCGGCCGGACAATCCTGCCGTGAACCCCGCTCTGCTGACCAGCCTGGAAAAGGAACTGGTGAAGGCCAACTTCGACACGCGGCACATTTACCGGCTGATTCTCAACTCCCGCACCTATCAGCAGTCGCCGATTCCGCGCAGCAACCATCCCGACGCCGAGGCCCTGTTCGCGCATTACCCGGTGCGCCGGCTGGACGCGGAAGTGCTGATTGACGCCCTCGACTGGATTGGTGGAACCGGGGAAAGCTATGAAAGCCTGATTCCGGAACCCTTTACTTTCATACCGCAAAGCCAGCGGACCATTGGGTTGGCCGACGGCAGCATCAGCAGCCCGTTCCTCGAAATGTTCGGCCGCCCGGCTCGCGATACCGGCCTGGAATCCGAACGCAACAATCAGGTGACGGACTCCCAGCGGCTGCACCTGCTGAATTCCACCGACGTTCAGAGGAAGATCGAGCAGAGCGCGCGGTTGCGCCGACTGACGCAGGATGCCAAGGGGAACCGTCGCGACCTGATCAGCAGGATCTACCTGAACATCCTGTCGCGTTATCCAACGGCGGCCGAGTTGGCCACCGCCGAGAAATACTCTCAAACCGGCGGACTGAACCCGAATCAGGCCGCCAGCGATCTGGCCTGGGCGCTGATCAACAGCAAGGAGTTTTTGTATCGGCATTGAGATAGTCTGGCCGCCGCTTATTCGGCCTTACTTGACAGCGGAAACAGAGCAGAAACATGTTCGAAATCGAATACGCGGAAGGTGTTGCAGAAGATTTAAGGGAACTACGGGCCCATGAACGCAGGAGGATTCTGGACACCATCGAAACGCATCTGCGCTTCGAGCCCACTGTTCAAACCCAAAATCGCAAGATTCTGGTCGGACTTATCCCGCCGTGGGAATATGTCGAGCCGATTTGGGAGTTGCGAACTGACGAGTATCGGGTATTCTATGATGTTGATGAAGACTCAAGGAGAGTCATCATCCGCGCGATCCGGCAGAATCCGCCATACCGGACAACGGAGGAGATCTTATGAAGACGGTCCAAATCGAGCAGACTGACTTACAGAATTGCGTGAGCCAGGCGCAGCAAGAGCGGTTGCTCGTCACCCAAGACGGGCAGCCTGTGGCACTCGTCATTGGTGTAGATAAAGAACAATTGGAACTGGGGCAAGACGCCGCCTTCTGGCAACTGATCGCAGAAAGGCGCAGCCAGAAATCGCTGCGCCGCGAGGAACTGCAAAAGTCCTGGCTGGAGGAGTAGGAACACGCGCTGAAGGGCAACCGCGATCCGCGGGGAATTAAATAACGTATCCTCGAAGCATAATGGAAGGACACATTGGGTGACGACAACGCCCGTGCGCGTACTCGAGTTATAAATACGGAGGTGCCGGACATGAGTGAGAAACGAACTCCAGGCGCCGTTACTCGGCGCGAAGCGATGAAATGGGGACTTCTCGGGGCGACCGGATTGGCGCTGGGCCGCCCTCGCGGCGTCTGGGCGGGACCTGCCGAAAAACCAGCGACCCCCGCGGAAAAACCGGCGCGCGCCAAGGCCGTCATTCAAATCTGGATGTGGGGCGGCCCATCGCACCTGGACACCTTCGATCCCAAGCCGAACGCGGGCTATGACTATACCGGCCCGCTGAAAACGGCGATCCCCACCAACGTAGAGGGAATCCAGATCGGAGAGCTGCTGCCGCTGTTGGCCAAGCAGGCCGACAAGTACTCGATCATCCGCAGCATGACCCACGGCGTGAACGCCCACGAAACGGCGTCGTATATCGTGCAGACCGGCCGCAAGCCCGACCGGCTGGTCTATCCCTGCGTCGGGGCCGTCGTGTCGTTGTTTAAGGGATACGATCACGGGTACAAAAGGCTTGCCCCGCCCTACATTCTATTGACCACGTCGCAAGGGCGTTTTTCCGAGGCGGGTTTCCTGGGGCAGAAATACAAACCGTTCGCCACCGGCGGCGATCCCAACGCGCCGGTCTTCGCCGTCGAGGGGATTGTGGCGCAGGGCGTTTCGGATCAACGCCAGCGCGACCGGCGCGAGCTGCTCCATACGCTCGATTCGCTTGGGAAGGCTCTGCCGAAAAACGCGAACTTCGAACGGCTCGACCGCACTGAGACTAACGCTTACGATCTGATGTTTGGAGAAGCCCGGAAGCTGTTCGATCCGTCCCAGGAGAAGGACGAATTCCGAGACCGCTATGGCCGCAACACGTTCGGCCAATCCTGCCTGATGGCGCGCCGGCTGGTCGAAAACGGCGTGCCCTACCTCACCATCAACTATAAGGGATGGGACACCCACAAACAGCACTTTGAAGCCATGCGCCGGATGCTGCCTCAGATGGACCAGGGCATGGCCACGTTGTTGCAGGACTTGGCCGACCGGGGCCTGCTCGACAGCACGATCGTGTGGTGGAGCGGCGAGTTTGGGCGGACCCCGAAAGTCCAGTGGGAAGCGCCCTGGAACGGGGGCCGGGGCCATTACGGCAACTGCTTTTCCGCGGTGCTCGCCGGCGGCGGGTTCAAGGGCGGCCGCGTCGTTGGGGCCTCGGACGCGAAAGGCGAAGAAGTGGCGCAACGTCCCGTCTATCCGCAAGACCTGATCGGCAGTATGTACGAACTGCTCGGCATCAATCCCGATGGCCCGCTGCCCAATCCGCGGGGATTGGAAGTCCGGGTTCTGCCGACGTCGGCCGATGGCGTGCAGAGCGGCGGCCGCCTGAAGGAGATTATGTAGCTAGACTTTGGACTCTAGACTATTGACGAAAGAGTGCCTAAAACAGAAACTTAACCGCAGAGAACGCGGAGGAACGCAGAGAAAAACTCTCGCCTCAATTCTGTCTCTTGAAGCCTCTCCGCGTCTCTCCGCGCCCTCTGCGGTTTATTCTTTTGGAGCCTCTAAGGAGAAAAGCGGTTCCCGTGCCCGGGCATATCCACGCGCACGGGAAGGATCTTTGCAGAAGGCACGCATGTTCTTTCGCAAGAGTCTGAAGTCGAGGGTCCGGGGTCCGAAGTCCGCATGTAATCCGAGGAGCGTATAACCATGAGAATGTCCCAACGTCTGTTGTGCGTGGCGATGACCGCCTGCGTGGCGACGGCCTGGAGCCAGTCGAGTCAGAGAGAGCCCCACCTCGGCTATCTCTACCCCGCCGGCGGCCGGCAGGGCACGGTGTGTCTGATCACGGTGGGCGGCCAATTCCTCCAGGGCGCCAACAAGGTGTACATATCGGGGGAGGGCGCGCAGGCCAAGGTAATCCAGTACTATCGGCCCGTCAGAAATATCATGGCCGAACAGCGCCAGGAACTGATGCAGCGATTGAACGCGGTCAGGGCGAAGCGGTTGGCCGAACTGCCCGGAAAGGGTCTCGCTCTGACGCCTGCCGGAAGGGAGTTCGACCAATCCCGGGCCGGTAAGAGGTTCAACGAATCCTTTCCCGGAAAGAAGTTCGATCAGAAGAGCGCGCCGGCGAAAACCAACCCGGCAAAGGGGAATGACGCCGCAACGAAGAGTGACGCGGCAAAGACAAGCGGCGCCGCGAGGACGGCGCCCTTCCGACCGGTGGAACATCCGTTGCTCTACAACCTGGAAAACAAGAACCTCCGGGAATTGCAGCATATCGCCTATCAGCTCTTTTTCCCCAGACAGAAGAAGCAGATGAACGCGCAGATTGATGAAATGGCGCTGATCGAAGTCACCATTGCTCCCGACGCGGCACCCGGCGACCGCGAGCTCCGGCTCGAAACGGCGCTCGGCCTGACCAATCCCATGGTCTTCCAGGTGGGGCAGCTGCCGGAGATTCGCGAACTGGAGCCCAACGATCCGGTCGGACGGGTCGGGCCAGTTGGACAGGTCGGACGCTTCGCACCCGGACGAACGGCTTCTTCCGTCGGCGGCCCCAAGTCGCCGCCGCTTGAGCTGCCGGTCGTGCTGAACGGACAGATCATGCCGGGGGACGTTGACCCTTTCAGTTTCCGGGCCAGGAAGGGACAACGACTCGTGATGGCCGTAAGTGCCCGGCGGCTGGTTCCGTATTTGGCCGACGCCGTCCCTGGATGGTTTCAGGCAACCTTGGCCCTGTATGACGCCAAGGGGAAAGAAATCGCCTTCGCGGACGACTACCGCTTTGATCCCGACCCTGTCCTCTTCTACGAGATTCCTCAGGATGGCGAATATGAGCTGGAAATCCGCGACTCCATCTATCGCGGACGGGAGGATTTCGTTTACCGGGTCGCCGTAGGGGAACAGCCGTTCATCACGGGGATGTACCCTCTGGGCGCCCGATCGGGCGCCGCAACCGTCGCCTCGGTCGCCGGCTGGAACCTCACCAAGACACAATTGCCGCTGGATACCCAATCCGGCGCCGACAGCATCCGCCACACGGCATTGCGCCAGGACAAATGGCTTTCCAATGAAGTGGCGTATAATGTGGACACGCTGCCGGAGTGCAACGAAATCGAACCCAACAACAACGCAAAGGAAGCGCAACGGATCACTCTGCCGCAGATCGTCAACGGCCGCATCGCGCCGCCCGGCGACGTGGACGTGTTCCGGTTCGAAGGCCGCGCCGGCGATCAAGTGGTGGCCGAAGTGTTGGCTCGCCGGCTGCGTTCCCCGCTGGATTCGCTGCTGCGGTTGACCGACGCCTCGGGGCGCGTGTTGGCCTGGAACGACGATCACGAAGACAAGGAGATGGGATTGCTCACGCACCACGCCGATTCGTATCTTTGCGCCCGGCTGCCGCAGGATGGAGTGTACTATGTGCAGCTGTCCGATTCGGAGCAGCACGGAGGCGAGGAATACGGCTATCGCTTGCGTCTCTCACCTCGCCGGCCCGATTTCGCGCTGCGCGTGACGCCCTCCAGCCTCAACGTGCCCGTCCTGGGCACCGTGCCGATCTGTGTTTACGCGTTGCGGAAAGATGGATTCGACGGCGACATCGAACTGGTCCTGAAGGACGCGCCCGCCGGATTCACGCTCGCCGGCGGGCGGATTCCCAAAGGCCGCGACCGTGTCCACATGACCCTGACGGCGTCTGGGAAGCGGCTGGAGGAGCCGGTCGTGTTGCAGCTGGAAGGCCGCGCCGCGATTGGAGGACAAACCGTCAGCTGGCCGGTCGTTCCCGCGGAAGACATGATGCAGGCTTTCGCCTACCGGCACTTGGTGCCGTCGCGGGAGCTCATGGTCGCGGTCAGGAGAGCCCAATATCCCGCGCCGCCCGCTGAACTGGCTGGCGGCGGCCCTGTCCGGATTCCCGCGGGCGGCGCCACCCAGGTACGGATCAACATCCCGAGGAGGCCGGCTCTTCTTCAGAACATCCAGCTGGCGCTCAGCGATCCCCCCAAGGGCGTGACCCTGCAAGATGTGACCGTCTTGCCCGGAGGCTTGACATTCGCGCTGAAGGCCGATGGCGCTGCGGCGCGGGCCGGGTTCGCGGACAACCTGATTGTCGAGGCCTTCACGGAGATGGCGGGCCGGGGGCCAGCCGGCAAAGCGGCAGCCCAGAGACAACGGGTCTCTCTCGGGGTCTTGCCGGCCATTCCATTTGAGATCGTGCAGCGCTGAGATTCGAAAGCGCACGCCCTGCAATCGTCGTTGCCCACCCTGTACCGTCGGTCCGGCGCGCAATCCTCCCCAAGCGACCCACCGAAGTGCGCTGGCTCGTAAATTCGGCGACGTATTGTGACTCGTGGGTTCTGCTTTCGCCGCCGCCGGCCTGGTGCCGGTGGAGCGAGGATTGACCACTACTGTCGCGGCCCCATTCTCGTTTGTCGGGGGAATAGAATGTTTTGCTCTTTTGCAGTGACTTTTGGGAGTTCCTGGTTCGAGAACAGGGCGCATCTCAGTTCCGCTCCCGCAAGAGTCCAGCCAGACAGGTTCTCACCAGGCGAAGCTTTGGAGTACGGCGTCGAGCCGCCGCACGTCCAATCGGCCACCCATGTCGTCCGCCACGGAGGCGAGATGCGCCTTCGAGAACATAGGGATGTTTTTCTAATTGACTTGGAAACGGAGCGTCTGTAGCAGTCCTTCGGTGCATTCGCGTGTTCGTCCAAAACCGCCGCGACGGGAATCTCATTACAGAGGAGCGAGCGGAGGTGTTCATCCCGACGAAGATGTTTTTCACACGTGGGCAGGGTGTGGCGCGCGAGAAGCTGACCAGTTTCGAGGCGGCCCTGCGCAACGCCGGCATTTCGCAATACAATCTCGTTCAGGTCTCCAGCATTTTCCCGCCCTATTGTCGCATCATCACCCGGGAACACGGCATCTCGCTTCTGCATCCGGGCGAGATTACCTTTTCCGTCATGGCCCGCAACGAAACCAACGAGCCCGGGCGACTGGTCGCCGCCGCTACCGGCGTCGCCATCCCCAAGGACCCCACCAAGTATGGCTACCTCTCGGAACACCACAGCTTTGGGCAGACCGCGGCCGTGGCCGGCGACTGTGCCGAGGATCTGGCGGCCAGCATGTTGGCCACCAGCCTGGGTGTGCCGTTCGATCCCGATAAGTCCTACGACGAACGGAAGGAACTTTGGAAGATCTCGCACGAGATCGTCCGCACGATGAACATCACGCAGGGGGCCCGCGGGGCCCGCAATGGGGATTGGACCACGGTTATCGCCGTCGCCGTGTTAGTGAAGTAGACCCATTTCGGATTTCAGCGATTGGGTTTTGGATGGAGAGGCGGGGCGCGAGAAAAGAGAAACCCGTGATTCCGGTCCCATTTTAGAATCCGCAATCCAACATCCAAAATTGAAATCCAGAATTGGCTTCCCCGCTTTCGGCCTACGCTCACTCGCCCGAGTCCGGCACTCTGTGCTTATACCGAGCGCCTTGCGTGTCGAACCATTCCGGGGAGGCACGTAGTCGCACGTGGGGGGCTTGCCGACCGTGAAGACGTCGCCCTACTTGCCCCCGCCGGCGCCGCCAGCGATTGACCGCACACCACCGCCAGGAGCGCCGCCACCCATACCCCGCGCCCGATCCTGATTCCTCTCCGAGTCCCGCCCATCGTCGCACTTCCAGGAGTGGCGCAGGCTGTCAGCTTGCGAAAAGTAGCACCCCCTGTCGGCCTGCGAGCCAACAGCCACCGCCTGACAGGCTGCGCCACTTGCGGCCTGGCCGTCAGCCGGCGATCCTCATCTCCCGCCAACCCGAGTTACGGTTGTTGGGGCGTGGGTCGCGGCCCGGGTTGCGGGCGGGGTCGTGGCCCGGCCGGATAAGGTTGTGTCCCCGGCCGCAGCCCCGGTGCGCCCCCTCCCCGCGGATCCGGCATAGGCCGAGGAGGCGAGCCAACCCCCATTGGGAAGCCCATCCAGTTGCGCATGCTGCCGGCCCTTGCAAGGGACGAAGGATCGAACGCTCCGGGAGTGTACCCTTGCGACTCAAGCGCGTCCGCCGTGGTGCGCATTCGACCGGCCGAAGGCGTCGCATGATCGAGCATGACCTGGAAATTCGGAATATCGGCGACGGTCAGGCTTCCGCCCAACGCCTGGTTCAGAATCGGCAGGAGGCCTTGCGCGGCCATGGTGATCTTGGGGCCGGCCTCTTTCGGCAGCTTGGTGTAAGATTCGAAGAATCCGGGCGGCCCGGCTTCGGCCATCGCCTGGACATACTCCGGATTGTCGGCCAGCGACTTCTTCGTCGTTAGAGCGCTGAGGGAGGCCAGCAGCCCGGCTGGGTCGGACGAAATAACCAGGAACTCGCCCACCGAGGCATAACAAATGGACAGCGGCAGGATGCCCAACGGAAGGCTGAAAGATTTGTATTTCATCCCCTGCTGTTCCGCCGGAGTCGGCACGAGGCCCCGCGTCGCCAGCATCTTCTCGATCAGCGCGGTCAGCGTGGTCGGGTCCGGGCTTTCGAGGTAAACGTTGATCTGTGGGAGCAACACCGAGCTCTTCCAGCTCACGGCGATCTCCCGCCCGAACAGTTTCGGCAGGTCGGTCTCCACGTTGATCCCCGCGATCGCGTTCGCCATCGTCACACCGGCCTGCCAGTTTTGCTCAGTGACCGCCGAAGTGGCCAGGGCGGTGGAGCGAATCAGCGAAACGAGATTGTCCAACCCGGCATGGCGGATACTGTAAAAATTCGGAGTGTCGGGAGGAACCAGGCGGACGGCCTTCGAGGGAGCGTTATCGCCGATCAGGGCAAAGATCCCCTGGCGTCCCCCCTCCAGTTTTATGCGGCCGTTGACCACAAAGCCCTTCTTCTGGATCATCGCCCGGGCATACACTCCCGAGAGGTTGGAAAGTCCCAGCGAACTCATCGCCTTCTGCGCCTTGGCGCGCTCGTCGGGCGATTGCTCCTCGAGGGCCCGGCTCAGTATCTTCTCAATACTGACCCACAGATGGCCGAAGCTGCGCGTGTCATAAGCGTTCTGGAGAACATCGAAAGCCTTGCTGCCCTCCAGCGGCGAGCGGCCGGCCTTGAGGTTGGCCTCGAGTTCCGAGGCCAGCGCGTCGTCGTCGGTGATAATCAGAATGTCGCCGGCCCACTTGGTGACGGGTTTGTTGGCGGCCTGCCGGGCGAGCATCTTCTGGACGAAGGCCTCCAGCTGGGGCTTGTTGGTCGAAGGCTTGAGCAGGAGCGCGCCGCGCGGCTCGGCCGCCGGTTGATTGGGCTGCTTGCTCCTCGGGCAGATGACCAGCAGCGCATCGCCGTGGACCAGCCCGTCGAGTTCGTCGGCCGTCACACCCGCTTTTTGAGCCAGAATCGCTTTGAACTTCGGCCAGCTCTGCTCGCGCCAGGTCTTGAGGTTCGGGTCCTCCCACATCTCATTGAGCGCGGTTTGCTTGAGGGCCGTCCGGAAACTGTCGAGATCGGTCAGTCCGACGGCCAGGATCGTATTGGCGGGCATTGAATGAAAGACCGCCGGCAATGGTTTGCCCGCTGTGCTCGACGTTTTCGGCGCGGGGGGCGAAGTCGGTTTGCCCTCGCACGCCGCGATCACCAACAAGACTGCCAGTGCCATCCACCGCCCGATTCCCGTTCGTCTGATCCTGGTCATACCCGTTTCTCCTCTCGTCTGGAGTCTTTTATGAAGCCTGTGCCGCACCCAGAAACGTAAGAAAATCCCGCGCCCTGTCGCTTCCTCCGCCGCCAAGAGACGGCAATCCATCTCCCGCCCGTTTGTTCTCTCCGATGCGTCCTATCGGTCCGACCCGCTCCGAAGCCGGAGAGAAAACATCGGCGGCAAGCGTATTTCTATCGAGGCTTTTGCAAAACCACGATGACGATACTTTTGAGCAACAATAATCCCCCCATCACCGATACTGCGTCCAGCGCCGCGACTGCGTCGGTCCCGTCGGATACAGCGTGGTCGTCGCGTCCGGTTTCGCCGGCGCCGTCTCCACGTTGTTCACCTGGTCCGTGGCAATCGAATAGAACTCATACGGGCCATAGCCGCCCGCTGTCCCCGCGTTGAAGATCACGCGGTTGCCGGCGAAAGGCTGCGGCCAGAGCAGATAGGGCCCCACCCCGTTGCGCCGGTAGTAGAGTCGCACGTCTTTGAGGCCGCTCACCGTGTCCGTCGCCACGCAGTTCAGCGTCAGCTGCAGACCTTGCGACGCAGGTGGAAGCGCCACCACATTGCTTTGCGGAACGGAGGCGTCCTGGATCGAGCTCACCACATTCGACCACGGCCCCGGAACCTGCGCGAGGTTGCGCGCCTTTGCTCGATAATAATACGACTGCCCGTGGGTCAGGTTGGTGGCCGTGAAGTTGGTCGGGCCGATCCAGCCGCTGTTGCCCGTCAAGGGGAGGAACGAACTATTGGTGGACCACTCCAGCCAGTAGGCCGCCGCGCCGGTTACAGGGGCCCAGCTGATCGGGTTGGTGAGGCCCGCCGTATAGGGCGGTTCGCCCGGGACCACCGGCGCGCCGGGCACCGTCGTCAGCACGGTCGTTTGCGCATCCGGCGTCGCGGGTGCGGCCTCCACGTTCCCGACGTTGTCCGTCCCGATGGTCCAGAAACTATAGTTGCCGTCTCCGCCCGTCAGGGCCGAGTTGAAAACGATCGGACTCGCCGTAAAAGTCCCGCCATATTGAAACGGTCCGAGGCCGTTGCGCCGGTAGTACAGCCTCGCCGACGCCAGTCCGCTGGCCGGATCGCCTCCGCTCCACGGCACGTTGAAGCTCACCGTGGTTTCATAGGCTGGCAGTGTCGAGACGGCCGTCGCCGGCGGCGAGGCGTCCTGCGTCGAGCTGACCAGGTTCGACCAGCCGCCTTCGCTATGAGCGGCGTTCCGGCATTTCACGCGATAGTAGTAGAGTTGCCCGTCCGTGAGACCCGTCGCGGTGAAGGCGGTCCCGGCGACCCACCCGCTGTTTCCGGCCGATGTTGCGAACGCGGCATCCGCGCTCCACTCCAGGTAGTACTCCGTGGCCAGCGAAACATTGCTCCAGGAGACGCCGTTGGTCGTCCCGCGCGTATAGGGCGCCTCGAAATTCATGGTGGGAACCGAGGCCGTGGCCGATTCCGTGGTGATCGTCACCTGGTCGAGCGCCCCGCCCACGTCGGAGTAGTATTTGAACTTGTTGAGCTGAGTCTTGGGGTAGGCAAACCCAAGATTGCTGAGCACCTGGGTGCCGTCCACCATCAAATCCCAGCGCTGCGTCCAGTAGTTCAGGCGCAGGCCCACTCGCATAAAGCGACTGGGATCGAGCGCCACCCCCGAATTGGTCCAGGTCCCGCCACCCGCGCCGTCGCCGTTGAGGGCCTGGATGCCCTGAGTGGCGCTGAAGTACACTTGCGCGGCCGGCGCACCCGTTCCCGCCGCGATACCCGCCGGCTCGGTCGTGCCCGCCGTACGGACAAAGGTTTCGATGCGAACAATATTGTCCGCCGGATCGCTGAAGAATTCATGTTCGGTCCAGCTGCCTTGCAGGCCGACTGCCTGCACGCCCTCCGAGACCGTGGTACCCTGGATCACGCCGTTCCCCGTCCAGTAGTTCTGCGGCAGCGGACCGAGGTGGAACGGCGGCGCTTCGGTCGGCTCGAAACAGGTTCCAAAGGGCACGCCGTGCAACTCGCGATAGCGCGTCACGATGATGGAAGCCGACGTGAGGGTTGTCGCTTCTTCGCTATGGCCGGTGACGACCAGCAGGTTTGGCCCCAAGGCCACGGGGATGTTGCGAATCTGCCAGGTACGGATGTCCGGCCAGGCCGTGGTGCTGGTGGTCCAGCGCGTATTGACCTTGAGAGCGTCAACCTCGAGGTCGGCGGTGCCTTCGAGATCCACGGTGGGCGTGTCCACGGCAAAATCCAAGCCCCCGTTCGTGGTGATCGCGAAGGGGACCGGCGCCGGCAGGACATTGGCCCGCAGCCAGTTGGTCCGGTTGACCTGATAGGTCCTCAGGCGCCAGGGACTGGTGGTCTTGTAGTCGCCCTCGACCGTGAAGATGTTGTTCCAGATCAAATCAATCTGCGCGTTCCAGGGCGCGGTGGCGAACGGCCCATCCACCAGCCGCTTGAGATAGCGCAGATAGCGGCGCTGGAAAATGGGAACCTGTTGGAACCGGCGCTCGGTGGAAAACCACGGATCCGCGGGGAAGATCGCACGCTGGGCGTTGGCCAGCGTCAGATCGCTGTCCCACGGGATCAACACCCAGCGGCCGCTGTCCGCCCGGCGATAGATATAGCAGTTCTTGCCGCGGGGGCCGCCGTCCATGCCCAGCGTGTCCCAATCGTCGCACAGGGCGCTGACGGCCCATTTGCGCAGCCACTCGTTGGGTTCCAGAAACCGGTCGGCGTTGGCGATGAACGTGGCGTCGTTGGTGATCCGGGGATCCATGAACTGCGTCAGCGCGATCAGCGAAGTGAAATCGTCTTCGAGCTCGCGGGTGCGCGGCTTGAAGGTCCAGCGATGGTTCTCCTCGTCGGGCCCTTGATAGGCCAGATGGGCGGTTTCGCTGGTCCGCCGCGTAAACCCACCCGAATCGTTCCACTCAAAATGATCGTCCACCTTGTGGAGAAAACCGTCGTTGGCGTTGGGATAGTAGTCGTCGAGCAGTCCGCCGTCTATGCGCTTGACGTGGTCATAGACCCCCTGATTGCGGTCGCGCGTACCGTCGTTGGTGGCGAAGCGGTACATCCGGACGTACTCATGGGAGGTGATGGGAATGCCGCCTAATTTTTCCTGGAGATAGTTGACCATCTCGTCGGTCATGCGCGAGTCGTTGCCGCTGGCGTCATTGTTGTCGAGATTGACCGCGACAATGCCGAAAAGCGGTTCGTCCCGGTTGAAGCGAATCCGATAGGCCGGCCGGGCGGCGAGTCCTCCCGGCCGCGTGTAGGCGCTGCCCTTGAAACGGAACTGGACGTTGTAGAACGCCCACTTGTCGTCGAGGACAAACGTCGCATCCAGCAGTTCGTTGTCCATTAGGTTGTATCCGGTGTGGGACTGGAGTTTGGCCACCACGTCGTCGTTGAGCAGCAACTGAAAGCTCTTGAGCGTGGTGGTGCGGGGCGCGTTGCGCACCTGATAGAGCGCGCGTTTGGGCGGCGGATTGGCCGGCGGATCCGAGGCCGGGAAGGTCAGCCAGGCGCCCAGCGTGTCTTGCGCGCGAATGTAAAACTCCATCAGCGTGTTGTCGGCCTGGCCGGGAATGATCCCGCCCCACACGTCGTCGCCCGCCTTGCCATCGCCGTGCAGGCCGTCGTCGGCCATCGGCACGCTGCTCCACGCCGCGGCCAGATCGGTTTTGTAGTAAAGCGTGGCGTTGGCCGTTCCATTGCTGTCGAGAATCAGCGCCGTGACCGTCACGGCCGTGCCCGCGATGGGCACCACCGGCGCGTGGTGTACGTGGCTGATGATCGGGCCGAGGTTCGCCTGCCAGCGGCTGTTCCGCTGGCCGGGTGTGCCCAATCGCTCCGGAACCGGAAGCGGCGTGGTTTGCGCGACCCCGTGGAACTGCGTGCGGGTCAGCAGCTGGTTGCAGCCGACCACCCACCTGGCCCAGTAAGAGATGGTGTAGTTGGCGCTGGCCACCAGCGGCGCGGCCGTGTCGCGCTCGATATGGTCCGTACCTTCCGTGCCGCGGCCGACGGCGACGATCTTCAGGGCCTGTGTCCCGCCGTGAACGTTCCCCGCGCCCGTGACCGCGGTCGAATACTTGTGCGTGCCGCCGATGGTCCATCCCGCGGTGCCCGCCTCGAAGTCGCCGTTGGTCACCAGCTCCGGCCCGCCGCCCGCCGCCGTCATGTGCAGATCGTCAATCAGCGCCGCCCCATCGTCCGTCAGCATCATGTGGAACTCGTTCTCAAAGGAATCGGTGGAAGGGCGTTGCTGCTTGGTGTACTGGACAAAGGTCCACTGCGCCTTGGAGCTGTCGTCGCCGGCGGCCCAGGCCGAGGGATAGTCGTTCGACTGGTTGGGGTCAATCAGCTCCAGGCTCGAGCCCCGGCCATTGGCCCACTCGGGCCACCGCCCGCCGTCGTGGTAGGCGACCTCGTCGGCGATGTTACCGTAGTTGTCCCGAAGGACGATGTGACCGCCGGCGTTGCCCAGATGCCCGCGAAAATTGCCCAGGACCTGGCTCACGGGCAGCCCATAGACCGACGTGATCGTGGCCGTGCTTTCGGCGACCACCAGGTAAGCCCCGGCCGCAATGGTTGTGCCCGGTGCGAAATCAAACTGGATGTCGTCGGTCAAACGCCACGCCGTGAGAGGGATCGGCGAGCCGGTTCGGTTGTACAGCTCGATATACTCCCGGTCGCGACGCCCGGGGAACGGATTGTACATGATCTCGTTGATCACCACGCCGTCGTTGATTGTGACTGTGTTGGGGAGGCCCGGCGTGGGGTTGGTCACATAATACCAATGCTCTTTGTGGTTGCGCTGGTCGAAATAGCGGCCGCGGCTGTGGCCGGGCGCGGTGAAGCGATAGGTGCAGGCATCCACCACGCGCGTCAGGCCGGGATTGGTCAAAAACACCGTGCCGCTCGAGGGGTTGAGCGGAAAGCCCATCGTGACCGCCGTAAAATAGGCGTAGCCGTCCTGGGGAAGGACCGTGCCGGCAATCGGATACTTGTTGAGCTGATTGTTGTCGTCGCTGAGATACCAACCCGAGAGGGTGATCGGCCCGGTCGTGACATTGTGAACTTCGATCCAGCCCGGCTGCATGACAGGGGGATTGGACTGGAGCTCGCTAATCACGACCGAAGGCGCGGGAGGCGGCGTGGGGAAATTCGCAGCGCCGGGTGTCCCGCCGATAGCCAGGCTGGCGGCCCACGATTCGGCGTCCTCGCGGTCATAATAGGGGTGAATCAGCGACAGCGAATGGCCGCTGCCGTCGGCGGCCACCGGCCAGGGCTCCTTGTCCTTGTACGTGACCGAGTCCATCACGCCGCCGCAGGGGTTGGACAACTCGACCTTCTCGCCCGCGTTGTCGAGCTTGCCCGTGTAAGGGCCGACTACCAGGGCCGCGCCGTTGTGGGCCAAAACCACGGTCGGGCTGGAGGCCACCACCAGATAGCCGTGGGCCGGAATCCAGGCGTTTTGTGGAAAGGTGTACTTGAGCCCCGCCGAGAAATGCCAACCGCCCAGATCCACGGGAATGGTTGTGTCGTTGTAGAGCTCGATGTACTCGTAATCGCCTTGCGCCCGGCTGGGATGGTACATCAGCTCGTTGATGACCACGATCAGCGCATCGGCCGGCTGGCTCAACGAGGCAAAAAGCAGCGCCGCGAAGAACAGCCCAGCCCCCCACCGCCTGACACAGTATCCCGGCTTTTCCGTCTGGCCATTGGCAGACGGTCCGCCCGGTACTCCCCTTAATCTGCCCATCGGTTTCCCTACCCTTGATCGAATTCCATTTCCTTGCCGGATCTCTAGCAGAGTCGCGAGCGGTTCGCAATGAAAAAGCGGACAGGTTTTCCCGCCGGCCCGACACTCCCGTCAATTTGCAGTTGACTGACTCGTCGGCTTTCCTTAGCCCTTAGCGAAGTATGGCTTACATGGAGACTTTGGAGCATCCTGAGCCAATAGGAGGTAGACAATGAGAGTCGCGTTGGGCATGATTGAAACGCGCGGGTTGACGGCCCTGATCGAGGCGGCGGACGCCATGGTCAAAGCGGCCAACGTTCAGCTGGTCGGCTACAAACAAATCGGCGGCGGCTATGTGACGGTGCTGGTGCGCGGCGACGTCGCGGCCTGCAAGGCCGCCACCGACGCCGGGGCCGCGGCCGCCCGCAAGATCGGCGAGCTGGTTTCGGTCCACGTCATCCCCAGTCCCCACGAGCAACTCGAAGAGCCTTTCGGCATGGCGTTGCCCAGCAACAAGAAGTAGAACGGCCTCTTCGTTTCGCATGGTTGGCGAGTGAAACGCTCAGGGACGTGCCGGCTTCAGCTCGGGCGGCCAGTCCCTGAGCGTGGCGATTTCTGAGAAACGCTAGAGGCTTCTGCAAAACTCCTGTGGCGCAGGCTGTTAGCCTGTGAATAGCGCTCAAAATGAGGAATGGTTGCTAAATCGCCACCTTTCGCGGGCTAACAGCCCACGCCACTTCGAGTATTGCAAAAGCCTCATCATTCATCATTTTTCCCGCGAGGGGGCTAACCCACGATGGCAAAGAAAACCGCTCTGATCACCGGTGCGGCGCGCGGCATCGGCAAGGC
>Ga0315282_10001557_pt1 | contig 42968 bp, 41 predicted proteins | sample YL17G07_20_MG_FD_203693 | JGI IMG/M metagenome (GOLD analysis project Ga0315282, IMG submission 203693) | Sediment microbial communities from Yellowstone Lake, YNP, Wyoming, USA - YL17G07_20 | ecosystem: Environmental > Aquatic > Freshwater > Lake > Sediment | place: USA: Wyoming | collected... | reverse complement strand
TTGATGTTGTGCCAGAAGGGAATAATTGGATTTACCCTCCGTATGGTGCGGAAATTCATGACGGTAAGATTTATGCAAGAGGGGCAATGGACGACAAAGGGCCAACTATGGCTGCCCTCTTTGGACTCTATGCGCTTAAAGAAACTGGATTAAATATATCAAAGAGAGTGCGTGTAGTCTTTGGAACAAATGAAGAGACAGGCTGGAAGTGCATGTCTTATTATAGAGAAAAAGTAGGTGAACCAATTATAGGTTTTGCGCCAGATGCCCAATTCCCGGTAATTAACAGAGAAAAAGGAATCCTGAATATCACTTTAAGAAAAGATTTTAGTTCACCAAATCATTTTGTTGAAATATCTGGCGGAGAAAGACCAAACATGGTGCCCGATTATGCTGAGGCAATTTTTAATGGTCCGGTAAGCCTAAGATCTGAAAATCCTGATGTTTCAATTAGCGGTAATAAAATTGCTGCAAAGGGTACTTCTGCACATGGTTCACTTCCTGAGAAAGGGAAAAATGCAATCGTTATACTTTGCGAGACACTCGAAAATTTTGAATTTACGGGCGAGGTAAAAGAGATAGTTGATTTTGTGGTTCAAAAAATAAATAGAGATTTTTATGGGCAGGCGCTTGGAGTAGATAAAATTGATGAATATTCAGGGCATTTAACAATCAACCTAGGTGCGATTAAGGTAACAAAACAATATGGAGAGTTGACTTTTAATATCAGATACCCTGTAACTGACTCCCATGAGCGTATTGTAGATGTTTTTAGAATGCAAGGCAAAGCTTATCATTTTAATGTGTCATCTTTTAAAAACCAGGCTCCTCTTTTTGTCTCAGAAGAGGAGCCTCTTGTTCAGAAACTCCTTAAGGTTTATGAAGATTTTACAGGTGAAAAGGGTTATACGCTCTCAATTGGAGGCGGTACTTATGCAAGAGCAATGGATAAAGGAGTTGCATTTGGAGCTGTTTTTCCTGGAATGGAAGATATTGCTCACCAGTCAAATGAGTTTATTGGAATTGATCATATTGTAAAACTTGCCAGGATTTATGGTAGGGCTATTTACGAACTTGCAAGGTGAAATTGAGCCTAAGGAAGCATTTTCCATAGAAAAAACCCTTTATTGTGGGCAGTTGTTCAGATTTTATTTTAAGGATGGGGTATTTTTCCTTCCTTATTTAAATAGCCTGCTCAAGCTTGAAGAAAAGAGTTCTACAATTTATTATTCAGTTTTTGGAGAAGCCCTTTCAGATTTGCAAATTAAGAAAATTCTGGGACTCAATCATAGTATTAATAAAATAAATTCTTATCTTGCTAAAAGAGATCCTAGGTTTAAAATAGTAATTGAATTTGCCAACGGGTTAAGGATAATGAGCTTGCCTCCCTATGAAACTGCCATTTCTTTTATATTTTCAATTCAATCTTCAATACCTGTGATTAAAAAAAGGTTGAATACATTGTCTGAATATGCAGGACATTGCATCGAGATCGGTGGAGAAAAATTTCATCTTTTTCCTAAAAGCAGTGATTTAAAAAGCCTTTCTAAAAAAGAGATCTCTTTGCTTAAACTTGGCTTCAGGGAGAAGTTCTTTGCAGAGTTTATTAAGAAATACGATGAAACATTTTTCGAAAATTTAAAACAGCTTAATTATGAAGAAAAGAGGAAAGAGCTTTTAAAAATAAAAGGAATCGGTGAAAAAGTTGGTCAGTGCATACTTCTCTTTTCTCTTGACGAGCTATCTGCATTTCCAGTGGATGTATGGATCAAAAGAGGGATGAAATATTTCTTTAATGAGGTTGGCACGGAGAGAAAACTTAGTGAAACAGGACGAAAAATCTTTGGAGAGTTCGCGGGGTATGCTCAAGAATATATGTATTATTTTTTGCGTTTTTCAGATGTTAAAACTTGCTAAAAGTATGTGAATACATAAAAATTTAAATATTTGTAATTTATTTGTATTATGATAAAATATATTGGAACCCTGCGGAGTTCGCGCTAAACTTAGCGGATTTGGGCTAACGCTTAATTCATGGAGATGGATGTACATTTAGGATGAAGCCTGCGGGCTTCCCAAAAGTGCGCTGGTAGTCTCCACCTGTCCTTTGGACTCCCGAAATCTGCTAAGTCACGGCTCATGTGGGGTTACGGAGGTTTGATGGTTGCGTTAACTGTTGCTATTTGGGTGCTCGTAGTAGAAGTATCAATAGGATTGGTTGCAATCTTCGTTTTCCTCGTGAGCATTAGAAATGAAGTGACGCAAACACTGAAGGAAACGCATATTCTTATTAATACCGTGAATGAAAAAGTTAATTTATTAAGTGATGAACTTCAAAAGACATTAAAAAATTCGTCTGAAGTCACTGCAAATTTAAAAAATACTGTTAAAAAGATAAACAATACTCTTTCAATCATCAATGGCATCACTCCTTTAGCTGCATTTTCCATTGCATCAAGAAGCGATAAAACCAAAAATAGCAGTTTTTTAGATAACTTGCTTAGGATTGGAAAATTTGCTCTTATAGCTTATCAGGGGTTTGCGATGTACAAGAAGTATTTTTCAAGAGGAGGTAAAGGAAATGTCTGAAGAAAAAACTGGTGCTTTTATAAGCGGCTTTTTCTGGGGAGTAATTGCTGGCTTTGTAATTGGTATTCTTTATGCACCAAGACCTGGTATTGAAACAAGAGAAATTTTAAAAGAAAAAACAAAGGAACTTGGTGAAAAAACAAAAGATTTTGTAGAAGAAACTAAAGCAAGGGGGAGAGACCTTCTTACTGGTAAGGGAGTAGAAATACAGGAAGAAAGCGAAGAAAAGTAGTTGAATTTTTTTGTCTTTCATGTATAATTCTTGAGCTTTGAGAAGTCGTCTAATGGTAGGACAGGGGACTCTGGATCCTCTAATGATGGTTCGAATCCATCCTTCTCAGCCAGAGGTGGCGTAGTAGAACAACGGTGAGTTCGGGGGGCTCTCAATCCCCAGACCAGGGTTCAACTCCCTGCTACGCTACCATTTTTTATTTTTGCTCTTTTTTCTATAATTAAATGAAAGGGATTTATGAAAACAGGAATAGTGGGACTTCCTTCTTCGGGGAAAACGATGCTTTTTAAGGCGCTTGTTGGGATGGGCGTTCAAATTTCGCATGATAAACCCAATATAGGGAATGCAAAAGTTTTTGATCCAAACATTCTTGAACTGTCAAACTTTTTTAAACCCCAAAAGACAACTTATGCAGAAATTACCTTTGTAGATATACCAGGTGTTCCTAAAGGTATAGAAAATGCAAAAAGAAGAAACGAGATTTTCTCCCACATAAGACAGGTTGATGCTCTTATTGAAGTTGTTGATGCATTTTCGGGTGAAGATGTCGAGACAAAGATAGTGGACTTTGATTCAGATCTGATAATAATGGACCTTGATGTGGTAGAAAAAAGGCTTGAAAGGCTAAACAAAGAAAAGTTTGATCCAAAGAAGGAAATGGAGAAAAAACTTCTTGAAAAATGTTTAAATGAAATAAATGCCGAAAAACCTATTCGCGTTCTTGAACTAAGCAGAGAAGAAAAAAGCCTCATTTCTCCATTTGGTTTTTTTTCAATTAAGCCAGTCCTTTACCTTTTAAATGTAAAAGACAGCGAGATTGACAGGGGTAAAACTTTAAGAAACCAACTTTCTGAAAAATTTAAATTCAATAAGAATCTTTTCCTTTCACTACCAGTAGAACTCGAAACTGAACTTTCCGATCTGAGTGAAGTAGAACTGTCTGAATTCATCAAATCTTACGGGCTTGAAAGACCAGCACTGCCTGAGGTTATTGAAGCGACTATGAAAATTCTAAACTACCAGACTTTCTATACAGTTGGAGAGGATGAAGTTAGAGCATGGATCGTTGAAAAAGGAACCAATGCAAGAAGTGCTGCAGGAACTATTCACTCCGATATCGAGCGGGGGTTTATTGCCGCAGAAGTTATTTCTATCGATGATTTCAGGAGCTTAAATTTCTCATTTAAAGATGCAAAAGCAAAGGGACTGTTAAGAATTGAAGGCGAGAATTATGTGTTGAGAGAGCACGAGATAGTACATTTCAGGTTTAATGTATGATAAGAACCATATTTGAAATAGCAAAGGAGAATTCGGTTACAAATTATGAAGAGATTTCTAAAATTCTTAGGTGAATATACTTTAAGTATTGTTATCCTGCTTGCAGGCATTGTGTTGTTTTTGCTATTTTTCTATTATGATTTCAGAACTTACGGCTCTCCTTTCTATTTGAGATTATCTGAATTTCTTCCAGTTTCTTATTACTTGCTTGTCTTTTTACTGGTTTTCCTGTTCTTTTCTGTAGTTTACCTGTCGATTATGGCAATAAGGCGTAGGCTTACAATTCTCGAAGAATTAAGCAAATTAAAGACTATAGACAGTGTAACGAAAGATATCTTAAAGGTTGAAGATTTCGGGGAAAAATTAAAGATCTTCGGGCAGGGAATAGTTGATTTCCTTGGCGTTTCTCTGGTAGGTGTATTTGTAAGTGCAAAAGATGGTTTCAAGGTAGAATTTGTAAGCGAAAGGAATGATGAGAAAAGAGATTATCTATTTAGTTCGATTGAAAAAAAACCGCCTGATGCGACAATAGAGTCTTTCGAGATTTTTGATGCAGATTGTAGCATTGTCATTTCGGGTAAATTAAATGCTAAGGCATTAAACGAACTTAGCGAGTATATCGAATTTGTAAGGCCAGTTTTAGGCAGTGCGAGGCTTGGGATTAGTGTTGAAAATAAAAAAACAAAAGTTGAGGAATTGCTTAAAAAGTATCAAGTTTTAAATAAATTTATCATTGAGTCAAAGGCGTTGTGGACTTATGAGGATATTTACTGGAAAAGCGTTTCTGTAGCTGTTGAAATCTTTCCTTTTGCGAGTGCTTCAATTATCGACGTTTCCGGGCCTCAATCTCAGTGGAGTTTTGCCGCATCAAAAAATGTCCCCAATGAAAGAATTGCAGTAGTTAAAGAAAGAATAAAAACTCCTGAGTTTGGCGAAAACCTCAGGCTTATTAAAGAAAAGAAATCTGTCCTTCATATAGTAAACACTGCTGATTATCCTGGATGGATTCAGGTGAATGGATATGCCTTTTCTTATATAGGCATACCGATTATATTCGATGAAGAAGTAATAGCAGTACTTAATATCGACGGATATAAGCCTTATCAATTTTACGATCAGGATTTGGTATTTGCTGAAGCTTTGTCCCTTACTGTTAGTACAATTGTGGAAAAAAATAAAAAACTCGAAGAATATAATAAATCTTCTATCACAGATCCTTTAACAGGCCTTTATAACAGGAGAGAATTTGACAACAGGATAAAGGTTGAAACTGAAAGAGCCGAAAGGTATTCAAGGTCTTTAAGTATTATGAGCATGGACCTGGACCACTTTAAGCAATGGAACGATACATATGGGCACCTGGAAGGGGATAGGCTACTTAAAGAATTTTCAGATATAATTCGTAAGTCAATAAGAAATACTGATATTCCATTTAGGGTTGGTGGGGACGAATTTATGATCCTTCTTCCTGAAACAGACATTGTACAGGCAAGAAACACCGCTCACAGAATATCAAAGCTCGTAAAAAGTTCTAATTTTGATGAAAAAGTTAAGGTCGCAGCATCAATTGGTTTAGCAGAGTATAAACTCGAACCAATACAAGACTTTCAGAAAAGGGTTGATAAAGCCCTTTATAAGGCTAAATCATATTCTTCAGGAAGGGTATTTACAGCAAAGTAGAATTTATCAGTCGAGTTTAAACAGATTAAGTATCGTTACTTCTCTTTTTACCCCATTCCAGAGCACATTTGAATTAAGTGCCTCAGAAACAAATCTTACAGGTACAAAAGTTCTTGAATCTTCAATAAAAGGAGCAACATCCATTTGATAATTTTTCCCGTTAATAGAGTAGCTTTTGCTTCCTATTTTAAGAACAACTGTATTGACTCCTTTAATCGTTACTTCTCTTTTTACCCCATTCCAGAGCACATTTGAATTAAGTGCCTCAGAAACAAATCTTACAGGTACAAAAGTTCTTGAATCTTCAATAAAAGGAGCAACATCCATTTGATAATTTTCTCCGTTTATGAGGAAGGTTTTGTTGCCAATAATAAGTTTTAATTCTAAAAAATAGAAGTAATTGGAAACAAAGATTGTATCTTTAAACTCTGGTATAAAGTTTTTGTTCTCAATCTTCAACTGTGTGTTTAACGTTTCTCCTTTTGAGGTTTCGAATGTTAAATTGGCTGTGCTTTGAGGAATTGGATAAGTATCAAAAGTTAGTTTTCCCATTTCGAAAAGTGGATACCTGAACAGCACTATGCCATCCGAGTCCTTAAAAGCATTAAAGATTTCTTTTTCTGTTTCTTCTGCTGAAATTCCATCAGGATTAATTGCTATATAAACTGGAAAATCTTCTCCTAGTGAACTTTTTATGTTATTGGTGACGACAGTTGCATAAGATGAATTTTCTTTCAAAGATGAAAGATATACCATAGGTGCAAGAAAATCTATGTTGTCTTTGAAAATATCAGGACTCTGTGCAAAATTTACTATTTGATAGGTAAATGTGTCTGTAATTGAAGGAGCTTCTGATATTTTGTTATACCTGTACCCTCTTGCGACAATAAAAGACCCCACCGTTATATCTGGCTTTATTGATTTGACATATTCTTTTATAACGAACTCAACATTTCGGACAACCGAATTCCGTAATTCTATCCACTTAACAACATCCTTATCTCCATTTTCATAAGCAGTGAACATGCTTTTCCAGTCGGCGGGTTTTACGAATGTGTTATAGGCAATGCTTTTAATCTTTTCAATATCTATTCCGTTTTGTTTTGCGAGGTTCTGAAAAGTGTCTGAGAAATCCCAATTTCCATTGGGAAATCTTATATAATCAAGAGTAACTCCGTCTATGTCATATTTGAGGACTTCTGTTAGGAATTTTTTGATATAATCCATATATTTTTTGCTTATAAGGGACACGTAATAAAGGTTCTTAGTCCCTTGAGCATTAATCATCTGTTCGGAAGGATTCTGCGATGAAAAGTTTTCATCCATAACAACGGGGAAGTAGATGTAAACTTTTATTGACTTTTTGTGTGCGTACTCTATTAGTGATGGTAGTAAATCATTTATAATTGGAAGAAAATTGCTTTTGTAAAAAACTTTTCCTTCAGGAGTTTTTACGAGTAAAAAAACTGTATTGTATCCAAATTTTGAGATTTTATCGATTGCATTTGTCACTCCTTCGTTTGTAATATCTTCTCCATGGATACATATTCCTTTGACCTTGTAGCTGTTATAAGCATTGATGGATAGATTGTTTATGAAGACAAAAATCAGGGTAAAGATAAGCAGAAAACTAATAACCTTTTTCATCGTATAAGAAGTCTTTTCCTGAATTTTACCTTTGCAGTAAGAATTCTGTCAGAAGAGAATATTTTTGACGCAATCATAATGCAAACAAATGAAAATAAGATCTGGTAGATTATTCCTAATATAACGGGGCCAAACCTCCCAAACATAAGATTTTGTGTAGCAAGGAATGGATGCGAAAATGGAATTACATATAATATTAACTTTAGAGGTAGGGATAGACTTGAGGGATCTGTAAACATAGTAATAAAATATGGAAGGATAATAAATATCATTAGAGGAGTAAGCATTGCTTGCACATCCTTTACGTCTTCAGCATAGGCAGCAAGGATTGTAGTTACAGCAAGTGCTGCAAGAATTGCAAAGAAAATCGAAAGACCTAAAAGGCTGTATGTTAAAGGGGTAAAATTCATGCCAAGTTGTTTTAGAACAGCAGATACACTGCTATTAGCGATTCCTATGTTTCCGCCCGTTACGCCGCTCATGTAGCTGTTCATTGCAAAAAGATATACCACTGAGATAATAAGTGCAACAACGCCTGCACTTAACATTTTTGAAAAGACTATTAGAGGTCTTCTGATCGGAACTGTGAGGAGGGTTTCAAGAGTTTTGTTCTGTTTTTCAAGCGCTATAAGAGATGCAAGCATTTGTGCTGAAAAAATAATGACAAAAGCAAGTACAATCGGAATAATTAAATTCTGAGAAGCAAATGCCTGGGATACAATATCAGGTGATACAGCGGCTACTTTCTCTTTCACCATGACAAAATCTTTCGTAGTAATAGGTGATTTAACAATTTCGGGTGGAATAGATGTAAATTTCTCCTCGATAAATTGAGATGAAATTGAATTGTTAATGGTTTGTATAATGCCTTTGACAATAGAAGGTTGCCCCATGCTCATTAAGGAAAAACTATTCATTACAGAGTAAACTTGTATTTCTGGCTGTTTGAAGCTCAAAACATCCTGCCCAAAGTCGTTTGGTATTACAATAACTACCTTTATGTTTTTTTCTTTTGCAATATTCAAAGAGTTTTCAACATTATCAGACTGAGATTGAACAGGTATGAGGTTTCCCTGTTTCATGGTTTCAATTAGTGAATTCGAAAAAGTGCTTTTATCCATGTCTACTATAATAACATTTTGAGGAGCCATTGCTTTTTTAGTTTCGGATTTTACAAGCGTTCCAAGAAAGCCATAAATCGCAATCATTATTATCAATGGCAGAATTAGCTGAATTGTAACAAGCTCTTTTATATCTTTTTTGAATAAATTCATGAACTTTTTCATCTCATTGCCCCTATAAACACTTCTTCAAGGTTTCGAGCGCCGAACTTTTTCTTTAATTCATCCGGCTTTCCTGTTTCAAGGATTTTCCCTTTATCAATAAGTGCCACTCTATCTGAAAGGAATTCAACTTCAAGCATATTGTGCGAGGAAAGAAGGACTGTGACCCCTTTTTTAACAAAATCTTTTATTATTTTTCTTATCTCGATTGAGTTGATGACATCGAGTCCACTTGTTGGTTCATCCAGAATTGCAAGCTTTGGCATCATCATAAGGCTTCTTGCAAGGAGAATTTTTCTTGTCATGCCCTTACTGTACGTTGAAACTTTGCTTTTTAATCTGTCGCCAAGGTCTGCAATTTCAATACCTGTATCGACAAAACTACTTTTGACTCTATCACTTTTTGCATAAAAGCCTGCCATGAAGTTCAAATAACCAATGCCAGTGAGGTTTTTATAGGCTCCTGCTTCCTCTGGTAGATAGCTTATAATTTCTCTTATTTTCTCGTCATCTTTTCCAAGCACCATACCGAAAATATTGATATCTCCACCATCCCTTGATAGGATCGTTGAGATGATTCTTAGAGCAGTTGTTTTGCCTGCTCCGTTAGGGCCTATGAGGCCAAATATCTCTCCTTCATTTATCTCAAAGCTTATACCATCAAGAGCCTTAAGGCTCCCATAGCTTTTTGTGAGATTTTTTACTTCCAAAGCAAGCATTTAAATCCTCCTTATTTTATGAAGTACCCGAGCCATTCTATTTTAATTAAAAACTTATTTTAAAAAAATAAATAAATGCAATGTGCTGGATTCTAAAAATTAGAAAAAAAGGGGGTTTATTGCCCCCTTTTAATTGACTTTTCCTTTAATTTTTTCATACTGTAAGGCTCATCAGCCTTTTGATTCTATCCTCAACTGGTGGATGTGTTGCAAGCAATCTTTCACCTGCAAATGGATTACTTATAAACATATGTGCTGTAGCATCCGTTGCAGTTTTCATTGGCTTTTTGTAGTCCTCAATTTTTTTTAAAGCGGAAGCAAGGCCGTATGGATCTCTCACAATGTAGGCTCCAGTTGCGTCGGCAAGATATTCTCTTTGCCTTGAAATTGCCGCTCTTATGATTATAACAAGGAGAGGAGCGATAATAGCGAGTACGAGTCCTATAATTGCGATTACGTTGCCACCCCCACCACTGTCTCTGTCTCTTCTTCGTCCGCCCATTCCAAACCACATGCCCCTGAAGGCAACAGAACGAAGTATTATTATAAGTCCTACAACAATCCCGATTACCGTCATAAGAAAAATGTCGTAATTTCTTATATGTGACATCTCGTGTGCTACAACGCCCTGAAGTTCCTCGCGGTTCATCATGGATAGCAAACCTGTTGTTACGCATATAGAGGCGTTTGTTGGGTTCCTTCCTGTTGCAAATGCATTCGGTTGTAATTCATTCATTATGTAGACTTTTGGTTTTGGAATACCTGCAGCAATTGCAACCTCTTCAACAACATTGTGAAGCACCTGATATTCATTAGGATCCGCAGGTATTGCTCCAACTGAAGCAAGAGCGATTTTATCAGAATTCACATACGTAATTATGTTGTAAAAAATTATGAACAGTGCAAGAATTATAAGTCCTGTTGTTCCCCAGTTGAACTCATATACAAAGAAATAGCCAATTCCAAAAAGAATAAGAGAAAATATAACAAGGAACAGATAAGTCCTTCTAATATTAGAATCTCTTAATTCATATATTGTTTTTTCCAAATTAAAAACCTCCGTATGTTAGAACTGTACTTTTACGGGACCCTTTTCTGCCTCATCCACAGGATAGTACTCCTCGGGCTTTAAATTCATCATGCCTGCAATAAGGTTTGCTGGTATTTTTTGTTGTGCTGCATTGTAGTTCATTACAATGTCGTTGAAGAATTGTCTTGAAAAGGCAATCTTGTTTTCCGTGTTTGTAAGTTCTTCTTGAAGTTTTAAAAATTCTTCATTTGCTTTAAGTTCAGGGTAGTTTTCTGCTACGGCAAAGAGCGTTTTCAATGTGCCTGTAATCTGATTATTTGATTCTCCGATGTCCTTTATTGATGTTGCACCCATAGCTTTTGCTCTGAGTTCTGCAATGTTTTCAAAAATTTCTTTTTCGTGCTTTGCGTAACCTTTTACTGTTTCCACAATATTCGGGATCAGATCATACCTTCTTTTAAGTTGCACATCGATCTGTGCCCAGGCATTCTTTACTCTGTTTCTTAAGTTTACAAAATTGTTGTAGGTGAGAATAAACCAGGCTACGATAACAAGGATAATTCCAAGGATTAAAAAATTCATTTACGCACCTCCTTCTATTGTTTGTGTTTCTTCTGGCTTTACCAGTTCGTCTGGAAGCGAGAAGAAAGCAATTATTTCAAATATTCCTCCGACAAGGGATACAATTGCTCCTGTTCCAAAAGCGATAAGAAGAATTGCCCCAAGGAATAGAAGCAAACCAGCTGTTTTGAAGTTTTTCTCTCCTGTTTTTTCACTTATCTCGTCAAAACTTGATTTTATAAAATAACTTCCAATTATCGAAATAACCCATGCAACTAAAAGCAGCAATATTATACCGAAAGCTGAAAATACTCCTGAACGCAGTCCCATTGACCTAGCTCCTTGCATGAATATTCTCATTATTCCGAATATAGAGGCAATTCCGCCGAAGAATAGCACTAATACGCTGACCACACTTAAAACAACAGCGACAAGGTAGTCTGAAAAAATCTTACTTTCTTTAACTTCATCTGAAATTGTTTTTACGGCAAGCAAAACAAGTACAAAACCAACAATGCTTAGCAACCAGCCAATGCTCGGGATGAATGAAAGCAGAGTCAAAATTGCTCCTATTCCTCCCATTAACTTTGCTGTCTTTAAATCCATTTTATCCTCCTTTAAGGAATTGACCCTTTGGGGGGTAAAAACATTATACTAAAACTTTGTGAAAATAAAACCGAAAAATATTTACTAGAATGTTTTTCAACGTAAAGAATTTTTTAACTTTTGCAATTTTATGTTTGTGGAAGTTCAGGTTCTGCCAGTTTATCCGGAAGTGAGAAAAAAGCAATTATTTCAAATATCACTCCAACAAGTAATACAATTGTGCCTGCCCCAAACAGAACAAGAAGTATACTTCCGAGGAATATAAGCAAACCCGCTGTTTTGAAGTTTTTCTCGCCCGTTTTCTCGCTTATCTTATCGAAACTTGATTTCGTAAAATAACCAGCGATTATTGCAATTACCCAGGCGACTGCAATTGCAATTACTACAGTAATGATTGCTAATCCTGGATGCCCTCCCAACATGTTTGGGCCCATCATTCCATTGTTCCACAGTCCGCGGCTGATTATTCCACGGCCTATTGCAAAGCTTCTTGTGCCATCTCCAAAAGCCCCCACTTTTGTAAATATTAAAGCAGCACCACCGAAAAGAAGTGCTAGCGAACCAATGAAGCTCAATATAGCTGCAACAAGATAGTTTGTAAAAATACCTTTTTCTTTAGTGGCATCTGAAATTGTTTTTACTGAAATCAAAACAAGCACAAGCCCTGCAATACCCAATAACCAGCCTATCACCGGAATAACTATGAATAGGGTTAAAATTGCCCCTATTCCGCCCATTAATTTTGCTGTTTTTAAATCCATTTCTATCCTCCTTAAAGGTTTATCCTTTTAAATATAAAAAATTATATAATTAAATTGTGAAGACAAAATGAAAAATGAAACAAATATGATTTATTTAAGTGTACTTCTTGTAAGAAACAATTTCTTCAATTGGTTTACGGTTCTTTTTCACCATTGAAGGGTCTTTTGGATAACCAAGCGTTAAAAGTGCCGCAACTCTTATTTCGTCTGGTATTTTAAGGATTTTTTTGACTTCATTTTCTTTGAAAGCCCCAATCCAGCAGGTGCCAAGCCCGAGGTGAACTGCCTGTAGTGTCATATGGTCGAATGCAATGCCAATGTCAAGTACTGCAGAATCGTACCACCCGCCCATATTGTACCCTTTAGAAACAATACAAGCTGCAATAATGACTGGTACTTCTCCTACAAACTTTTGGTTTTTGCAAGCAATTGCAAGCTTCTCCCTTCTTTTTTTGTCCTTTACCACTATAAATTTCCAGGGTTGTATGTTAGATGCAGATGGGGCAAGTCTGCCTGCTTCAAGGACTTCGCTAAGTTTTTCGTCTTCCACTGGTCTATCGAGATAAGACCTTACAGATTTCCTTTTTAGAATTTCCTTCAGAATCATTTTAACCTCCTATTTTTTTAGATTCTCTAGTTCATTATACAAAACTTTATTAATGATTTCTGGATTTGCCTTTCCCTTGCTTTTTTTCATGACCTGTCCCACCAGAAAACCCATGACTTTTGTTTTTCCAGAAAGATATTGGTTGACCTGGGCATCGTTTTCTTTTAAGGTTTCTTTTATAAATTGTTTTATAGTCGCTTCGTCGGTAATTTGTGTAATTCCTTTTTTGGCAACAATTTCTGATGGCGAATTACCTGTGTGCAGAGATTCGTCCAGAATTTCTTTTGCGCTATTAAGCGATATAGTTTTGTTGTCAATAAGGTCAAGAAGTTCTTTAAAATATTCTTTTGGAAAAGCAATTTCATCTACTTCTTTGCCTGTTTCATTAAGGAACGCTGATATATTTACCAGAAGGAAATTTGCTACGTATTTTGCCCTTCCAGTAAAATTGACAATGCTTTCAAAGTATTCTGCGAGTTTTGGGTTGTATGCAATTGTTCTTGCGTAATCATTGCTTATTCCAAATTCTTTAATAAATCTTTCCTCTTTTTTATTAGGAAGCTCTGGAATTGTTTTTTTTATATTTTCAATGAATTCATCGGAAAGGACAAGCGGAGGTAGGTCCGGCTCTGGGAAATAGCGATAGTCGTTTAATTCTTCTTTTGTTCTCATTGGTTTTGTTGTGTCTTCCTTTTCATCAAAATGCCTCGTTTCCTGGACTATCCTTTCCCCCTTTTTAAGCGCACCAATCTGTCTTTCAATTTCGTATTCAAGAGCCCTTTTAACGCTTCTAAATGAGTTAAGGTTTTTGATTTCAACTTTTGTGCCTATCGTTTTGTCTTTAGATACGGAAATGTTAACATCGCACCTCATAGCGCCTTTCTCCATGTCTCCTGTTGAGACGCCAATATATCTTACAATGCTTCTTAATAAGATTAGGAAATCGTATGCTTCGTCGGGTGTTTCAATATCAGGCAAAGTTACAATTTCCATGAGAGGTATTCCCGACCTATTAAAATCAATAAATGAAAATTCTGATTCTGTTATATCACCCATGTGGATAGATTTACCAGAATCTTCTTCAATATGCGTCCTTTCAATGTGAATTTTTTTCTTCTGAGCCCCGCTTCCTCCTACCTCCAAATAACCGCCTTTTGCAATTGGTATTACGTACTGCGTTATTTGGTATCCTTTAGGAAGGTCCGGGTAGAAATAGTTCTTTCTGTAAAAAGAAGAAAATTTATTTATATAAGCATTGAGTGCAATGCCAAGCTTTACTCCGTACTCAACTGCCTTTTCATTGAGCACCGGCAACGCTCCAGGAAGGCCTATGCATACAGGGCAAACATGTGTATTTGGCTCCGAAGCAAATTCTGTTGAGCAGCTGCAGAAAATTTTTGTTTTCGTCATTAACTGAACATGTATTTCAAGTCCTATTGTCGGTTTATACATATTAACTCTCCTTCAATTGCTCAAGCGCATAAGAAATCTGGAATATTTCTCCTTCTTCAAACCATTTCCCTGCAATCTGTATCCCTATTGGAAGTCCTTTATTATCCTTTCCAAATGGAATCGAAATTGCAGGAATTCCAGCAAGGTTCATTGGTATCGTGAATATATCGCTCATATACATTTCAAGAGGATTTTTCTTCTCGTTAAACTTGAACGCAGTGGTTGCCGTTGTAGGCAGTATCAGGGCATCAACTTTTTCGAATGCTTTTTTAAAATCCATTGCTATAAGTCTCCTTACTTTGGATGCCTTGAGATAATATTCATCAAAATACCCTTCTGAAAGTGCGAAAGTCCCTATAAGGATCCTTCTTTTTACTTCTCTGCCAAATCCTTTTGTTCTTGTGTCTTCATAAAAATCTCTTAGATTATCCCCGCAACCTTGTAATCCATATCTTACTCCATCAAATCTTGAAAGATTGGATGATGCTTCAGATGGGGCTATGAGATAGTATGTGGGAAGTGCATATTTAAGATGTGGGATTGAAACTTCCTCAATTTCGCAGCCCTCACTTTCCAATTTATTAATCGCCTCTTTTAATGTAATAGTTACCTCCCTCTGAATTTTAAAATCGTTTATTTCCTTTATGACTCCTAATTTTTTTCCTTTTACACTCTTTTTTAAGAACGCTGTATAATTTTCAACAGGCAAATCTGCTGTTGTTTCGTCGTTGTAGTCAAACCCTGCGATAACGTTTGTTAAAATTGCAGCATCTTCTACATTTTTTGCGAGAGGGCCTATTACGTCAAGAGAAGACCCAAATGCAATGAGTCCATACCTTGATACTCTCCCATATGTAGGCTTTAAACCAACTATACCGCAGAATCCAGCAGGTTCTCTTATAGAGCCTCCTGTATCAGATCCAAAAGCAGCCGTTGCTTCATTTGCAGCAACGGAAGCAGCAGATCCGCCAGAAGAGCCTCCTGGCACATAATCTGTATTTACAGGGTTTTTTGTATTAAAAAAAGCAGAGTTTTCAGTTGAAGAGCCCATGGCAAATTCATCGCAATTTGTTTTGCCTATTATAATTCCATTTTGCTCTTTTATCTTCTTGACAACTGTTGCATCATATGGAGAAATGTATCCTTTGAGGATTTTGGAGCCTGCAGTGGTTTCCGTGCCATATACATTTATATTGTCTTTTATCGCAACAGGAATGCCAAATATCTGCCCATTTTTTTCATTTTCTTTATCAAGCTCTTCTGCTTTTATTAATGCTTCTTCATTGTTTATCGATAAGAAAGCTTTGATATTGTTATCTTTGTCTTCGATGTTTTTTAGATAAGCTAAAACAGTTTCTTTAACTCCAATTTCCTTCTTCTTTATCTTTTCTACAATTTCTTTTACTGTAAGTTCTGTTATCTCCATCTTATCCTCCAGTTACTGTTTGTGCCTGGCACCAGGGGACAGTACTTATAACCATATCATTCCCCTACGATCTTTTTCACTTTGAAGAAGTTATCTCCAAAAAGTTCTCTATTCTTTTCAACCTCTTTTATAGGAAGTCCTTCCTTAATTTCGTCTTTTCTCAAAAATAGTTTTATTTCCTCTGTATAAACAAGGGGTTCAATATCCTCTGTATTAACTTCTTTAAGAATATTGAAATAATTTAAAATCTCTTCAAGGTCTTTGGTAATACTTTCCTTTTCCTCGCCCTGGAGCTTTAAAGCCGCAAGGCGCTCAATTTTTTCGATGTCAAACATATTTCACCTTCCAATCAATTTTTTAAATTCTTCTTCATTAATTGTTTTTATTCCAAGTGCTCTTGCTTTATCGAGTTTTGAGCCGGGATCTTCTCCAACTACTACGTAATTGACCCTCCTTGATACAGCTTCTGCAGATTCTCCCCCTAAACTTTCGACTATTTTCTTTGCATCACCCCTCGTGACTTCTTTAAGGATTCCAGTAAATACGAACACAAGTCCTTTAAGAGGTCCTTCTGCTTTTTCCTCTGCCAATGCAGAAGTTTTTACCCTGGCTTTTTTCAATTTTTCTATAATTGAAATATTTTCTTTTGCACTGAAGAAATCTTTGATGCTTTGCGCAGTGACGGGGCCTACTCCTTCAACCTCTAATATATCCTCAATGGTTGCATTTGCAAGTTCGTCAATACTTTTAAATTTCTCTACGAGAAGTTCAGCGGTCCTCTTTCCTACCTGAAAAATACCTAATGCGAATAAGAGATTTGCAAGAGGCTTTATTTTGCTGTCCTGGATATTTCTCAGTATTTTTTCTGCAAGAATATCTCCCATTCTTTCAAGCTTCATCATATCTTCTTTTTTAAGGTAGTAGAGGTCCGCAAAATCTTTCACAATGTCTTTATCAACCATTTGCTCAACAAGCTTTTGACCTATTGATTCAATGTCCATTGCCTCCCGAGAGACAAAGTGTATTATTCTCTCTTTTAGTTGAGCAGGGCAGGATGCATTTATGCAACGCGTTACTGCCTCACCTTCGAGCCTTACCGCAGGACCTCCGCAAACGGGGCATTTGTCTGGCATTTTAAAAGGTTTTTCATTACCAGTTCTTTTTTCAGGGATTACTCTTACAACTTCAGGTATAACAGAACCAGCTTTTCTTACTATGATATGGTCCCCAACTCTTATGTCAAGCATCTTCACCTGGTCTTCATTATGTAGAGTTGCCCTTGACACAGTCGACCCCTCAAGGTTGACAGGGTCAAATATTGCAACAGGTGTAAGTGCACCTGTCCTGCCTATGTTTACAATAATATCCCTCACAATCGTTTCTTTTTCCTCTGCAGGGAACTTGTAGGCAATTGCCCATCTTGGTTCGTGAGATGTTGCTCCAAGCTTTTTTTGAATGCCGATGTCGTTGATTTTAGCAACAACCCCATCCGCTTCAAATGGATAATCGGTTCTTCTTCGCGAATAATACTCGCACATTCGCACTACTTCATCTATATTTTCACAAAGGGCATATTCAGAACTTACACTAAAACCAATTTTTATGAGATATTCAATGATTTCTAATTGCGTTTTAAACTCTTTTCCTGAGAACTCGCCAACTCCGTAAGCAATCATATGCAATTTTCTTTGAGCAGTGATTTTCGAGTCTAATTGTCTTATAGAGCCAGCCGAAGCGTTTCTTGGGTTTGCAAAAAGAGGCTCACCATTTTTATCTCTTTGCCTGTTTAATTCCTCAAAATCCTTCTTGTATATTATTACTTCGCCGCGGACCTCTATAACTTCGGGTATATCATCTCCCATAAGTTTTAAAGGAACGTTCTTAATTGTTTTGACGTTTGGGGTTACTTCCTCACCCTTTATTCCATCTCCTCTTGTTGCTCCCAGTACAAGCATACCTTTTTCGTATCTTATCGATATAGCAAGCCCATCCATCTTAAGCTCTGTGACATACCCAATTTTATCAACTCCTGACTCTCTTTTTACTCTCCTGTCAAAATTTATGAGGTCTTCCTTGTCGAAAGTTTTGCCAAGGGATAACATTGGTATTTTATATTCAACTGTTTTAAACTCTGCAAGTGGCTCTCCTCCAACCTTTTTGGAGGGAGAATCCTCTGTAACAAGGCCTGGGAATTTTTTCTCGATTGCAAGCAGTTCATCAAATAATTTGTCGTATTCAAAATCTGAAATTTCAGGACTATCAAGTACATAATATCTATAGTTATGATAGTTTATAAGCGCTTTTAACTCTTTGAGGCGTTTCTCTGCTTCTTCGTGAGTAAGGTGGGATACATCAATTTCCATATGATTATCCCCTTAATCTTTGTAGATAAATTGCAATATGTTTTTGTTTATAAAAATTACAAGAGATGCATTGCTCGCAATTAGTATTTGCGGTATTGAATCACAGGGAATCAAATATGTACCTATTTCCTTATCCCCGTTATCAAAGAGATCTACCTTAAAGATATAAGAAACAGTTTGCTCCTTTGCCGTTTTGAAAAAAGAGTACATTTTGATGTTATCATTTTGCTCAAAATTAAATCCATCGAATCCAAACTTGTTTTTAGATGAAATTTCGTTTCCGCTGTTTGAGTAAGTAAAAGTTCCCTGATCAGTTGCAAAGGTTATTGTATCTTTATCGACAGTAACGTTATTAATGTTGCCGTTAAAAGAGATCTTTTTAATTAGCTTGAGCATTCCATCATAGAAGTACACTGGAATCTGCTCGTGAGGGTCTGTAGTATACATATATCCTGCAACTATCGCGTTGCTACCTACAAAGTATCCAAATATGTCATGAATAGTTGAAACTTTTGTATCTATGTTGGCGTCTTTAATGAATCCGCCATTTTCAATAAGGTAAACTTCACCTCTTTCGCCTGTGTATAAAATTCTGCCAGCAGCTGAAATATCTATAAAGTTATTTTCTCCAAGGTCATTTAAGCTCTCGGTTTGTAGAACCTTTCCTTTTAAATCTACTGTTAGTGCAGTGTAGGAAAGGTCATTGAGTGATTGGAAAACAAGTTTTACTTTCCCTCCGTCGAGGAATTTTCCTTTAAATGGGATATGATCCTTTAAGGTTTCTTTGAAAATTAAATTTCCACTTTTGTCGAAAACATTAAAATCAACAGTCCCAACCAAAATATATTTGTTGTCAGGGCTTTTATCTATACAAAATATGTTAGATTTTAGGTTCTTTGTCGTTATAATTTTACCAAGATTATCAATGAAGTATATGTTGCCATCAGAAGCAGCTACAATAATTTCATTGTCAACAGTTATTGCCGAAATAATATAGGTATCGCCCTTGAGGTTTAGCACTTCTTTTGATGTTAGCATGCTACTAACAGTTTGCTTGTACCTTAAACCTGTTAATACTCCAGCTGTAACAATAATTCCAACAATTATATATAAAATTATTTTATTCTTTTTCATCTCTTCATTTTAATTATAATTATCTCTTAGTCAAGAAAGAAATTTGTGCACCTTAAGAATGTATTTAATACCTATTTTTAAAATTGTAGCAGGGAGATTTAGCAAAAATTGTTTTTTGCTGTTATGTCTAACCTTTGTTAAAATATACTATGAAAAAGCGGATTTATCATGATATAGCAGTTATAGGGGGAGGACCTTCTGGCATTATGGCGGCTTTGTCTTCCTCTTTCAATAATAAAGACGTTTGCATAATTGAAGGGAATGAAAGAATAGGGAAAAAAATTCTTATAACAGGCGATGGAAAATGCAATCTTACCAATCGTGTTATGAGAGATGAAAACTTTCACAGTTCGAATAAAGGATTTTTTAAAAGTGTGCTTAAACAATTCTCAAATAAAGATACCATCAAGTTCTTTGATAAACTCGGCCTCATTACCACAATTCTTGATGATGGAAGAGTATATCCAATATCTTTTCAGGCATCATCTGTACTCGATATCCTCAGGTTCGCACTTGACGAAAATCATATTGGCATTATAACAAATTTTAGAGTTAGCGATATTAAAAAGATTAAAAATGTATTCGAAATTATGGATTCACTGGGGAACATTGTAGAATCAAAAAAAGTTATACTTGCCTGTGGGGGAAAGGCTGCACCCTTTACTGGCTCGGACGGTTCAGGGTATGACCTTGCAATGAATCTCGGGCATAGAATAATAAATCCCATGCCTTCACTGGTTCAACTTAAATTAAATTTTCAGGGTTTGCGAGGACTTGCAGGCGTAAGATTTGAAGGAGATGCAGAGATATATGTTGATGGATACTCTGAAGGAAAAGCTCATGGAGAAATATTATTTACAAACTACGGAGTGTCTGGTCCTGCAATCCTGAAATTAAGCAGGATTGCATCTATTGAACTGCAAAGAAAAAGAAGAGTTTCTGTAAAGATAAACTTACTTCCTAAATTTAACAGTGCGCAAATCAAAGAAATTCTGAAAAAATATATTGACCAGCACTTTAACAGATCTATCTGGAATATATTTATAGGTTTAATAAATAAAAAAGTAATACCAATATTGCTTAAGGATGCAGGAATCGAGAACATTCACAAATCTGCAGGTAAAATGACTCACAGTGAGTTACGCTCAATCGTTCAGCATTTAACAGAATGGCAATTTGAAATATCCGGCACGCTTTCATTCAAAGATGCACAGGTTACGGCAGGTGGCGTGGATACAAGAGACGTTGACCCGTCTACCCTTGAATCAAGAATTGTTAAGTGCCTTTATTTTGCAGGCGAGATACTTGATGTGGATGGGGATTCAGGCGGATACAACCTCCAATGGGCAATGAGTTCCGGCTGGGTTTCAGGTATTAGTGCAGGCAAAAAATAAAGATGGTAGTAGTCCAGATAATAAAAAACATCCGGGGCTTATAATGCCAGCCGGATGTTCTGATTACAAAACTTAAAGTATCTATTTACCTTTGAGCATTCTTATGTGTTTTCTTTTCATAAGTTTCTAAAAATAAGTCCTTGAATATTTTATAATCACCAATGTATTTTTCGTCATCTCCATTGCTAAATTTCAAAGTTATAAAAATACCTTCTTTTTTAGGAATGTCATTTATTTTTTCACTGATTTCTTGGACAATTTGTGTTTTGTTTTCTTCTAATGCCTTTTTTATGTTTTTAAGAAATAACTGTTCATCACACAAAACATTATTATTCTTATTCTCAAGAATCTTAAACCACCCGAGGATTTTCATCGTAAACGTTTTTTCGAGTTCTGAGCGATCAGGAACTTTTGCTGTTGGAGAAAAATCTGGTCCATTTCCAGACAATTTTCTATACAGATACTGCATCTTCTTTGACTCGAAATATTCTTCGAGGACAACTGATTGGAAAATATATATACCATCTGATTTATTAAGTACAATCACAACCGCATTGGGATATCTGCCTTTTGGAAGTTTTTGACTGAAAGTGCTCTTTGGATTTATTTCTTCAACCAGGGTTTCAAGTAAGTTCCTTTCTTCTGTTTTTAATATGTATTCTCCAATCTCTTTTATCGCTTCAAGCATTTCCTCCTCCTTTCCATGGTTTCTTGCACATAAGACTTCTCCTATTCAAAAGAAACTTTTAAAAATTCATCTCTCACAAAATTTTTAACCTCTTCCCAACTTATATCCTTGATCATTTTTGGCATAATTTCTCTGTCTGCATCCTCAAAGTAGACCATTGCTTTAGGAATGACCATCTCACCTATATTCGGATATTTTTTAAAACAGATTTCTAATACATCTCTGCTATTTAGATTTAGGTTCTTCATAATGAAATATATGTCTATAAAATCTTTCTTGCTTCCTCTGTTTATCACCGCATTTACCTTCATGGGAAGAATATCTGTTAAGCTGGCGATATTTAAGGAGTTTATCTTATTCATCTCATATAATAGCTTATATGGATAATAAAAGAAAGAGGTTTTAACGTGAGAAATTTCTGTATAAATTGTTCCTTCAGACTTATACATAATTGAGAAGGTTGAAAGCTTTTCTTGAAGAATATCTTCATTAAATTTGACTTTTGTAAAAAAATCCAGATCTTCAGAATATCTATGATTCAAATAGTAATACACAGCTGTACCACCAGCTAAATAGAATTCATATTCAAGGAGTATACTCTTTATATTTTCAATTACTTCTTTATGAGCGGTTAGCAATTCCAAAGTATTCCTTCCAAAAATTATATGATTTTTTACTCAGTCTTCTTATCCCTGTAGTTTCAAGGTATTCAATGATTTTTTGCCTCTCTAAATTCCTAAATAAAATGCTAACCTGTTCCTTATCGCCAAATTCCAATACTCTTTCAATTACCACGATATTGCTTAAATCTTTAAGAACATCGTCAAAGTTGTATTCCCAGAATAGATTTTTTAGTTTATCAATCTCTTTTGCCGCCTCAAGCATTATTTCCCTCCTTTCCATATTTCCCACATGCCGAAACCTTCAGGGTTTCTATCACCAAGACCTGCTTCATAAGTTGCTGCAATAAGCTCTCTTGAGCCAGAAAGTTCGTATATACCTGTGTAAGCTTCAACAGGGGTCCCCTTAAAAAGAATTATACATAAATTCTGCTTTACTGAAAATTTATAAGGTTTAATTGTTAAAGCCATTCTGTCAGGCAGTCTCTTATTTATCAGCACAAATTTTTTCTTTGCGTTCTCTTCAATAAGTCTTGAGAAATCCTTTTCAACTGGCTTAAAATAATAATGCATCTTTTTACCATCTTCTTTCAGCAAGGTGGAGTGAATTGTAACTGGTGAAAGCATTCTTATAAGTATCTTCTTGTTAAAAGTTGGCGTTACTACAATCTCTAAACGCGAAAGTGAAATTTTTTGCCCAAAAAGATTAAACTCCAATTTTTTGAGGCCCTCTTCTCCAAGGTCAGTAACAATCTCATCGAAAGGAGACGAAAAGTAAAAGGTTAAAGTTTTGAATGATAGATATTTTGAGTTGCCATTTTTCACAAAAGTATCAGGTAATTTTGCATTCAACCTCTGTCCTTTTTCAAGCACTCTTGAAAATGTAAACATTTTGAAGCTTCTTTTACCAAATTTGAATCCCTCATCATGGATCTCCTGTGCAAGGAGGGGTGAAAATGTTGTATATATTAACGCTTGAATTATATGGTTATAATGAACTGGAAGCATAATTTTCTGCCCCTCAACACTCTCATAAGTAAGCTTAAGTCTCATCTTGTTATCTCTCTTAAAACACTTTCATACATTTCTCTCTCAGTCCTCTCATTATTATTTTACTACTAAGCACCGACAGGAAGTGTGCATTCATAAATTTTCCCTGTAGTGAATCTTTTCAACATGTGCCCCTTACTAATTAAATTTCCCTCCCTTGGAATCATTATATTTAAAAAATGTATTTTTTAAATTTCCTTTATCTTCACCGTGCCTGATCGGGATAATATGCTCTGTGAAAACTCTTCAAGTAAATCTTCGTCAATTTCTACGGTTATAGTTACTGATTCCTTGAAATCTCTTTTCAGAACAATTCCTTTAAACTTCTCAATAAAGTGCAGGACAAGCTGTATCTCGTTGTAAGGAAGTTCGAGGCAAACCTTCTTCCTTACTGTTTTGATCGTGATTTCTGCTTGTTCTATTGCATATCTTGCAGTTTCCCCGTATGCCTGAATAAGTCCTCCAATGCCGAGCTTTATTCCGCCAAAGTATCTGGTCACAACAATTGCGACATTGGTAATTTTTGCACTTCTTATTGCGTTGTATATTGGCGCTCCAGCTGTTTTTGATGGTTCTCCATCATCCGAAAAAATGGATTCTTCCTTTTTAACATCTACTCTGTAGGCAAATGCATTGTGGTTTGCGTCCCTGTATTTTTCTTTAACTCTTGCAATAAATGCTTTTGCCTCTTCTACGGTTTCAACGGGTGCAATTGTGCCTATAAATATGGATTTTTTAATATTCTGCTTTACAGTAATTTCATTTTTTATAGTTTTGTATTGCATTATAAACTCGTGTATTGTTTAAGTCTTTTTAATGCGTTGATTTTCTCAACGTCCCCAAGTTTTGCTCGGTTCACCGCTGATTTAAGTATTTCTATTGATCTATCATAGGTTTCTTTATCTCCAGGGAAGGGATAGCCATCTTTTCCGCCATGTGCAAATGAAAATAACGCAGGGTCTCTGAATGAAAGTTCACTTTTAAAGATTATGTTTGAAAGCAAGGCGAGTGCTCTTAAAGTTTTTTCGCCAACTCCCTGCACAAGTAAAAGATTTTCAAAATCATTCGGGTTTATTTCTCTTGTTTTTCTGAGAATTTTTCTTAAATATTCCGTTTTAAAATCCCCGGGGTAAAGCGGGTGATGTGAGGGTAAAACAATGCTTTTGAATTCTTTAACAACTGAATTTGTATCTTCCTTCGATATAGATACCATATCCTGCCTTGTTTTTTCTATCTCTCCATCAACAAGGTTAAGAGGATGTTCCGTTTTTTCACTTATTATTCCTTTATGAGGATTACTCGTAAAGCTTTTAAGACCTTCTGATATCCAGTGGTATCTCCGGGCATATCGCTTTTCAACTTTCATCCCCTGCTGCACAATTATCCACTTGCCCTTTTTATCAAACACCATAAAGTGATGATATATGTTATAGCCGTCCTGTAGTGCATTTGCATCAACTTTTGCTACAAGCCTTGAGGATCTCACAAGAGAATTTCCTATTTCTGTATTGATATAACCCTTGTCCCCTGCTTTTTCAATATCTTTGGGAGTTTCAATACCTCTTCTTCCTTTTCCACCCGCAAAAAAGATTCCAATATGTTTTTCTTCATCTTTTAATCCTTCTTTCAATGCGCCTGTTACAGTCGTTGTGAGTCCTGAACTGTGCCAGTCAAAGCCAAGCACGCACCCGAAGGATTGAAACCAGATAGGATCTGATAGTCTCCTTAATACTTCATCGGTTCCATATTCAATGATAATTGCAAGAGTAATTTCCCTTGCAAGCTTTTTCATCCTGTTGAATAGCCAGCAAGGTGCCTGCCCGTCGTGTAATGGTAAATCAATTGAACCAGTTTTCATAATTTTATTATACAGATAAATTTTTTTCTTAATATTTTTTAAAATAGGGACACATCCCATTTCTATATGATTTTTAATCTAAGTAAAAAATATTTTGGTAATCTTCCTTAAAATATTAAAATATGCTATGCCAAGAATTCCAAGAGTTGTTGCATTAAATTATCCACATCATGTAACGATAAGAGGAAACAATCGAGAGAATGTGTTTTTGTATGACGATGACTATAATTATTACCTTAAATTGTTGAAAAAATATTCAACAAAGTACAATTGTTTGGTATGGGCATATTGCTTAATGACAAACCATGTCCATATGCTTCTTATTCCAAAAGGAGAAAATAGTTTGGCAAAGTGTCTTCAAGGAATATCCCTTTGTTACACCCAATATTTTAATCTCAAGTACAAAAGAACTGGAAGACTCTGGGAAAGTAGATACTATTCTTGTATTGTGGACAAAGAGAACTATTTATGGGAGGTGGTAAAGTATATAGAAAGAAATCCTGTCAGAGCGAATATAGTAAATAGTATAGAAGAATATCATTGGTCAAGTGCCAGAAGCCATCTTTTTGGTTGGCCCGATGAAATATTAATTGGCGACGATTGGCTTGCAGAAAGAGATAGAGTAAGATATGGTCAGTTTTTAAAGAATAGTAAAAAAGATAGGGAAGAAATAATCCGTAAGTCGACGAGGAGTGGAAAACCTCTTGGTACAGCCAATTTTATAAGTACAATTGAAAAATTACTTGATAGGGATCTTCAATCGAAGAGGCACGGAAAGCCCTCTGTAGGAAAAAGATAAAATTGTAAAATTGGGATGTGTCCCTTAAAATTTTCCGAGATATACTTTTTAAGTGGAGGGAATATGGAAAGGTGCTCATGGTGTTTAAAGGATGATTTGTATATCAATTATCATGATAAGGAATGGGGGACTCCTGTGCATGATGACAGAAAGCATTTCGAATTCCTTGTCCTTGAATCTGCTCAGGCAGGTTTGAGTTGGTACACTGTGCTAAAGAAAAGGGAAAACTACCGAAAGGCATATAAAGACTTTGACCCTGTGAGTGTTGCAAAGTTTACTGAGAAAGATGTCGAGATACTGATGAATAACCCTGGGATTATAAGAAATAGAATGAAAATCGAAGCTTCAATAAATAATGCAAAAAGATTTTTTGAAGTCCAGAAAGAATTTGGAAGTTTCGATAAGTATTTATGGAATTTTGTTGATTTTAAACCTGTTATAGGAGGTTGGAAAAGCCTAACTGAAATTCCTGCAAAAACTAGTCTTTCAGATAGGATAAGTAAGGATATGAAGAAGCGTGGCTTCAGATTTTTAGGTTCAAAGATAATATATTCTCACCTTCAAGCGGTAGGCATTGTAAATGACCATCTTGTAACCTGTTTCAGGTATAAACAACTTTTAAAAAAGTTTTGATTTTTATTGTAAAGTGCCAGGCACTTTACAATATTTTTGAAGGGTAATTAATGTAAGGAGGAAAATATGGCGGAAAAACATGAAGAAACATTTAAAATTAATGGAGAAAATCTTGTCGCAAAAGTTAAAGAGCTTTTGCGAGAGGGAAATATAAACAAGATTACAATTAAGGACAAAGATGGAAAGATTATTGCAGTTTTCCCTGTAACAGTAGGAGTCGTCGGTTTACTTTTTGCACCGGCCCTTGCTGCTATTGGAGCTATTGCGGCACTTGTGACTGAGTGTTCTATAACTGTTGAGAGGACTTTATAAGATTTAGTTGTTAATTGTAATTGTTTTTGTCGCGTTGTCCCATTGCACATTAAAACCTAAATTCGTAGCAACAAACCTTACAGGTAGCATTGTTCTTCCATTAATGATTTCAGGGACAATGTCTGGATTTAAATAATCAATCAGTCTCATAACTCCATTTATGACAGCTATATTTTTTCCAACCCATAGCTCTATCTTTTCGTCTTTAAGCAAAATTGTTATCTTTTTATTTGAGTTTTCCCATATTACTGTTCCGCCGAGTGCTTCGATTATTACTCTCATTGGAACAAGTGTTCTCCCATTTTTTATGATAGACGGGGCGTCGAGAGATTCTTCCACGCCATTCACAGTAAATTTATTCTGTCCTACCTTTAAGACTATGGTTACCTTCCTGTAAATATTTGCACTTTTTGAAGTTTTATTTCCCGCAGAGTCCACTGCTTCAACTACTATCTCATTTAATCCTGGGTTCAGATCTATGTCTGCGGAAAAAGAACCGTTATTTTCTGTTTTTACTGTATTGCCGTTTATTTTAGCTTCTTTCACTCCGCTCAAGCCATCCGATACACTTCCATTTAATGTTACTTTATTATTTTCAGTGCTCCCAAACAGGTTAAAATTTATCTCCGGGGGAGTAAGATCAACAATGAACTCTATTTTGATTGGATCGCTTTCATTTCCTGCAGGATCAACCGCTTTTGCAAAAATCCTGCAAGGGCCTTCACTGAGATTTATAAGTCTAAGCGTATCACCACCTGAGATTTTATTAAAGCCGTTTCCGTTTATGTCAATATAGACGTTTATTTTATCTTGTGGAGTCCTGTCGTCACTTACCTTAAATGTAATGTTAAAAGAGTTTTCGTTTATAAACCTTTCAGGACTATTTTGTACAGAAATTTTGGGCGGAATTATATCGAAGAATATACTTAGTGGTATAATTTGAACCCTTGAGTTTGATGTATCGGCGACATATATTTTTTTGTCTCTTACAAAAATACCGAGTGGATACAAAAATTCACCATAATCTTTCTGATAAAAATCGGTTCCGCTAAATCCATAAAAATTTGTCGCAGGACCTCCTTTTTGACCGAAAGTTGCAATCGTTTCTCCATTTTTATTCATAAGGATAATTTTGTGATTGTAGGAATCAAGCACATAAAGATATCCCTCGTAATAGAATATATCTGTTGGAGTGAAGGGAGGTTCTGAAAAGTCGCATTGAATCGGAATTTCTTTCTTGAGATTTCCATTTTTATCAAAGAACTTTACTGCTATATTTCCCGAGTCAGCAACATAAATATTTCCTTCTTCGTCTGCAGCAACTCCCCATGGTGAGTTCAAGATGGTTTCTCCATCATTACTTCCAAAAGAAAATAGTAATCCTCCGCTGTCTTTATCGAAGACAAATATTTTTGAAAGAGATTCATCTGTAACATAAAGCTTTTCATCTTTCCCAATGCAAATTCCAAAAGGAGATTTAATTCCGTAGTCGCTGCAGTACAGGAATCCAAGAAGATTCCCGAACTTATCGAATTTATAAATAAGATTATCATAAACATCTGTTGCGTAAATGTTGTCTTCTTTATCGATGGAGATTTTTCCTGTAAAAGGAAAGATGGCGCTTAAAGAGAATCTTCTTGATATATCAAGAGTCATTCCAAAGCTAAAAATTGGAATTCCATCAGGATTGAACTTATGTACTAAGCCAACAGAACTATCAAGAACGAAAATTTCACCAGAACTTGCGACAGCAATTGAGGTTGGCAAAAGCAGTTTCCCATACTGGATGCCTGATTCACCAGCAGAAAAAATTTCATCTTTTGTTAATTTATCAAAGACAGAGACTCTGCAAGCGTAATCATCAAGTACATAAATCTTATCATCACTGATAGATATTCTGATCGGGTGAATAAATTCACCTTTTTTAGTGCCCCTTTTTCCAAAAGTTTTTATAAAGTTGCCAAATTTGTCAAATATTTGAATTCTGGAGTTTCCACTGTCGCATACGTAGTAGTTTCCATTGTCTTCTGCAACTTCTTCTGGATTTTTAAGTTCTCCAAGGCCTTCACCAGCTATTCCAATGTTTTCTATGAATTTTCTGTCTTTTGTAAAACTTAGTACTTTACCATCCATAAAACTTAGTAAAAGATTTTTATTGCTATCAAGAGTAAGAGAGAGTATTTTCCAGACATCAAATTCTGCAAAATTCATTTTTCGTAAAAACTTTCCCCTTGAGTCTAAAACCAAAATGTTAAAGCCATCATTAGCGTAGATCTCCCCTGTCTCATCATTGATCACGAAATTGTAGATTATTGGATATTTTGAGTCATCAGAAAAAGAATTTATATAGCTTCCATCGCTTCTTATTAAAAGGAATCTAAAATGTGCGGGTGTCATTAATTCATTACTTTCACCAAATGTATCTTTGAACCTTCCAAAATCACCAACTAAGAAGTTTCCTTCTTTTGTCTTTTGTATACAAATAGGGTATATTATAAAAGGAGTTTCAAACCAGAGATCCACGCCTGGTTTTAATTTCCATTCTGGAAAACCTTCAATGTCTTCTATTGTCCCTGCAAAAGAGCCATTTTCGTCTAAAATAAGTATCCTCCAGTTCATTGAGTCAACTATGAATATCTTTTTATCTGAAACAAGGATATCTGCAGGCAAATACATACTATCAGGCCTATAAAGAATACTTCTTATCTCCCAGAGAAACTTGCCCTCTTTTGTGAGTATTTGGAGTTTTGATGTTACTTCATCAGTGATAAAAATTTTTTCATTTGAAATAAATATCCCATATGGTTTAAGAAACTCGCCACCTTTTATTCCATAATTACCTATTTTTTTTAGAAATTTGCCATTAGAATCAAATGTAAAAATTCCACAGCTTGCAAGTCCTGACTCTACAACAAATATATTTCCATTGTCATCTACTGCTAATTCTCTTGGGCTCTTAAATTCACTGTAAAACAAATCTTTTGAAAGTTTTCCATCATAAGAAAATATAAAAATCTTTTTATGATAAAAATCAGAAACAAAAACTTTCCCATTTTTTGCATCGATTCCAATAGGTGAGTCAAGTACTCCTTCTCCGAAGGTTTTGACCAACTGTCCTGATTCAGTAAACTTTTCAACCCTTCTATTCCCGGTGTCACATATATATACGTACCTTTCTTCATCTATTGCAATTCCTGTTGGTGCCATGAAATTACCCTTTTCGCTTCCGCGCTCTCCAAATTTGTATAAAAATTTACCTTTTGTGTCGTAAACTACCACTTTGTTGGAAGAAGGAATATCGCCATATCCGTCTGTAATGTAAACTTTTTCATTTTTCACAGCAATGTCCAATGGTTGCATAAATTGGAAAGGCTCTGTTCCTTTTCCACCAAACATAAATTTAAAGTTACCATTATTATCGAAAACCTGTACCCTATAATTTCCAGAATCAAGTACGTATATATTTCCTTTTTCATCAACTGAAACTCCTTTTGGTGAAAGAAATTCTCCTGAAGACAAACCACTACCAATTATTTTTGTTTCTTCCGAAGGCAAAGCTTTAACGGGAGAAATAGAAAAAAATATTGCTAATATTAAAATTGTGGTCAAAATTCTTTTCATCTTTTAGCCCCTTAATCTATAAAACGTATTTTTTAGTGAAAAGTTACTCCAATTTATTAGATAAAATTTATTTTATATATGTAAGCCTGTCTTCTATATTGCTTGATATGTTCTGATGATTTCTCAGATATTCTTCAACAACATCTCTTACCGAGGTTGTTATAAGCTTTGGTTGTTCCAATTGGGCGAGTTCTTCATAAATTAAGGTTTTTGAAATAGTTGTCTACGTGATAGTCCTGGAGAGAAATTGTGTATTCTCCTTCATCCTTCATTCTGTTTTCATTGCTCATAAAATTACTGAATATCTTTTTCAAGTTTTTACCTTTAATTTTGAATTTGGTCAGTGAATCACTGAATGGGAAAACCGCAATTAGATCTCCGATGGTAATAATAGGTCCCATCTCCTTGAGTCTTATTGAACCGCTCCCGGTTATGGCAACGTCTACATCTGCCCTCTCCTTAAATATATCGGCAAAGAGGTTTCCAAGTTCTGTTTCCACCTTTCTTGAAGGATGCATGAGTTTCTTTGCGAATTTTGAAACAATAGTATTGTATTTTCTATCGACAACATCCTTGAATGAATTTATGAATTCTTCAAGTTCGCCATCTTTTTCTGCGATTGAACTATCTATTGGTACAAGTTGCCATTTATAATCAACAACACTGTTTGTATCATCATCCACAACAATGTCAAACCTTCCAATCTGGTCTGTGCCAACGCCTGCCTGTGTGATGAGAATGTTATTTATAATCTCTGGTTTTTCAAGGATTGTGTGTGAATGGCCTCCTATAATAATATCAACTCCCCACTCCGGTTTTAACATCTTTGCAAGCTCTTTATCGGCGTCAAAACCAATGTGTGTTAAAAGTATAGTGAGGTCGATGTCCTCATTTTTGTATGCATTGGTAATTTTACCTACCTCATCACTTGCCTCCTCAAGGGAGACAAAACTTCCTATTTCATCTCTTTTAAGCGAATCTATTACATCATCTGTTATTATACCTATGAAAAGAATGTTAAATCCAGCTTTATTGAGTATTGTAAAAGGTTTCATAAGTCTTTTGTGGTATTTTTTGATATAAAGGTTAGCATTTACAATGGGGAAGTTAGCCATTTTTTCGAGAAATAGAAGATGTGGGAGCCCATAATCAAACTCATGGTTCCCGAGAGTTGCAACATCAGGGGCAAGGTAGTTCATAATTTCGATTGTGGGAGATGCCTTTAAACTCTGTATCAATTATAGAACCCTGTAGCATATCGCCTGAAATTACATAAAGTACATTTTCTTCTTCTTTTCTCACCTTATTTATGTAACCTGAAAGAAGTGAAAGACCTCCTATGAGATTACCTTCACCCTGTTTTACTTCTGCAAGAAAATCTCCGTGCATGTCATTGGAATTCAAAATTGTAAACCTTTTTGTGTTCATTTTTCCTCCTTTATTAGCCTCTTTATATAAGTCTGTTTTTTAGTAGAGATAAGAAATGGTTTTATTTCCTTAAGAAAATAAACTAATTAAACCTAGAAAAATACCTAAAATTAATATCCTCCTTCAGTCTCAGTCATTCCATCTTTAATAAAAGCTCTGAATATTCCCTTTGTGTTGTACCCGAAAGAAATATTCCCATTTCTATCAAGTGCGATAATACCGGCTTTTCCATTGGCCTTTGCAAGATCTTCAATTACTTTTTTTACTGACTCGTCAAGACTTATTGAAGGGTAATAAAGCATAATCCTGAAACTCATTACAACCTTCATTATATCTTCACCTATGCCAGTTGACACTGCACCATAGATATCATTTGCATAGAAACCTGAACCAACAAGTGGAGAATCACCAACGCGACCTCTGTGTTTGTTTCGAGTTCCACCTGTTGAAACGGCCGCAGCAATATGCCCTGTGTCATCAAGTGCAACAGCACCAACGGTATCTCCGTATCTCCCCTTCCATATTTGGATGAGTCTTTCAGTAAGAAAATAGTCGAATGGTGCGAACTCAATTCCGTATTTTTTCCCGAATTCCTCAGCTCCTTCACCAATTAGGAAATTATGAGGAGATTTTTCCATAACGAGCTTTGCAAGTTCAACAGGATTTTTTACTCTTTTTATCCCGGCAACGGCGCCAATGAAGAGAGTATCTCCTTCCATAATACCTGCATCCATCTCAACTTCACCTTCCTCATTAAGATAAGAGCCTCTTCCTGCGTCAAAAAGAGGATGATCCTCCAAAATTTTCACTGCATGGACAACTGCGTCAATTGCACTGCTACCATTTTTAAGAAGTGAGTATCCCTCTGTTGCAGACTCTTTTACAACCTCAACACGCACGGGAATTTCTTCTGCTTTATTTGCATCTCCTGCGCCACCGTGAACAATAATTGCTCTCATTGTTCCTCCTTGCTTATTTATTTTATCTTTAAAGGTATGATCCCCATTACCGCAAGCGTCACTATGATTGAAGCACCAATTACTCCCAAAGAGACAGCAAAAAATGCCTTCCATTTGTTCATTCCGAATATCTCAGCAATCAAAGCCCCTGAATAAGCCCCGGTTCCTGGTAATGGTATTGCAACAAATATAAGAAGTCCCCAGAAACCATATTTATATACAAGAGGCTTTGCCCTTTTTTGAAGCCCTACTATGTATTTATTGAAAAATATTCCGAAAGGCTTAACCTTCCTTGCCATAAGTAAAATGAGGTCCCATATAAGAAAAACAAATGGAGTGATAAGTATGTTTGCTATTGTTATTACTATGAACGAAAGCAGAACAGGCTCTTTATAAAAAAGTACTGCAAGTGGTATTGCACCTCTCAGTTCGACAGCAGGGAAAAATGTAACAATAAAAAGATAAAACCATATCTTGATCTGTGAGCTCTCCTTAGGGATTTGAAGGGTTAAAGCCTTTACCGTAACTGGTACTATAATTATTATTGTGGAGATAATTGCTATCTTTATTAATTTTTTCACAAGATTATTATACAGAAAAAAGGCTGTTTGCTAATATTTCCGAATTACCTCATTAAAGTCGTCATTGCAAGGGCGCGCTTCTAATTAGTCATTGCGCACTCCTTCCTTGCCAAAGGCAAACGGGCGTCTTTTGCCCAGTGGCAATCCCCCCTCCTTTTCTCTTTTCTTTTATCTTTAAAGGATTAGCATTGAGGGGGATCTTTTTTCTCTCGGATTTAAAGGGATGTATCCCTTTACTTTACTTTATTACTTTATTATTAATCACCGTCACTCAGAGGGTGATTTTTGCCCGTAGGAGTCACCTGTTTTTTCATCATTCTGCACTCCCTTCCTTGTTGCATTCACGCACTCATTTCAGAATGAAGTCATTGAAAGACGATACTCTGGAAATAATCCTGAAATTTACAACCCTTTAAACCTTATAGCATAAACTTTAAATGGAAAATCGCCTACAACATATTCAATCTTCTTTTCTCCTTTTACAACCTTTTCGTCTGCGTATGCCTCTACCACTTCTCCTATGAAAAGATGTTTATCCCCTGTTTCTATTTTCTGAATAACTTTGCATTCCATATGAGCCACGCATTCTTCGATAATAGGAGCCTTTACTTTCCGTGCAGGTTTTGGTGTTAAACCTGTTTCTTTAAATTTATCTACCTCGTGTCCTGAATGGTAACCGCAGTAATATATCTTTGCTTTTAGTTCTTTTGTGGGGACATTTACAATGAATTCCTTGGTGCTTTCTATTAACTTTGATGAGTAAGCCTTCTTTCCAATAGCGCATGCTATAAGCGGGGGCTCCTTTGAAACAGGCATGCAAAAACTAGCTGCAATAATGTTTGACTTGTCGTTTATATCTCCACAGCTAATTAGAAAGTGTCTCATAGGCCACATAAACTGTAAATATTCAACATCAATTTTCATCTTATTTCACCTCTTTTTATATTCCTCTAACATTCTAAGAGTATCTAAAGTTCGGTAAAGCTGGATTTGGGTAGGCGTAAAGTGAGATTGGAACTGCTTTATCATATGCTTTTCAATTAACTCTTTTCTGCTGGCTCTGCTATAGCGATTAATCCTGCCCTTTGCCGCGTCCCGGGCCCATCCCGTAATATCTCTTTATCGAAACGTTCACAAAGGTCCAAGAATTCCTCAAACAAAACTTTGTTTCTTAGTACTTGTTCGACTGTTTCCTTTCCACACAGGTTTGCCAGGGAGCCAAGACTGCCAATCCATAAAATTCTCATACCTGCTCGTTTTAATATTTTCTCGAGTTCGTCTGGTAGAAAAGCTTTAAATGCTCCGAAATAGTTTTGAGTTAGCCCCTTAGTCATCATAGCGTTCTCGGGAAACTGCTCTTGATGCCATTCTCCACGTTCTAACATCTCATAATCAGCCGGGGTAAAATGCTTTAATGCTTCCAAACTTGAAGCCAACCAAACAGGAAACATCCAGATCCTGTTGGAAACCGTTATAATTAATTTCTTTTTAGTTACTCGACAACTCTCAAAGATAGCTTGTTCTGCATCAGAACCGCAGAATGAAATTGCACCATCCATGTTCAAAACAAGGTCGAAAGAATGGTCTGGAAAATGTGACAAATCTACTGCATTCCCTTCTACAAAATGAATGTTCTTCAAATTTAGACTTTTACTCTTTTGACGAGCTATTTTTAGCATGGAAGGAGAAAAATCTATGTGAGTAACTGAAAATCTACGTTGAGCAAGAGGGATCGAATAAGCGCCTATTCCTGCTCCGATGTCTAGAATAGTCTTAATTCCCTCTAAGTGTCTTTCAATCTCACGCCAACGGAGAGCTCTATTTATAGCTTCGTCTGCCAGGTCTTGCTCTTCTTTTGTGGCTTTGGCGTTCCACCATTGTTTTTCTTTTTTAAAGTTCACCTTCAAAATGTCGCCTCCTTGGCAAGGAAAGTTTCATCTATTTATTCACATAGCAAACTATAACTTGTTTTGGTGAAGTTGATGTGAAAGGCGTTTCATCATAATCTCCGAATTTATCCTCAATCTTAAACCCGTTATAATGGAGAAGAGCATCAATTTCTTGAGGATAAAATATTCTCATATTTAATTCCTTCACTACTTCCGGCTCACTTCCGATTTTGTAGTACCATTTAATCCTGTTTATCTGGGTAGCGGTATCGTAAAGGTTGTTCTCGGTAATAACAACAGTTCCTTTTCCGTTGGGGTCAGGGTACTCAGCCACTGGATAACGCATAGATGAGTCTCTTATTAAAATATCAAGGCGGGGATTGAATATGTCGATGATAAACCTGCCTTCGTCTTTTAAATGCATTTTTACACAGGAGAAACACGATTTGATACTTTCAAGGTCATGAAGATGTGCTATCGAATTGAACGGGAAGAAAATGAGATTAAACTTTCTATCCAGTTTAAAATTACGGCAATCAGCCTTGACCCATTCAACGGTAACACCTTTCTCCTTTGCTTTTTTCTTTGCATAGGAAATCATGGGTTCTGAAATATCTAATCCAGCAATATCTATCCCTTGTTTGGCTAAGGGAATAGTTATCCTTCCTGTCCCGCACGCTAATTCAAGAACAGGTTCGCCATATTGTCTGGCTTTGCGCAAGTAAAATGGAATGTCATTTACATAATCTCGATTCTGAAGGTCGTAATGCTGACCATCCCAGTACAAATCCTCAAAATCAATAGGTTTCATTTTTCACTTCCCCATGCCATTATAATTTTATATAAAATTTCTATATAATTCCGAATATTTATTCTGAAAAAAGTTTTTATTTATGCCGATACTTTCATTCCACTGAGCAACCTTACATAACCGCTGAGGAAAAGATGTTCTTCAAAATCTTTAAACCCTGCCAGGGATAGCATTTTTTTGCAATCCATTTCAATAAAGTCAAATGCATATTTGCACTCAATGCGTTTAAAAGGAATTCTTAAATAAAAAGGCATTTTTCTCATTGAGAATTCATTGTAATCGAGAATAAAAAAACTGCTACCATTTTTCAACGCCTTGAACGCATTCCTGACAATTATTTCCCTAACATTTTGAGGAAAACCATGTAAAACAAAAGAAATAAAAACTTTGTCAAAATGCTCTTTATAATCTAAATCCTGGTCTATTCTTTTATTGATAATATTTGCATTGGGAAATTGAGCGCAATTCTTTTTAAATTGATCAATCATCTCTTGAGATATATCAAGTCCTATTAGTTCTCCCTGCTCTGAAAGGTATTTCATCATCAAACATGCGTTCCTACCTGTACCTGCGCCTAAATCAAGAATTTTATCATTTGGGTTAATTTGCATTAACTGAATAGCTTTTTGTATTAGAGAGGAATACTTACCTAAGGTAATCACATTCATTATTGTATCATAATATTTTGCAACAAATCCGCTGATTTCAACCTTTGACTCAGGATAGTAAGTACCCATCAACCTTCTCCCTCTTTTATGGACAGATTTTTAGTATTTTTATTCTGTACTTTTTTGCATACATTCCATTTAAAACTATATTTTTTCACTTTTTATCCCTTGTTAAAAGTCCTATTCATGAGGTTTTTCATTACCTCAAATGTTTTCATCGTACATTATCTAAAAACTTTATCTTACAGTCATTTTACGAAATATTTTTAAAAGTGGAAATTAAGTTCTTACGAACCAAAAAAGGCATAACAAAAAATAATGGTGTTTGATGCACAAAGGGGGATATTTTACTTTTTACAATCCAAAAAAGGGCACCGAGAAGGTGCCCTCCAAATAAAAATCTTTAAATTAAGCTTTATCCTTTTGTAACAGTTTCAATTGCTTTATCGAGTACATCCAGTCCTTCATTGAGCTGTTCTTCTGTAATTACAAGCGGAACAAGCAGTCTTATTATATTTTTGTGCAATCCTGCACCTGCAAGCAACAAACCATTTTTAAGTGATTCCTGAATGACTTTTCCGCAGGTATCAGGGTCTGGCTCCCACTTTTCTCTATCTTTAATGAACTCAATTGCACACATTGCGCCAATGCCTCTAATTTCTTTTATCACTGGATATTTTTTCTGCATCTCGTCAAAACGCTTTCTTATGATTTTCCCCAGCTGGATTGCCCTGTCAAGCAGTTTTTGCTCATCAATCATTTTTATAACTTCAATTCCTGCAGCGCATGCTACGGGATTTCCACCGAACGTGCTGCCGATAGAGCCCTTAGGTAGTGCATCGAAATACTTCTTATTTCCAACAACAGCAGAAAGCGGGAAACCTGCAGCAATTGATTTGCCCAGAGTTATAAGGTCTGGTGCAACGCCCCAGTTCTCGATGGCAAAGAACTTTCCAGTTCTTCCATATCCACTTTGTACTTCATCAGCAACAAAGAGTATTCCATATTTCTCGGTCACTCTTCTTATCTCTTCAATGAACTCCTGAGGGGGAACATTAAACCCGCCTTCACCCTGTACTGGCTCAATTACAACTGCTGCAACATCTTCAGGACACGCTGTGTCAAGAAGCAGTCTTTCAAAATCATGTGGCGTATATTTATTCCTGTGAGGGTTTGGAGAGGGTAATCTGTATACATCAGAAGCAGTGCCAAAATTATATTTGTAGGGCATTGCCCTGTGAGTCATTGTCATTGTAAGTAACGTTCTCCCATGAAATGCCTTATCGAAAACAATTACTCCTTTTCTTCTTGTTGTACCTCTTGCAATTTTCACTGCATTTTCTACAGCCTCTGCACCGCTATTTAAGAAAATGACCTGCTTTTCAAAGTTGCCTGGTGTTTTTTCAACGATCATTTTTGCAAGTTCTGCATAAGGTTCATACGGAGTTGCGGTAAAATCAGTGTGAATGTAATTTTCTACCTGTTCTTTTACTGCGTCTACAACCTTTTTTGGTGAGTAACCAACCACAAGACATCCCCATCCGCCTGTAAAATCCAGGAACTTGTTGCCATCAACGTCTTCTATGACGGCTCCTTCGCCCTTTGCGATGTAAAAAGGAGCAAGGGAGTCTAGAGCAGATGCGACATACTTTTCTCTTTTCTGTGCAATTTCTCTGCTCTTTGGTCCTGGAACTTCAGTTTTAATTATGATATTTTTCATTGTATCATCTCCTTTTCTTCCAATTAATGATATCAGAATGTGTCTTAAAATCAAAATTTCTTTTTTTATAAAATTTTAGTTAAAATAATCTTGGCAAGGAGGAGATAATGGCTATAAAACATCTTGAAGACCTTTATACTCTTATAAAAGGCAAAGGAAAGAAAGTTTCAGTAGCTCTTGGAGAGGATGCGCATACTCTTGAGGCACTTGCAAAGGGTATCTCAGAGGATTTGTTCTCTGCGGTTATTTTTGCTCGCAAAAGTGTGCTGCAAGCCGAAGCAAAGAGACACGACATTGACCTTTCAATGTTTGACACGATCTGGGTTTCTGACGAGCTTGAAGCAATTGAAAAATCAGTAAAGGCAGTAAGAGAGGGCAGAGCAAATGTGTTAATGAAGGGCTCCTGCAGTTCTGCAAATTACCTCAGAGGTATTCTTAACAAGGAGTGGGGTTTGCTACCTGAGGGTAAGCTTCTTTCGCATGCGTTGCTTATGGACATTCCGCTTTATCATAAACTTCTTATGGCTTCTGATGGAGGAGTAATATTAAAACCTTCCCTTGAAAACAAGGTCCAACAGATAAATTACTGCGTTGACCTTGCAAACAAACTTGGTATTGAGAACCCCAAGGTTGCTATCATTACTGCCGTAGAAACGGTAAGCCCTAAGATGCAAGCGACAATTGATGCTGCGGCAATTGCACAGATGTACAGACGTGGGCAGATTAAGAACTGTATTGTAGATGGACCTCTTGCAATGGACCTTGCAGTTTCAAAGGAAGCAGCCAAGATTAAACATGTTGATTCTCTTGTTGCTGGCGATGCCGATATTATTATTTTCCCTGATATTGAGACTGGCAATGCTGTGGCAAAGGCTTTTACGCATCTTTGTGATACGGTAAGCGGAGGCATTCTTGTAGGACCTGATGCCCCTTGTGTGCTTACTTCAAGGGGAGATTCAATTGACACGAAGTTTTTCTCTATAGTTTTTGCAATAGCTGTGTCAAAATGATTTTGGAGGCGTTATGAGGATTCTTGTCATTAACCCTGGTTCAACCTCGACTAAGATTTCAATATTTGAAGATGAGAAAGAGATCTTTTCAAAGAAAATTGACCATCCTGTGGAGGAACTTGCAGTTTTTAAAAAGATTTCTGACCAACTTGATTTCAGGAAAGAGGCGCTATTCAAAACGCTTGAAGAATCAGGTTTCAAAGTTAGCGATTTTGATGTAGTTGGAGCAAGAGGCGGCAACAGCCACCCGCTTGAATCAGGCGTATATAGAGTTAACGAAAAGTTGGTGGATGATCTTTTGAGTTTACGATATGGTGCTCATGCCTCGAACCTTGGTGCACCACTTGCTTATGAAATCGTAAAAATTATAAAAGTCCCCGCTTACATAGTTGACCCTGTTATTGTTGATGAGATGGAACCTATTGCAAAGGTTACAGGCCTTAAGGGAATCGAAAGGGAGGCGCGGGATCACCCTCTTAATCAGAAAGCAGCAGCAAGAGAAGCAGCAAAAACGCTTGGTAAAAAATATAGTGAGTGCAATTTTGTAGTTGCTCATCTTGGAGGCGGTATTTCTGTTGCCGCCCACAGGAAAGGACGGATGATTGATGAAAACAATGCTCTTAATGGCGATGGTCCTTTTTCTCCAGAAAGAGCTGGTGATTTGCCGAATATAGCTCTCCTGAACCTCTGTTTCTCAGGTAAATACACAAAAGAAGAAATTCAGAAAATGCTTACAGGAAAAGGTGGTCTTGTGTCACACCTTGGCACGAATTCACTTATCGAAGTCGAGAACAGAGTGAGCAAAGGCGATGAATGTGCAAAACTTATTTATGGGGCAATGATTTATCAAATCTCAAAAGAGATAGGCAAACAGGTTGTTGTTTTGAAAGGTCAGGTCGATGGCATCGTCCTGACTGGAGGGCTTGCCTATTCTGAACGGCTTGTAAATAACATAAAGGAATATATATCATTTATGGCTCCTGTTTTTGTTTTTCCTGGTGAGCACGAAATGGAAGCCATTGCCGCAGGCATTTTAAGGGTTTACAGAGGAGAAGAGAAGGAAAAGGAGTATTCCTAAAAATTTAAAGTAGAATTTAATTGGAGAGATAGATGGATTTAATAAAACAGGAAAGCACTGAGTTTAAAATTTCTGTGCTGGGGGAATCAGCAAAATACGATAAGAGTGCAAAAACTTCCTTCAGCCCTGGTATCTTCAGAGAAGCTGAAGCAGAATATGCGCTTGATTTTGGTGTTAGAAATAAGGATTCTTACAAAAATATAAGAGAATCGGACTTTCTCTCCAATATATATAAAACTGTTACATCCAGCGGAAAATGTGTCTCCCTTTTTAAAGTTTTGCAGACAAATAAATGTGAAAGAAATTGTCTTTACTGCGTGAACAGAAAGTCTCGGAACACTGTGAGAACTTCTTTCAAATCAGAAGAACTTGCAAGAATCTTTATGAATTTCTACAGGAAAAGGTACGTATCAGGCATATTTTTGAGTTCGGGAATTTATGATAGCCCTTTAAAGACAATGGATGAAATGATCAAGACGATTCTGATTTTAAGAAATACTTATAAGTTCAAAGGGTATGTTCATCTTAAAATCCTGCCTGGAGTACAGGATGCTCAAATTGAGGAAGCAATTAAAATTGCAGACAGAGTTTCGATAAACCTTGAATCACCAGAGGAAAACCTTTTAAAGAGAATAGCGCCCGAGAAGAGGTTTAAAGAGGAAATATTCAGGGCAATTAACTCAATCAAGAATTTTGATGATAGAGGGCTCAAAGTCAAGAGTGGTTTTACGACGCAATTTATTTCAGGTGTGCTTGAAGAAACAGACTTTGATTTATTGAAAAGGACAGTCATGCTTTATGATGAATTCAAACTAAGAAGAGCTTATTTTTCAGGCTTCTCTCCGGTTACCTATACTCCATTTGAGAATAAAGCTGCATGTCCTCTGATGAGAGAGCACAGGTTATATCAGGCAGATTTTCTGATGCGACTCTACGGCTTCAAGTTCACAGAACTGCCTTTTGACAACGGAAATCTCTCTCTTGAAAAAGACCCCAAGGAAATCTGGGCAGAGCAGCATCCTGAACTTTTCCCCCTGGAATTGAACAACGCATCTTATGATGAACTGGTTAGGATTCCGGGTATTGGTATAAAGTCTGCCAGGCGGATCATTGAAGCAAGAAGGCAGTCATCTTTAAATGAAGAGAAGTTAAAAAATATGAGAGTAGTGTTGAAGAGAGCTCATAAGTATGTCCTTGTATCAGGCAAAAAGGTAAAATATGGCCGTTCCAAACATGAAGAAGAGGAAGCAACTCTGTTTGATTTTAGTAATCCATACTTTGCAGAGGTGTAAATAATATCAAATTTACTTTCTTTTTGTCGTTGAGAGGCATTCCTTTTTCTGTCATTGCGCAATTTCTTTGTAGCAGTTTCAGCTTTAGATTCTTTTGATACGGAGACCCTTCGCAACTTTGCTCAGGGTGACAGAGAGAGAAATCGTCATCCTAAAGGTGTTTTTCCGTTCTGTCATTCAGAGGAGCGCTGTCTTTGCGCCCGTGGCGATCTTCTCCGTTACTCAGTCTGCTCTTCTTTGTCATCAGAGTATAGCGTGGAATCTCCTCTTTTATAATTAGGGGCGCATTCCAGTTTTAACAATCATATTATTCCGTCACTTAGAGCTTACGTTGTTTGCAGGCGTGGGGTTCGAAAACTTCTGTCACTCTGAGCGAGTGCAGCGAGCGTGAGAGTCCCCCCTCTTTTTCTTTTCTACTCTTTAGCATTCTGCAGGAATGCGTGGAATCTCCTTTGTTTACTTTTTTTATTCTCCTGCACTTCTTTTCTCTTTCCTGTCATTGCGCAATCCTTTATGGCAATCTTCTCTTTTCCTACTTCTCCTTTTCCAGGAGGCTAAGTTTTTATACCCCTTTTTTACTTTTTTCTAATCGCACTTTTTTCAGTGATTATAGCCTACAAATCCAGTATTAATCAGCATTTCTTCTTAAATCTACAGATATAGGGTAAATTTCAAAACTTTAGGGTGAGGTGGTAGTTTATATCCTCCAACCCATTTTTTGCCCCTCAAAACGCATTAGATTAGAGGCATTCCGATTAGTATTTATCAATACTCTACGGTATAATGCGGGTTTCTAAATTATGATTTTATAGATCTGATTTCTAACAAATGGCTTAAAAAGGGGGTTTTTAAATCTGGTAGTTTGAGTATTCCACCCCTTAATTTTTGACTTTTAAATATTTCTTATTTTTAAAGAAGTATACTTTAAAAGTAAATTTCACAGACGCTGTCTGCTAAATTGCAAGTTGCAAAGCATTGTTATAGATCTTTCTATATCTAAGGAATCGTCAGATAGTGTCTGACAAATTCGAAACGGCCCCCTTATTTATTAGCTTCAATAAGGTTTTCAATTCTTTGTTTTGCTTCTTCTAATAATTCTTTTGCCTTTAGCGATTTATGAATTCTAACCAGTTTTCTTGAATTCAATATTTTTTTATAAGTCTAAATCTTTCCAGTTGCCGAAATTGTT
>Ga0315282_10001556_pt1 | contig 42971 bp, 52 predicted proteins | sample YL17G07_20_MG_FD_203693 | JGI IMG/M metagenome (GOLD analysis project Ga0315282, IMG submission 203693) | Sediment microbial communities from Yellowstone Lake, YNP, Wyoming, USA - YL17G07_20 | ecosystem: Environmental > Aquatic > Freshwater > Lake > Sediment | place: USA: Wyoming | collected... | reverse complement strand
TTTGCTTAAGTTTTCCATTTTTCATATGCTTTGCCAGATATTTTCTAACTTCTGGGTAAAACATACTTGTTTTGTCAGCGCTTTGAAAAACCTTACCTTCCCTTGTTTTAGGCTTATGCATCGCGCCGTGGTGGCCGATACAATCAACAACTATTGCTAATTTTTCTTTGTTTAATTTTCCTTTTAGAAAGTTCTTTGCTATTTTAGCACTTATTCGCGCATGACCTTTCAAACTTTTAACTTTGCCAACGTCATGTAACCACGCAGAAATCCACATAATTTCTTTATCTAATTCGGGATTTATGGCCAAAGCTGCTATACCTACATATTTGGAATGGAGGAGATACCAGAGCCCATACGGAGGTTTTAATTTCTTAAATTCTGATTTAGCAAACTGCTCAGATTCGTCTATTATGGACATTATAGCAATACATTAACAATCATGCATTAAAAAGTGTTTTTATAAACATCTTAATCTCTGTTAAATTATATTTAACATTATCTTCATAATTATTAATTTTTAAAAATGCGACATTATTATCTTGCGCAAATCTTGAGGTTACATTAAAAGCCATATCTTGATGAATTGTTATGCCCTCTAAATCACCTATTTCTCTATCTCTGATTCCTTTTCGTTTATCTCTTAAGCGGCGTTCTAGAATTGTGGCAGGTTCAGAAAAAATATAGACATAACCTTTTGGAATGGCGCAATTTTCTAATTCTTCATAATAAGTTAAGCGATCTTTTTCTCGAAAAACTGTGTGAGATGTTATAATTGCTGGTTGGCGGTTTTGTATAATATCCATTAATAATTCTTTTTGGCATTGTTTGAAACTTTCTATATCACTTACGCTTTTATATGCCATTAAATTAGTTATCTCCCGTCCAAGTTCGATGTAATTTGCATTTTGGCATATACAATTTTCTCTGCATAAGTTTAAGAAGAACGTTTTACCCGCACCGTGTATGCCTACTAATTTAATTAAGTTATTCATAGTTTATTTAATCCCGAAAGGTATATATATCTATTCCATATTGATAACAATATGACAACTAGAGGAAAAAAGACACTTATGTTAGATCTATGGGGTACGTTGATATGCTGCCCGCATTCAGCCCAAAAGGTCAGTAAATTAATACGCATTTTATCAAAATATTCTCTCTATAGAGAAGATGAGATATTTAAAGATTGGAAAAATATGTGGTATAAGCAAAATATATCTGCATTAAAATTTGCTACATATTTATCAAATAAATACAATCTTTCAGATTCTTCAAAGAGAGCTGTAGAAGCTCTTATTCCATATTCGCTTAACGAGATACAAATTTATTCTGATGTTATTCCTGCACTAGATATTTATAAAAACAAAGGTTACAATCTAGTCGCAGTTTCAGACTGTGGTCCAGATACAAAAAAGAACATTACAAAATTAGGGCTTGATCGATATTTTGCTCACATGTTTTTCTCATTTGAAGAGGGAACTACAAAAAATGAAAATTTGTATGATAAAGTTATTTCGAAACTAAAGTCTGCTCCAAATTCATTAACAATGATTGGCAATGACTATGAAAGAGATTACAGCGTTCCAAGAGCAAAAGGCATCAATGCAATGCTCTTAGATCGAGATGAAAAATACCACGTTAAACCGCTGATTAGAACCCTTGCGGATTCAATAAAACTTGTAGAAAATGGAAAATAACTATTTCTTACCTGATAATTTCTTAGGCGAATTACAAAAAATAGATAAAAAGTCCGAATTTGATGTTGTTTATTCAAATTTTAAAGGTGTATTTTTAAAATCATTTGCAAAAAATTTGAATGCAGATTCTTTTTCTGACGATTCTGCAGACACGGGTAAACGTATAATACCTGTAATTGGACAAACTTCTGCAGTTTACGCAGGCAAATTATGGGCTGATGAAAGGGTGCGATATATCGGCTTAATGGACTATATTTTTACTGTTCCATTATGGGATTGGTGGATTGCTCCGGTTTTTCCGCGCGAAATAAACAGAAAAAATAATATGAGCCTTATTTTTACAGAAAATATTTCGCAAAAGAATTTATCAGAATTATATCAAACACTAAAGGCTGAAAAGTTCACGCCTCTCAAAAGCATAAATTTGGATGCTCTAAGGCTCGAATATGAAAAAGACGTTAAACGTATAGATATAATGATTAATGAAATATGGCCACTAAAGTTAGCTAATGAAACTAAAAGAATTTCCTTATTCGCAAAGGAAGGCAACTTTGAATCATACTATTTTGTTTTGAGAAGCGGAAAATTCATCAAAGAGCTTCTCGGAAAAGATATCGAAGATAAAACGGTGGCTTATTTCTCGGCAGAAAACACTATGAAATCAAAAATTAACGAACGCAGTTTAGTCATAGATGATTGTATTGGTACAAGTAGAACATTAGAAAATATAATTAAAACCACTGATGCAAAAAAAATCAGTTTTGCTACAGTAGATAGCACTTTACCATTAGAGGTGTATCAAAGAAAATTTCCAAGCATAACATTTAGTATACCCAGTTCTCACCTAAACATATATTGTTGCAGATTATTCGAAGAAAATTCGCCTATTATTGGCATAGACCAAAGACAAAAATCTAATTTAGTTCGGGAAAAACTAATTAATAAAATCAAGAGCAACATGAAAATTAATAACATCGAAAAGAAAATAGCGTATGCTTTAAATAGCATTAAAAACTTTTAAAGAACATGAAAAAACAAGTAATAATTGATGTGGATATTGGTGGTGACGTAGATGATGCTTATGCATTAGCTTTTGCTCTGCAGTCTGAAGAGCTAGACATAAGAGCAATTCTTACAAGTGGCAGATTTGGTGCAGATCAGGCAAAAATAGCAAATGAAATTGTAAAAGTAACAGATAGGGATATTCCAATTTTTCAAGGTGTAAATAGAGGCAAAGGCGTTCTAACAGAAATGAATATACCTAAAAACTCAAACTTTAGCCCCAAAAAATTAGAAGAAAACATTCAATTCTTTAAAGATATGTTGAGTAAAAAAATATATTACATTTCACTTGGTCCCTGTTCAAATATTGGATATTTACTTGAAAAAATTCCAGAATTAACAAAACATGTAGAATTCTTAGTTATGGGCGGTGCAATTAAAAAAGATTACAAAGGCAGAGATCTGTCTGTTGCAGAATGGAATATGCGAGCAGATTTAGAGGCTGCAAAAGCACTATTCGACTCTAGCGCAAAAATGACTTTAGTCGGATTAGATGCCACCTGGGATTTAGAATTATCTGAGAAAAACATCCAAAAAATAAGGGACTCTGGCAGCGCAATAAACAATACAATTAACAAAATTTACACTTCTTGGAAGAAATATATGGAAGAAAAAATTAATGTTAAAAAACAGCCGGTTCTGTTCGATCCATTGACTATTTCGCTATTGATTGATGAATCACTTGCTGATTTCAAAGAGTATAAACTTTCTATTGATGAGAGTGGCAAGACTATTGAAAATCCAAAGGGGAAAGATGTCAAAGTTGCAATTAAGTCCGATAAGAAACGTTTTCTAAAGTTATTCATGGAACGGATTTTAAAAAGATAAGCGATGTAGAAACATTTATATCCTTATTTTTGTCTATAATGAAATATGAACAACGTATATGCCAAAATTATACGCGAAACAAAGTTTGATGACTATAGCTCATTTAATCCAGCTAAGGTAAAATTTGAATCTAAAATAAGGGATGTTTTCTCTAAAAATGAGGAATTTGAAGGTGCGCGACTTATAGGATCTGCCGCAACTGGCACAATGCGCAAAAATTCAGGGGATTTAGATTATTTTGTTGTGTTCAATACTACAGTAAATAACCCTAAGTTTAAGGAAATAGTCTTATCTTCGGACCTGGAAATTGATCACATATCTGAAGAAACTATCAGATATGGGTATATTCGAATTAGTGGAAAATTTGATGGTTTCAAATTTGTCTTAGTGCCTGTCAAAAATCCAGCCAATACGATTACAGATTATGCGCAGGATGCATTCTATCACGCAGATTTTATAAATAAACGCAAGAAATCTGATCATACAGATAATGTTTTACTTTTGAAAGCTTTTTTCGACAAATTGGGTCTTTACAAAACTATACAAGGTATTAGTTGTGAATTAATGGCACTAAAATACAATACCTTTGATGAAGTTTTGTGCCAATTAGCTACAAAAGATAAAATAAGAGTAAATTTTTCGAGTAAAAACGAAAACTATTCAGATAATTCTATAGTTATTGACTACCCTTTTTTGGGCGGCAGGTCATTAGTAAAGCCTCTAACATTAGAAGACTATCTTAAAATACAAAAATTTGCAAAGGACGTATTAGAAGATCCAAACAATCTTCTAAGGGAGCCTAATTAATGGAATACAATCACTGTCTTAATGAATTTAAAAAAAGTCTGCTAGGTGGAAGCGAAAAAGAAATTACCTATGACACAATTATTAATCAGATATCAACTAATAGAATACGCTGGCTGGATGTAGGGATTGGTGATGGCAAGTATCTAAATAAAATAATTCAAAACTTAAAGGAAAATGGTTTCAAAATTGATTTGACTGGGATTGACATATCTAAAAAAGCACTCGAATTAGCGAAGAAAAGATTTCCAAAAGCAAAATTAATCCCCTCAAAATTTTCAAATGCAAAATTAGAAGAGAAGTATGATGTAATACATTTAAGCCAGTCATTATACTATCTGGGCGACAAAAAAAGCGCAATAAAAAAACTCGCCAATCATCTTGCAGAAGGCGGATTATTGATAATAGTGCTATGGTCTGAAAAGGATGCGCTGTATAAATTACATAAAGAAATATTTTCAACCAAAACAAATAGTACGTTTACTGCTGAGAAAACCTTCAAGCTTCTCCTGAATTTTAAGGAATTTAATAATATTAAAAAGTTGTATTTCCAAGGTAGAATAGATTTTTCTAGATGGAAAACATCTAACGCAAAATTACACCAAATGATAAATATAATTTCAAGAATACCTGTAAATGGTACTCGCGCAGATCCTCCCAGAAATATTTTAGAGAATGTAAAGAAAAAACTAAAGTATGCAGATACCGGCAAAAGAATTAATGGTATAATTGTTGCTAAAAAGTCATATGATATAAAAAATTTCAACAAAAGAAGCATTCTTTATGGCTTGAAAAATAAATTCCCAAGCTATGCACAAAACGTGGCAAAATTAAGTGGTGATTTAGAAGCTCTCTTTATGGCATCTTGGCAAAAAGAGACAGATTATCTCAGTAAACAATTTTCTTCTGGACGAATTCTTGAAATTGGATGTGGTGCAGGTTTTAGATCAGTAATTTTTGCTAAAAGGCACAAAGTAATTGCAATAGAATCTAACAAGAAAAGAATATCTTTTGCTAAAAAAAATGTGAGATTATTTGGCTATGCGAATAAAATTCAATTTATATGCAAAGATGCTTCTAATCTTAAAACATTAAAAGGCCTTGGAGAATTTTCAGCGATTTTCGTAGATACAGACTGGCGGGAAAATTTAAAGGATCCATTAAAGAAACACAGCATAAATCCATTTAAAACAAATCCTAAAACAGATGTATTATACAAAAATCTCAGGAAGCTTTTTCCAAAAACACCCATAATCTTTAAAGTTTCACCCTTTTCCAAAGTTGAAGAAATGCGAAATTTAGGAAAATGTAAAATAGAAGAGCTACACATAAATAACAAATTTTTAGCCTATAATGTTTATTTTTCTCCTAAAATAAAGACCAAGCAATACTTAAAAGTATCACTTTAATAAAGAAGTAAGCTTTAAAAAATACACATATTATATATCTGCATGTACCAAAAGAGGCAGGTATTTTTACTGATAGCAATTGCCCTAACAGCAATAGTTCTTTTGCCATCTATTACATTAGGATCTTCAGGTGCACTGCCAGGCATTCTGCCAATTTCAATTTGCTCAAACATCACGACATCAGGCACAACAACTCTGACTACCGATATAACAGGTGTCCAGTCTGGCAGGAATGTATGTATAGATATACAAGCAAATAACGTAATTTTAGATTGTGGAGGGCATAGTATAAGTTATAACGAATGGCCAAACTCCATAGGAATATTTGCGAATAACCGCAACGGCCTCACTATTAAAAATTGCATAGTGACTGATTACAATCAAGCTATAAGTCTAAACAATGTTGCTAATTCTATAATTGCAAATAACATTGCTAATAATAATTCTGGATATGGTATTTTTGTTGTTTCTAGTTCATACAACAATATAATAAACAACACAGCTAATAACAATAGCATAAGTATTTACTTTGAATATTCGACCCATAATAGTATAATAAATAATACTGCCAATTTAAATTTTATAGGTATTTCTATTGAAGTTAGTTCTAACTATAATAATTTTATAAATAATACTGCTAGCAACAACGATGCTGGTATCTATCTTAATATAGTTTCGTTTAACACTCTTCTAAATAATATAATTAATAATAATAGAGATGGTATTGATCTTGTTGGTGAATCTAGCAGTAACATAATTACAAACAATACGGCAGAAAACAACATTATATGGGACTTTTATTCGGAATCTAATTCACTCTACAATACAGTCACAAATTTGAATATAGGTTCCACAGTTATAAGTTTTACATCCAAAGATATTTCACTTAAAAGTGCAGCTACTCATCCTGCGGATCCATCAGGATTGCTAAATATCAATAAATATGTCAATGCAACAAATAATGCTATAGATTCTTGGTTATTTTTAAACGTTAGCTATAGTCATAGTGATTTAGGCAATGTAAATGAAAGCACGCTTGCAATGGCTAAATATAGTGGTGGGATTTGGCGCACTAATCCTGCAACATTCGCTAACACTTATGGCGTTAACACTGCTGCAAACTATGTTTACGCTAACATAACTAAATTCGGAAGTATATTTGCTCCACTTGGCGTTCATACTCTTGCGCCATCAACTAAAGAGGAAAATAATGGTGGAGAAATTACACCAGTACAGCCTACAAATTTGGGAATTTTAACAGAAACTCCTAAAGCCGTTACTTTAAATTTGGAAGACTCCGCAACATTTACTTCAAAAAGTGAGTTGCATACAGTTAAAGTATCGGGTATATCTGGCAATGCTGTATTAATAGAGATAAGCTCTTCTATTCCTATAATGGCAACATTTGGAATTGGAGATACAAAGCAATTTGATACAAATGGAAACGGGATAGACGATTTAGAAGTTACTTTAGTTTCAAAAACAGATACTTCTGCAAACCTGCAAATCAAAGCATTATCTGAAACATCAACTGCACCTACTGAAGTTGCAGTTACGCAATCAAGCGAGGGCACAGCTGCAAATCCAGATTCAATAATGACTAATGTTGTTATTGTCTTATTGATTATGGCTGCCTTGATTTACATAGCCCGCTCAAGAGTTCTTAGACATTAGATAATTGCATCTTTAACGCCAGCAAGCAAAGCAAATGTTTATATAGTAATACTTGGTAATATCAAGGGGCACAAAATAAGATAAAGTAAACTTAAGTATTACTAAGTAATATGAAGGAACGAATCTCGGCCACTGTTGACAAGGAAATTATCGAGATAGTTAAATCTTTGTTGAAAGATAAAAAATACCGCAATAAATCACACATTATTGAAACTGCAATTTACTTACTGAAGGAGAAAGAGAAATGATAAAGTTTGCTGGCCAGAATAAAACAGGAATGAAGCCAAGCAGTAAAATCCGAATGCTAATCGCAACATTTGCGATAATGGCTGGTGCATTAACTTTGTTCCTAATTTTCCCGCCTAATTTAACTGGCATGTCTGTTGTCAGCAATCCTAGTTGGGAACATCAAATAGAAGTGCAAGCAACTTCAGATCAACAATACATAACACAGCACATTATTTTCGATCAAAACAAGCCATTAGCCAGCAATTGCGCCGATGGCATTTACATAGAAGCAAATGGCCAGAGCATTCCATTTAAAACTGAAAATGATTCTATAGCGGATAATCTTTGCGCAGAAACTGATATTGTATTAGATAATATAATTTATTCTCCCCCAGAGAATACTACTCAACCTTCATTTGGCATAACTAATACACAAAATATTACTGGAATAACTTATGAAATATACTATGGAAAAATCTCAACAGAAATTCTGCCTCCAATTGAAGAACACCCTAAAGAGCCCATAGTGAATGAATCTGCATTAGAACAACAGCCAATCTTTGAAACACAAGGAATATGTGGTGCATCAATAACAGATTGTTGTAATATCACAACATCAAATACATATACTCTAATTACTGATTTAGTAGGTATTCAAACTAATTGGAATGCTTGTATAGACATACAGGCCGATAATGTTGTATTGGATTGCGCAGATCATAGTATAAATTATGACGATAGTTCAATAGGAATATACGCACAGAATCATAATAATATCTACATACATAATTGTGTAATAACTGATTACAATCAAGCTATAAGTCTAAACAATGTTGCTAATTCTATAATTGCAAATAACATTGCTAATAATTCTGCTAAAGGTATCTATTTTGTTTCTAGTTCGCATAACAATCTAATAAACAATATCGCCAATAACAATAGTATAAGTATCCACCTTGAAGATGATTCAAGTTATAACAACCTAACAAACAATACTGCCAACTTAAATCATGTAGGTATTTATTTTACAGTCAGCGCTAACTATAATAATCTTACAAACAATACTGCTAACAACAATACTGTTGGCGTCGACCTCAATATAGTTTCATCTAATATCCTTGCAGACAATATATTAAGTAATAATACTGATGGTATTGATATTGTTGGTGGATCTAGCAATAATATCATTACAAATAATATCGTTGAAAACAATACACTTTGGGACTTTTATTCAGATGAAGATTCGCTCAACAATATAGTTACTAATCTTGATATGGGTTCGACAATTGTAAGTTTCACATCTAAGGACATTTCATTAAAAAATGGAACATCACCAGGCGGGGAGCCATTGTTAAACATAAGCAAATATGTAAATGCGACAAATAATTCTGAGGATTCATGGCTGTTCCTGAATGTAAGCTATATTGACCCTGGTGATTTAGGTGGTGTAGATGAAAGTACGCTGAAAATATCTAAATATAATAATACTGGCGGCGGCACTTGGTATACGCAAACCAGCACTTTTGCCAATGCGTATGGCGTTAACGCAGCTGAAGATTATGTTTACGCAAACATAACTTCATTTGGAAGCATATTTGCACCTCTTTCATCAGCCATAACAAACTGTGTTAACATTACAGTACCCGGCTCGTATACTTTAGCAAATGACTTGACAGGCGTACAACAGCCTGGTGTAATAGATTGGTGTATATACGTACAGGTGAATAATACTGTTTTAGACTGCCAAGGACATAGCTTGAATCATGATGACAGCCTCAACACTTATGGAATAATTGTAAATTATAGGGATAATGATACTATAAATAATTGCACAATAACTAATTATGGAACTGGAATTGCTTTTGGTTCAAGCCCAACTACTAATTCTACAATCGCAAATAGCATAATAAATGATAATGCTATTGGTATTAGCATGGCTATAGGTGCAAACCATGACAACATTACAAATAACACTTTTAATGATAACAGCCAGGATGGTATCTTCATGTCCGCAGGCAACAATAATATTTTCATAAACAACACTGCTACTAACAATGGTAATGACGGTGTCTATCTAGCTTATAGCACAAATAATAGTTTCGCAAATAACACATTCACTGAAAACGTATATGGCGTCAGGATTGATGATAGCCCGGCAACTAATAATAGTTTCACTGGCAACACTATAAATTCCAATGATTACGGCCTCTGGCTAAAAACCAGCAGCAGGGATTACTTTATCTCCAATACAATCAGCAATAACAAACTTGATGGCATCTACATAGAAACTGTAACTAATAGCACATTCACAAACAACAGCGTAGAAAATAATGTAAGATGGGCTTTTTACTCAAAAACAAATTCTCGTGATAATAATGTTACAAATCTTGACATTGGAGATGTTAATGTCAGCTTCAAATTCAAGGACATTGCATTAACGAATGCAACAGATCCTGGAGGGGAACCTCCTGGCTATTGGAATATTAACAAGTTTGTAAATGCAACAAATACAAGCGCAGTAAAATGGCTGTATTTGAATGTAAGCTATGCTATAGGCGACCTTGGGGGCAGAGACGAGAGCACGCTTGCAATTGCCAAAAATAATGCAACTGACTGGTACACAGACCCTTCAATATTTGCAAGCTCCTATGGCGTTGACACAGGCGATAATTATGTTTATGCAAACATAACTAATTTTGGAAGCATATTTGCGCCTCTTGGCCCTTCGCCTCTCTGCATCTTGACTGTGCTGATAAATGGTGTTGAAACAGAGAATTTCACAGATGCGGGAGCTCCTGTCAATGTTACGGTAAATGTGACTGATGATGCCTGGTTGCCATTAGATGCTAATGTTCAGGCGCACGAATATAATGGCTACACTTTCTTTGTAATGCCGCAGTTCCAGGACAGCAATGTTGCCAATGATGTTTATGCCAATATCTCTATAGGAATTGACGGCATTGAATCTTTTACTTTAATTCCAACAGGGGCAAGATACGTTGACAAAACAATAGTTGGAGATTACAACATAACAGTTTTGGCAGACACTGGTGCAGGCATCTGCAAGAAAACACTTTATGTAACAAACACTGCATTCCCCGAGCCTTCAGGCTCTGCTATTTCAATTCCAAACAGGGGCCAGGTAGATTCCCTCAAAACAGAAGACTTGAGAATTTATGATAAAGTTAAAGGCTGGCTTGCCTTGGGCGGAGGAGAGCAGGAAGTTGTTGTAATGAACGCACAAACATATGATATCGAATTATTCCAGGCTGTTGCCGGCAAGCCATATGCAGTAGATTTGAGCCTGAATGGAGGCGATGGCGAGAATTATAATGTAGATGTAACTGAAACAAATGGCTATCCGCCATTTGCTCTGCCGCAAATTGCAGATTCTAATAATAATGTTACAAGCATTGCAGGAGCATACTTTACTGACAAAGCTCTGGACAGCCATAGCGTTGTTACTATAATCCCGACTGGAGGCCGCTATTTCTCCAGTGACATACCTTATGCTATTAACATAACAATGTATAATTCAACTGACACAATAGCAAGCGGGTATGTTACTGTTACAGACAAGGACTTCCCGGAGCCTTCAGGAGCCCAGGATCCTATATCCAATCAGGGAAATATAGATTCCTTCAAAACGGAAATCTTAAGAATATACGATAGGATAAAAGGATGGTTAGCACTATGAGGATTTGGCCACTGTTAGCACTTGTTGCATTGCTATTGCTAGCTGCAATGCCAATTGCAGCAGAAGGTTTGTCAGTGCAAAATGCGAATATCGTCAACAGCTTAAATCTAACTGCGACTGTTTATTACACAGTTTCAGGCAAATCTTATTTAGATTTAGTGGAGGGAAATCCTGATTTTGCACTTGAAGTAACTAAAGGAGAAGGTGCTGGCCCGCTTAATGCCTATGTCAGCTGGGCATATCAGGCAGGCGATTCTGCTGATTTCAAGTTTATTGGCGAAGTTGGCGGCACAGGATTAAATTACACCCAATTAGTATCTGTTTCTGGCGGCACCAATTTTCACACTTTTCCGAGCTGGAATTTCTATGACCAGAATGCAGTTTACCCAGGAATAGTATATGCTGTTGTTTCTGATGATAATGTTTTGGATGGTTCTGATATTTGGGTTGAGATACAGCCTCAAGGTGCTAACGACTGGCTGCAAGGCTCTTACACATTAACTGATTTTGACTCAACATTAAATGAAGGAACAGGCGATATTACTGTAACTGTTACTGGCATAACAGGAATAACATCAAGTGGAAGCCAGGAAATTTATCCTGGCGGAACCTCTGTCAATAAGCAGGATATTGTGCTTGGCGTCTGCGAGCCCAATGCAGAATTATGGGCCTGGACCTGCGCAAGCTCAAACTTGACAAGCCCCGGAGTTCCAAATACTTTGAATACCGGCGTTGTTCCTTCAGAAAATGCTGCAGAAACGCGCTATCTGTTAGTTAATGGCCTAAATAATTCATTCTGCATCGGTCCAGATTTAACTGTAGCAAATCTTGCCCTAACTCCTAGCACAGTTTACCAAAGCGAAAATGCTGTGCTGAATGCAACAATACAGAATCTTGGAAATGTAAATGTGACAAGCGACTTTAATATTACATTCTTAGACGGCGCAACGCCTTTGGGAAATGTGCTTGTAAATGGCTTGGAACGCGGTGAAACAAAATATGCAGCTTATTCTTACGACACTACTGGCCAGCTTTCAGGCACCCACACTATAACTGCTTTAGTTGATACTACTGGCTTGGGAAATTGTGATGATACTAATGACAATGACACTTCAGACCTTTCAATAGAAAAGACTTACAGCCTTGTAGTTAGGATAAACGGCACAGTTACAAATACTTTTGACAGGCCAGGCAAGCCTTTCAATGTTACAGTATACGCAAATGATTCTGACGGCAATGATGCTGTAAATATTACATTAAGAACTACAGAGAAAAATGGCCTGAATCTTTTTGCGCCAGTGCAGGGCTTTGATTCAGAAGGCACAACAAGAGGTGTTGCATCTTTTTCAGCAGCAGAAGTTACAATAAATACCTCTGGCCTGGCTGATTTGGCTTTGATACCAATGGGCAACAAGCTGTATCTGCCCGAATATTCCGGCGAAAATGCTGATGATTATATTGGAAATTACAGCATATTTATGGACTTGTTTAATGGCACAACAAAATTGCAGCTTTATAATGAATCTTCAGATGAATTGATGAATGAATATAATTTAACTTTAGCAACTCATACAGTATTAGATCCTTCTGCCCTAGAGGAAAACTCTATATCTGCATTCAACCATAATAAATGGCTGACTGCAATCATAAATTTCATGATACAAGCATTTGGGAATGTGCAAAAATGGACCGCAGCCGGATAATAAGCATATTGGCAGTAGCAGCACTAATGCTATGCCTAGCTACAGCTGTACCTGCCAATGCAGCAATAACATCTGCGCAGATTGTAGATGTTAACGGCGTTGTGCTTGACTTAAATCACGACGTGCAGACGCAAAGCTATGCTGATGGCTCTTTGGAAAATCCAAATGCCTTTGTCAAGATATGCGCCGGGCCAGGCGAGCTAATAAATAAATTTGCAGGAATTCTGTACAAAGTCGGCAATTCTATAGTGGATTTGGAAGTTCTGCCTGCAAAAATAACTGTAGTTGACGGCTTTAATTGCGCAACTCTTGATATTGATATTAATTTCTTCAAGGCACGCTATCCCGCGCTTCCTGTTGTTGTAGTCGGCGATGATGCAGCTTTCACAAATCCTGTTTATACTGAATTAGGCTATACAGACGGCTATCTGCTTGGCAATTTCACTGTAACTGCAACAGAAATAAATCCAATATCATATACCATTACTGTCACCGGTGCAACAGATGAGGCCAGTGCTGCAATAGCAACAAACAAGCCTTACATTTTAGCTGGAATACAGACGCCAGGTGGTGTTGTTCTTGGCTCTGCACAAACACAATTAAACCAGGCCAATGTTATAACGTGGGACGGCAACGATAATGATTTTGTAAACATTAATGGAATGCTGTTCCCATTAGTTCCAACAGTACCTGCACCGCCTTCAGGAGTTACTGGCGCAGTATTTGGAGTCAGGGCACCGTTTGAATGCATCTGGACATCAACTTATGACGGCACTGCCTTGCCTGGAAATCCAATAAAGCTGCTTTACTATCATGACTGCACTCTTCTCAGGGAAGTTTCAATTGAAGTTTCAGCTCCGACGACTGCAACAAGAATCAAAACATACGGAAATGAGAGCATGTTCACAAAGCCGGTAGGGCCATCAGAAGGCTATGCATTTGGCTATTTCAAATTTGAGCATAATATTCCTGAAACAAGATTTACTAATGTTACAATACAGTTCAAGATTCCTAAAAAAGCACTAATTGAACACAGTAATCTTGATAGCATCAGCTTGCAGCGCCTTAATGGAAGCACATGGATAAAACTCCCTGCAAAATTCACATCGGAAGACAATACTTATTACTATTTTGAAAGCGTCTCTAAAACATTAAGCTTGTTTGCAGTTACCGGAGAAAAAGCTGCAGGAGTTGCTCCTGTGCCGGCAATCACATTGCCTGCAATTAAAGTGCCTGCCTTCCCGATTATGCCGCTAGTCTTGGCACTTTTGCTTATACTAATAATTATCACATTGGGATACAGGGGATACCACTGGTATGTAAACAGGCCCATTACAATAACAATGCCTAAAGTCAAAACACCAGCCACCATAGCTAAAGTAAAATTCAGAGCACCGGCACAATCTCCTTTTAGAATAACAATGCCTGCAATCAAGATGCCTTCAATTCCTTCTTCAAATATGACGCCTGCAACAGCACAATTGCAGCAGAGAATTGCTGAAATCAAGAGAGAGCTTGAGCATCCTTCCCGCGCTACAATGCCGCAACAATCCTCTTTTGTCCGGCAGGAACACAGGATTGTTGAAGCTGTAAGAAGGCCTGAAATTATCAAGAAGCCAAAGCCTGTCAAATCAGCAAAGCCATCCAAGCGGGCAAAGAAAGTAAACGAAAGGAAGTTTTACAAAGCCCTGGGCAGTGTTGAAAAAGCACTTCGTTAATCTTAATCTGCCAGAAATAGTTGCATTTTTAAAGCCATTATTTTAGCTTGATAACATGATACCTGTAAAAGACATAGATTTAGGTACTGCAAAAACCCCAAATGACATAATTAAACAGATGAATGCTGCAGGGGGCTTTTCAGCCAAGAAAATTGCAGTTGGCGTTGATATTTTGGAATTAATGATGACGGATAAGGACTGTGTAAAAATCCTTTCAATGCCCGGCGCTCCAATCTCAACTGGCCTGCGCGGCGTTATCAAAGATTTAATAAAAAATAAAATGGTTGATGTTGTTATAACTACTTGCGGCCTTCTTGATCATGATTATGCAAGAGTCTGGAAGGATTATTATCACGGGGATTTTATGCTTGACGATGCTGAACTGCATAAAAAAAATATCAACAGGCTTGGCAATATTTTAGTTCCAAATGAGTCTTATGGCTTAATTATAGAACAAAAAGTGACTGAAGTTCTGGATAAAATCTATAAAGCTGGCAGGAAATCAATTTCCTCAGCAGAACTCTGCCATTTTCTTGGAGAATCCTTGCAGAATGAAAAGAACAAAGAATCTTCTATTTTGTACTGGGCCTGGAAAAATTCAATCCCGGTTTTTGTCCCGGGCATAACAGACGGCGCAGTTGGCTCGCAGGCCTGGTTTTTCTCGCAAAAGCACAGCGACTTCAAGCTTGATGTCTTGGCAGATGAACAGCAGCTTGCATCAATTGCTTTTGATGCCAAAAGAATAGGTGCATTAATGATAGGCGGCGGAATCTCAAAACATCATGCTATATGGTGGGCGCAGTTCCATCAGGGAATGGAATATGCAGTTTACATAACAACAGCAGTTGAATATGACGGCTCATTATCAGGGGCGCAGACAAGGGAAGCTATAAGCTGGGGCAAACTTAAAGAACAGGCAAAACACATTACAATAGAAGGGGATGCAACAGCATTGCTACCTTTAATGATTGCAGCCCTGTTAGAGAGGTTATAATGGCTGAAAAAATGAATTTAACATGCCCAAAATGCAGTTCTGCAGCGCTTGGCGCAACTAAAAGCACAATACCAACATCGCAGTTGTACAAGGTAAATGTAAAGGTTAAGTGCCTGCACTGTGGTGCTGAATTTGAGCTGATTGAGCGGACTTAAATGAAACAAGTTTTGGTTGTAAGAACTGATTTGGATATCGGAAAGGGCAAGATTGCAGCCCAATGTGCCCATGCTTCAGTTGAATCTGTATTAAGGTCTGATGCAAAAACTGTCCAGAGATGGCGGGAATCCGGGGCAAAGAAAATTGTTCTGAAAGCTGAATCCGAATCTGAATTAAAAAAGATTCAACAGCAAGCAGCCAAGGCAAAATTGATTTCTGTCTTAATTTCAGATGCTGGCCTGACGCAATTAAAGCCAGGCACAAAGACAGCAGTTGGTATAGGACCTGATTCAGAAGCTAAAATAGATAAAATCACAGGAAAACTAAAGCTGCTGTAGACTTACTTTGTTATCTCTTAACATCAGATAAAGCCTAAACTGGCAAGTCATGTAACTTTTGCAGACTTTAAGAGATTCCCTAGTGGTCTTCAGTTTTATTTCTTAACCAATTTCGCTTTTTTGATTAAATAAGTTCCGTGATCTTCTTTCCAGAATTTAACTGCATCCTGGATCTCAATTTTTTTTTGAAACATAGGCCCGTTTACCACAAAAGTTTCAAATTCGCCGCCTTCCCCGCCTATGTGTATGCCGAATTTTGCATTTAATTTTTTCAAATCAGTCAGGGCCTGCATATCCAAAGCCCTTCCGAGCCAGGTCTGCCCCATGCCTTCTGTGCTGACAGATGCAAAAATAGCTTCAAAGCCTTCCCTTAAAAATTCTGAAATATAAACTTCAGGCTCAAGATGCCACAATGGCGCAAGGCTCCTTAACCCCAAGTCTGCGCAAACAGTCTCAACTCTATATCTTTGATATTCAGAGGCAACAGCGCCTGAAACAACGCCTTCAATCTTGTATTTTTTGATTGCTAGCTGAAGAGCAGATTTCAAATCCTTCAGCTCTTCTTCCTTGACGCCTCTTGTTTTCTTGAAAATTATTGGAATTCCAAGAGCTTTTGAGTGTAAAGTTTTAATCAAATCAATATTAGTCGTGTGAAACATGTAGGAAGAGGGATTTTCGGACTTTAATGTTACAAGACAGGCTATCTCGCGGCCTTGCTGCTTAGCCCTGTACATGGCAAAAGCGCTGTCTTTTCCGCCCGTATAAAGAACTGCAACTTTCATGGTCAATCTGTTTAGTCGAGTAGATATTTAAATTTAACGAATGCGTCGGCTGGGATTCGAACCCAGGTCCCCAGCTTGGAAGGCAGGCGTCCTACCACTAGACTACCGACGCATATTGATATCTCTTAAAGACATTTTAAAAGCTTGCCAAAGTGGAAAACCGCAAGCACGGCTTAAACGTGATGAGCGCGCCCGAGATGATTTGAACACCTGACCTGCTCATTAGGAGTGAGCCGCTCTATCCAAACTGAGCTACGGGCGCAAGGTAAAATTAAAATTTGCATTTAAAAGAGCTTTCTTAGGCTGAAAAGCTAATCTCTTTTCCCTGCAGCATTGCAGCCAAAACATCCCTGCCCAGCTTCGATTTCCTGTGTATTTTTATCTCGCCGCTTCTCGGAACAGATAATTTTGTAATGGATTGGCCTGTTATCTGTAATGTAACAGCACGGACAGGCCTTGTAAAATAGAAACTGATGAATCTCTTGGCTTCCCTGAATTTATACGGCACTGCGCCGATTGCAACTACTTCCTGCCTTCTTTTTGTCTTTATGGGAACAACAACAGTTTGTTCTCCATAAGTGTAAAGCTCAAATTCGAGCTCATTTGTTTCAAAATCTCTGACTTCCATGACAGGCCTTGCCAAGTCTGCTTCTGTCATGCCTGTTGGCACTTTAACTCGCATGGACAGTTCCAAAATGCTAGCAACTCTTCCGTTTTCAATGAAAACAATTGTATCGATAATAGAAGGCATCATTCCAAGTTCTATGCGGCCAATAAACCTCTGTACAGCGTCAATAGGCTGTGTTGAGTGCACAACTCCAACCAAGCCGATTCCTGCAAGCCTCAAATCTGCATATAGCCTGAAGTCTTCAGTAACTCTCATTTCATCAAAAAATGTATAGTCTGGCCTTGTCAGTAACATAACATTGTGAATATCATCCCTGTTTCCAAGATTTTTTGAATACTGCACAACTTCATCAGGCACTTGCAAATCTCTTGGGCTTTCAATTGTCTTGACAATTTTGCCTAATTTAAGATAAGATTTTGCAAGAGCAGATGCAAAAGTTGTTTTCCCGCTTCCAGGAGAGCCTGAAATCAAAATTCCTGCTGCGCCTCTGGCCAATCTTTCATTCAGTTTTGGCGTCAAATTATAATCTTCCAGCTCCAAAGTTACAAGAGGCCTTACTGCAGTCAGCTCCCAGCCGTCTGCAAATGGCGGCTTTGTAATTACAATCCTGTAATTCTTGAACTGCACAATTGTCACGCCAGGATTATTCAATTCAATGAAAGCATTTTGGGAAATCTTTGTTTTTTCTATTATGTCTGACGACAATAACCTTATGGCATGCCCATCCTGCCGCTCTTTGGCAACCTGGACAAAACGCCAGTCTCCTGGCTTTCCTTTTTTTGCAAGGGGAATTGTATTTTCTTTCAGATGAATAGACATTGTATTTTCATCAAAATATTTTTCTATGTCTAGTTTGCCGACAGCTTTTGCAGGCAATGGTGTCAGAAGCATTGTTGGTATGCCCATTGCTTCTGCAACAAGTGATTGAACCCTGTCCGCAGTAATCAAAGTGCCTTTTTTCTGCACAGCAACGTCTCGAATAATATCATCCATAGCGCCAGCCCTGGCGCCTTTTATGTAAGCCTCAACAGGCTTCTGGCCTGCGTATTCCAAAGAAATTTTTTGTTCCTCGGCTAATTTTCTTAATTCCTTGATTTCCTCTAATCCGAGAAAGCCTTCAGACTGATTTGTATTAGCCTGATGCTCTAATTCAGCGAGAACAGCAAGAGGTATGACTATCCTGCCTTTAATTTTCTCTTTCTTTATCAAGTCGGAAACTTGCCGTTCAATGAGAACAGAAGTATCAACGACGTATACTTCTTCCTTATTCATGAAATTCAAGCAGACCCGCGGGCCTTCTTGACCAGATTGAAGAAAGATTTTGTGGCTTTATAAGCATTTTCAGCTTCTTCTCTCAAAACTGTCGGCAATGCTGCTGCTTTAAACAAAGATAAATATTGGGATGCAAATTCTTTTGACTCTGAATTATCGGCCAGCTTGCTGCAAACTATCTGCGGGCTGATGATATTGTTTTCATCCAGATTAAGATGTATCATAATAAGAATATTTGCTGCCTGCATAATATGTTTCATTGCCGCAGTTGGAAATGGCGGATCTCTATTTAGCAAATAGTCCGCGAGATTCAATTTTGCTTCAACTTCAACTAGGTTTGGCATTTTGCTTGTTTATTGCATCTGCTATTTCATCAACAAATTTTTTGGTTAGATTGGAATATCTCTTTACAGAATCTAAATCCAGAACTGACATGCTATATTCTGCAGTGCTTAGAATATATTTATCGCCTCTCTTGAATCTTACAACAGATTCTGAATCATATTTCTGCACTTCAAGCAATTTTTGCAGTAATTTGAAATATTTCCCGTCTAAGTTGTATCTTGGAGCTACTTTTTTGCAGTAAATATCTATTTCTGAAACAAATGTCTGGTTATAGTGCTCCAGCCTTTTGTATAAAATCTCAAATTCCAGAAGTGCCTGCATAGCTAACCTTGCAGCATTTATTACGTGGCCTGCAATAGCCAGCAGAAATTTGGTTTCCTGCACTAATGGATAAGTAACATAAAGCATATGATCTGCCAGCTCAATCTGCTTCCTGGCAGTCTGCAAGAGCTCTTGATATCTCTCTGCTACCACAGTGCACCCCATTAAATTAAAAAGGAGTAAGAATAAATCTCTTGCTATGCCTCCATAGCTCAGCGGTAGAGCGCCCGTTTCGTAAACGGGAGGTCGCAGGTTCAAATCCGGCTGGGGGCACTAACCTAATTTAGTTATTTTATCTACATTAACGACAATAGCGCCCTTCGCTGAAAACCCTTTATTTTCTTTTAAGCTCTTAACAAACTCTAGCCACTTACCTTTATTGTGATATTCGGCAGCGCCTTCAATTCTGTAGCCCTCTTCCTCATTCCAAGCAGCTAGTAGAATTTTAGAGTTTCTAATTAAATTTTCTCTAGTAATTTTCATATAATTATCTGTAATTATTATCTTATCACCAACAACTTTTGCACAAGCAACAATAATTAAATGCGGCGAACCGTCTTTGTTAATGCTTACTAAGGGTAATTCCTTTTTTTCCAACAGATTTTTCAGTTTAGCGTCCATAAGTATGATTTATTAATATAACAGTTATTTTAAAGGTTATGAAACCCTTTGATGTTCATTGTCATCTGTATGATGAAAGCTTTGACAAAGATAGAGATTCTGTTATTGCCAAAGCCAAGAAAGTCTTATCTGGAATCATAGTTGCAGGCGAAAATCCAGAAACTAACAGGAAAATCATAGAGCTGGCCAAAAAATATCCCAAATTCTGCTATCCTTCTTTAGGATTTCATCCGACAGAGATTCATAAATTCACAGATGAAGAAATTGAAGAGGAAATTAAATGGATTAAAAAGCAAAAGCCTCTTGCTATTTCTGAAATAGGCTTGGATTTTGCAATAATTAAAAGGGAAAATCAGGGCGAACTTGAAAGAATGAGGCAGATAAACTGGTTTGAAGCTTTATTGCAGTTGGCTGATGAGCTGAAAGTCCCTGCCATAATTCATAGCAGGTGGGCTACAAAGCAAGTTATTGAGATTCTAGAGGATTTGAAGCCAAAAAAAGCAATCCTTCACGCTTTTTCAGGAACAAACAAGGAAGCCGAGCGAGCCTTGAAATTAGGATATAAAATATCGATTGGAAATACAATAGCTTATGCCGAGCAAAAGCAAGAATTGGTAAAAGCCTTGCCAATTGAAGCCTTTATGCTGGAAACAGATTCGCCTGTTCTAGCTCCTGTAAAAGGAGTTAGAAACGAGCCTTCAAATATTTCTCTTGTTATAAAAGAAATTGCCAAAATAAAGAAAATTTCTGAAGCTAAGATAATTGAAATTACAAATAAAAATGTGAAAGATTTGCTCGGACTTTAAGGTAATCCCTATAGTTTTGAAAGCTTGGCACTTAGCTTACATGGGAAAGAAAAGCAATTCTGACATTAAGAGATAACATTCGTCGTTTACAGCTTAGCCAATATACGCCTGCTCATCTTCATTATCTCTCTTGAGCGTGCCTGCTTCCTTGGCTTGTTGGAGCAAACCTTTAAGCTCTTCTTCAAAACCTGCTGCTTTTTTCAGCAATGGCTTGCAATCAACTTTCAATCCAAGATATTTGTCAAGGACTTCTATTATTTTGGCAGCAGCCCTGCTGTCCGGCAGATTGCTGCGTGTCTCCGCAAAAATATATGATGAATTAATCGCCTTGTCAGTTTTTAGCATGAGGGCGCCGGAAGGCCCGAAAATTATTCCATCTCTAATTTGGCTCACGCCCATTGCTTCGAATTTCTTCTTGCTGGCATCATTATTTGCATAAAAGTACGCGGCAGGTTCTGCTCTTGACACAGGAGCACCTATGCCTTCTATGCTGATGATTTCTTTTGCATTGACTTTTTTGTATAATTGCAGCAGTGCATCAGCAACTTCCCATTCCATGCCTGCTACGCCTGCAACAGCCTCTACTACTATAATATTGTATTTGTCATTATGAAAAATTTCAAGTGGCTGGACAATTCTCTTGCCATGCACAAAAGCAATTGGCGCAAGTCTTGGAGACCAGAAAGAGCCTATGGAATGCATCTTCAAGTGGTCCATTAAATATTCAACAGCGATTGTAGCAACAAAGCCAAAGCCCGGGAAGCCTTCTATTATTATAGGCGATTTTTTAGGCTTTACTTTTAATTTTAATTCCAGTTTTCTTGCTCCATATGACAAGTTTCTCAAATGGGGAGCAATTTCGTGATCGCCCAGCATGCTTGGAAGCGCAGCAGCTTTGGGTTTTGAGGATGTTGTTGCTCTTCTTGGTTGCACTCCGCTCAGGTCAGGCAGAAATGGTGTGGCCATGACCACACCAGTAAATTGTTCTATTTAAATCTTCTTAAAACAAAAGCCTTAAAAATCAAAATTTTACTCTTTGAGCGCTAGCGGTCAAAGTACCAGGGCAAAACCCGTTCCCATTCCGAACACGGAAGTTAATCCTGGTAACGTTTTGCCGTGTACTAACCCTCGGGTTGGGAAACGCAGAAAACTGCTGGCATTATGCTAAAAGGCCGTAAAACTTAAAAATGGCCAGTTCTATAGAAATAGATGAACTGCTCGTTAGGGAACAGGGAAAGTATTGTACTTGAAAGAACAATAAACAATCTGAAAAAAGAACGATATATAATTCCAACGAATAAGGCTCGAATCATTGATTTCATTAACGCTAATTCCCATGTCAAACCTGCAACTCAGATTAATTACATTACGCACTTGCGAGATTTAGCAAGGTTTATTAGAAACAAGGCATTTGATGATCTTAACAGAAGTGAAGTAAATAAGTATCTACCGGAATTGGCTAAGAAGTATGCTCCCCGAAGTTACAATAACCGAATAAAGACAATCAAACTCTTTGCCAGATGGATCAACAAGTTGGATATCTTTGTTGATTATAAGAAAAGAAACGGAATACAGCCCGTGCATCAAGCATCCGATTTAATAACATTGGATGAGCTCAAACGATTGCTTGATGCCTGCATAACGATCAGAGACCGCTGCTTGTTGCATCTATTATGGGAAACTGGATGCAGAATCGGTGAGTTGCAGGGTGCTCGGCTTAAAGATATTAAAGAAGAGGAATTTGGTTACACGATTGTCATCAGGGATTCAAAAACCAAAGCCCGAGAATGTATGATACTAGAGGCTAAGGATGATTTAGACGCGTGGTTACAGCAGCATCCATATAAAACAAACAAGGATTCATACCTATTCTGTGCTTTGAAGTTCAAGAACCGAGTAGAACCTATGGGTTATACGACGGTGAGATCTCTTCTGGAAAGTTTGATGGAAAAGACGCAAATAAACAAAAGAATGCATGCACACCTTTTCAGAAAATCACGGGCAAGTTATCTCAGTGTTGTTAGAAGATGGCCTAATCCTCTAATAGAAAAGGCTATGGGCTGGGCGCCCTCAAGTAAGATCTTATCCGAATACGTGCGAATAAGCCAGCAAGATGTCAAGAACCAGGCTCTCATGGATGCTGGAGTCATTCAAAATAATGTGGCTGAGAATATCAGCTGGAAATGCTTATTCTGTAGCCATGTCAATTCGGCAACTCGTGACAGATGTTATGCCTGTAAGAAGTCTCACAAAACAGCAGAAGAACTCGTTGGCAAACAGGTTGAACTAGAAGATGTAATGAAGCAGATTCAGATGCTACAACGAGAGATTGCAGTTATCAAACGAAAATAGAACTAATCCTGCCTGCCTTCACAGCCTGTTCAGGTATGGTATAGCGTAAAATCCGGGAGTGAACAAATAGATTTTATTTTATTGCAGTACCGTAGATTATTGCTTTGTATTCGGAACTTGCATCTGTCTTTTTACAGAAAAGTTTGGTTTTTTTAAAGCATGCTTGTTCAAATATCTTCTTAAATATTTCTTTTGATATATCAACAGTGCCATCAAAACAACTGACCTCTTCTTTTTTTGTATTTTTCCTATCTATCCAATTTATGAAAATTGCCCTGCCACCAATTTTCAGGCACGCATACATGTTTTTTACAGCAACAATTAACTCATCGTTCGTATTAACACAACCAATGCAACCAATTTCTGTTACGCAATCGTAAGAATTCTTTGGAAAATGTAAAGGCTTTAGCATATCTGCAACTTCCAATCGTCCGATTTTTCCAATACATTGCTCTATCAGGCCAGTTGCTTTTTGTTTAAGCAAATGAGCCTGTATATAATTTGCAATCTGATTGTAGGCCGTAGCCTTTCGATTTCCCGCTAAGATCTCTTTAAGATAAGCTATGTTTTCGGGCAAGATATCAAAACCGTCTATGTAACTGACTTTCTGCATAAACATCGCCCAGAATAACATGGAGGGACCACAACCAAAATCAAGAACTTTCCCATATGTGTGATGAAAGAGGAAGTTCCCAACAAAAATATTCTCATGGTTTGGTGAACCATATTCATCCTTCATATATCTCTCAATATATTGTTCCACCTTGGTCTTTGCCATAATAAAATTGGGTACACAAGTTATTATAACTTGTGTAGATACACGATTCGGTAGTGAAGTTTAAATAACTTGTAATTATTTGGAGATGTTATGAAATCAAAAAAGCATCTTCTAGCATTATGAGATGAATATCATCTCGTTCCATGAGATCTTCACATGGCTTCACAACATTCATCAGTGAATAGCTTTTGATTTGATATATACACCATTCATTTTTATCAATGGCTACGCTATCAAGAATTATCTTATCGCTCATGGCAATAGCGGTAGCTGGGGTGGTGTCGTTTCCTGCTACTATGAAAACGACTCGTTTATGTAATTCGCGAAAAGCTTGAGCTATCTCAACTGCAAGCTCTCCTCCGCCTATTATGATAATTGTATTCTTCTTCATTATAATTTCTTTAAAACGGTTAAGAATGTTTTTAACAGAATCGATCAGGTCGACACTCGACATCCAGCTATCAATTTTCTTAATTTCGACACGAATACCAATTTCTCTAATTTTATCAAGCATTAAATTTCCCCGGTATAAAGTACAACATTAATCCAGATCAGTTTGCCACTGAACGAATATATTTTTCATTACGCTCTAATTTCATTATAGTTTCCAGATTCTTGAAAATATGATAAGCTTCAGCTCCTATTCGTGTGAGAGAATAGACCCGAGGACTATTGTTTTTCATATCGATTGCATGGCAATTATAGAGGTAATCAAGAACTACTCCCATCTTGTATGGAAGGTCTAGATCGTTAATATGTTTACCTGCTATGGCCACAATCAAATCAGAAAAAAGAAGACCTTTGCTTGTGGTTACCGTAGTCAGGTCTTCGATGATTTGTAGTGCGATGTCATCTTTTTTCATCAGATCGATGGTGTCCTCAAGATTCTTCTCTATCTGCTCATCCATATTACCACACCCCAGAAAAGGAGTCAATTGCTATATTTAAAGTTTCGCTATGCCTTCTTTTGGCGCTGATTGGGGAATTCATTTCTTCTTGGTTTTTATTCTCGCATATCCTATTAGAACTTGGAGGATGGGAAAATAGAGGCGATAGGGGTCGTTTTTTACTGCCTTTTGTGCTAGTTCTGCTGGCATCTTATTTTTATACCCTTATCATATTATCCAGGGTATGCAAAACAAGGTTGAATCTCAAACTATAGCCCAGGAGCGCATAGATGTTTTGTTCAAGGAAGCTGACTCTGCAGCCAGAGAAGGCAAACTGAACCTTGCTAACCGCTATGTCTTTTTAGCAAGAAAGATGGCTATGAAATATAATTTGCAATTGTCGCGGGAGCAGAGAAGAAAGTTCTGTCATAAATGCTACAAATACTTGCTGCCTGGCAAGAACTTAAGTGTAAAAATCAACCCTAAAACCCAGTCTGTTGAATATCTCTGCAAAGAATGTGGAAATGTAATGAGATATCCCTATATCAGGGAAAAGAAATCGTTGACGCAAGGTCACCGTTAGCGTCAAACAAGAATGCGGTGTCTCCATCATTATTCCAGATTGGTTCTTTGGAATTCCAATATAATTCTGTTTTTGTGCTGACGCCATTGCCTGTGTAAAGCGTTACATTAGCCTTAGGAGATAACAAAACATCAGGGAAAGTATAGATGTGAGTTGCTTCATCTTTTATCACCCAATTTTGTAAGCTTATAGCATCATTTCCATTATTAGTAATGACGACGTATTCGTCATAATAATTCACAAACAAAGAAATATCATATTTGTTTGCAGCACTCCAGATGCCTCTCTTATTCTGTTTGGCTTCATTTTCCAAACATTTCATTAGAACAGCATATTTTGTGTCATTTCCAACGATAAAAACAGTTGCCAGGCCTTCTTCGATAAGCTCAGCATTTACAAAACTATCTTCTGTAAAAACATAACGAAGCCATCTTCCATATTTATCCTCATTTTCAGTATCTTTTTGCAGATAAACCCCGTTTTTGGTTAAAGAATCTGTCAGCTGTGTTGCTTCAGCAGCCCATTTCATTCCTTTCTCAGGGGTGTTTATCTCAAGGAAGCGGACTTTCTGTCCGCCTGTTAGTTCTATAGTGTCGCCGTCTGTTGTCTTTGAAACTTTGAACAATCTAAAATCGTTCCCTGTGTTATCTTTTATTATTTGGGGAATTTTTGCAATTTCTTTTTCACAATTGCTGGAACTAAGGTTATTTGTATTGGTCTGTACAGCATGCCCGGTGCATCCACTGAGGAAAATCAATGCAACCAGCAGAAAAGGCCAGATGCGCATATCTTTTTATGCTGTGTTTGATTTAAATCTCTTATGAAAATCATAACTATTAAGGTTAAACCAAATGCTTCTGAGACAAAGATTATCTCTCAAAGCGAAAATGAGTTCATAATAGCAATAGCTGCCCCTCCAGAACAGAATAAAGCCAACATAGAGCTGATAAAATTCCTCTCAAAACATTTCAAAACAGATGTTAAGATTATAAGGGGCTTGAAATCCAAGACTAAAATAGTTAAAGTGCTGAATTAAGCTTTCTTTTCAATCTCTTGCGCTATCTGTTTTACAAAATCGTTTACTTTTACGCCAAACTTTACTTTTTCACCGCGAGGTCTTACTGCAATCGTGTTTGCCTTTTCTTCCTTATCGCCTACAACTAAAATGTAAGGCACTTTTTCCATTTCAGCCAGCCTTACTTTGTACTCAACAGTGTTGCTGCTGTAATCCATTTCTACACGCAAGCCCGCTTCCTTCAATTGCTTTTCAATCTTTTCTGCATATTTCAGATTCCTGTCTGTAAATGTGAGTAGTTTTACTTGAACCGGAGCCAACCACGTTGGGAAAGCTCCTGCATAGCGTTCAATTAAGAAGCTCATCATGCGTTCCATGGTGCTGATGCCACCTCTATGAATCATAACTGCCCGATGCTGCGCATTGTCCTTGCCTGTATAAACTAAATCGAATTTTTCTGGCGAGTAAAAATCCAGCTGCACTGTTGCGAGAGTTTCTTCATGCCCTAAAACATTTTTTAGCTGAATATCTATTTTCGGGCCGTAGAATGCCGCTTCTCCTTCAGCTTCTACAAATTTTATCTTGAGGCTTTTCATTGTCTTGCGCAAAATATCCTCTGCAAGATTCCACATCTTGTCGTTCTGCACATATTTTACCTTGTCTTTTTTATCGCGCAAGGATAATCTAAAACTCATATCATCTTTAAGGCCTAAATCTCCGTATACTTTACTTATCAGTTCCAAGGCATTTTTAATTTCGTCTTTAATCTGATCCTCAGTGCAGAAAATATGTGCATCATTAAGATTCATCTGCCTGACTCTTGATAAACCTGATAAAGCACCCGATGGCTCGTAACGAAACATCGCTCCTATTTCTGCAAGCCTCATCGGCAGCTCCTTGTAGCTTCTTGTTTCGTGCTTGAAAACATGAAAATGATGTGGGCAATTCATCGGCCTCAAAACTAATTCTTCAGTATCAACTTTCATTGGCGGATACATTGTTTCTCTGTAGTGCTGCCAATGCCCTGAAGTCTTGTATAATTCAGTTCTTGCTAAAACTGGCGTGTAAACATGCTGGTAGCCATTTGCCAGTTCAATATCTGTAATGTATCTTTCAAGAATTCTTCTTATTGTTGCCCCATGAGGCAATAATAATGGCAGGCCTGTGCCAACCTGCTCAACTGTAGCAAATAATTTCAATTGCTTACCAATTACTCTATGATCTCTTTTCACAGCTTCTTCCCTTTTCTCCAAATAATGAGCTAATTGTTCTTGCAATGGAAATGAAATTCCATAAATTCTCTGCAGCACTTTTCTTTTTGGATCGCCCCGCCAGTAAGCTGCAGCCATGTTTAGTAATTTGAAAGCTTTAATCTGGCCTGCCTGTTCAACAAGAAGATTATTACATAGGTCAATAAACTGCCCATGCTGGCCAAATGACACTTCTTTGCCTGGGATTTCTCTTAACAATTCAAGCTTGTAAGGTTCTTTGGCAAGGAATTTTTCTGCTTCCTTGCGCGGCATCTTGATTGGCTTGAAGAATTTATCTTCCTTAATGATTTTCTTCATCATTGATTCGATTTTAACAAGGTCTTCGGCAGTAAATGGCTCTTTTTTATCAAAATCATAGTAAAAGCCATTAGAAATGGCAGGCCCAATTCCTAACTTAACATCAGGCCATAATCTCTTTACAGCATCAGCTAGTATGTGTGAAGTAGAATGCCAGAATCTCTCTTTATCCTTCTCCGATACAAAGGGAGCTGCTTTGGCCATAAGATGCAATACTAAACGGCTTTTATAAATTTAAGTGTCAGTCTTTGTTATCTCTATTGGCTGGCAAAGCTTTCGCGAAGCTTAATGATGAGAGATTCCAATTAGTGCCTGCGCTTGAAGAACTGCACTTCTCTCTCGTGCTTTATTGCAGCTTTCTTTGAAGCAAAAGTCCCTAAGTTTCTTTTCTTTCCTGTTTTGGGATTAGTGCTTCTGCTGTATAATCTCCACTTGCCCCTGCCGATTTTTCTTATTACCATTGTACAAATTGAAAAAAAAGAAAATATGGCGGCTAAATGCCGCAACTTCTCATTCTTATTAGGGTTCTATTTGGCTGTTAAGTGGTGTACGCCGTTTATCAGGAATGCCAATGCTAGTAGCAATACCGGCAGATATGTTGGCAGGCCCATTGGCACAAATATGAATAGTATTGCCAAAAGTGCCAATAACAGCTGCAATGCACCACGTATTTTTTTATCCATGCATGTCCCCCCTTGCTTAATTGGCACTATGTTTATATTTAAGTATTACTGCTGTTTGAAGATATTTGAGCTTGTAAAAGATTATCTGCTTAAGGCCGAAAAGATTTAAATTAGTCCAATTGTCCAGAATTACTATAACCTCCGCAAACTTAGCTTAAGCCCAGTTTGAATTCTTTAGAAATATAATGTTTTCAATATTAAACTTGCCTTAGAAAGCTTTATATTAACCAATTGTCCAGAATTATTAACCAGTTTAGGGAGGCTTATGGTTTCAAAGGTTATCTTTCGCCTAGATAAAAAGAGAGACATCTGGAATTGTCTAGATACGCTTAAACATAGGCGAGTATTCGGTCTTCAGTGGGATATTGACTCTAAGCTTTTAGCCAAAATAAAAGGTAAAAATCAAAATAAAGCTAAACAAATCATAATAGAATTCGCATCGCAAAGATACAAGAAGGAATACGAGGATTTGAATCGCGTGCTTAGAAGTTTTGAATCTTCCTGGCGAACTATAGAAAAAAAATATTTTAGAAGACTAGAACAAACTTTACAAAAACCGATTTGTGCTAAAACATTTTATGCGTGCTTGACAACGCTTTCATCACGTTGCCCTTGGTTATACTATAAAAAAGGCTGGATGGTGTTTTACGAACGAACACCCGAAGCCATATTGCGCACTTGTGCACATGAATTATTACACATGCAATTCAAACGATGGCACCAAAGAATGTGCCTGAAATATCTAAATTGGAAACAAAAAGAACATTTGAGAGAGGCGCTTACATTTTTGCTAAACGAGAAAGAATTCATAGACTTGATACCGATCAGAGATTATGGCTATCCTGCACACCAAAAATTAAGAGCCAAATTCTCTGAAGAATGGCACAAAACAAGAGATTTTAACAAATTCTTGCCAAAAGCAATTGGCATCACAAAGAGGATGGTGAAATGAGCCGTTGCAAAAACAAATATGCTTTGCCTTTAAGACTTAGAGATATAACACACTGGCACCAAAGAGCTCCTGCAACTCATAAAGGCTACTTAAAACACGCTTTCGATTTCTATGCGCCCAAAGGAACTCCGATTTATGCAGCCCAACAAGGCAAGGTAGCTTGGCTTAGGCAATGGTCCAAAGTTGGCGGGATCAACAAGAAAAAATACTGGGTTAAAGGTAATCGTATTGTGTTAAAACACAGCAATAATGAGTATTCTGCTTATGAGCATATGAAGCACGGCGGGGTTCTTGTCAAAGTTGGTCAAAAAGTTAGAAAAGGCCAATTAATTGGTTATGTTGGAAATACCGGCTACGCGCGCGCACCTCATTTGCATTTTGAAGTTTTTACAAAACCAGACAAATGGAAGGCTGAAGGCGAAACGTTACAGGTCAGTTTCAAAATTCCTAGAAAAGGTAAATGCATTAAGGAGGAATGTTACGGATGAGCCGCAGGCCAGGGCCACATCAGCTTAAGCTAGAGCTTATCTTGTATGCTCTTCAGACTCATCCCCAAGGGCTTTGGATTCGCGAGATTTCAAGAGTAACTAATTTGAAGAAATCAACTGTTTCTCACTATTTGCAGAACCATCTTGCTGACAAGATAGAAACAGTTCACCAGACGAATCATATCAAAATAGTCAAATTGAAGGCAGCTGAGCAAGGGCCTAGTTACTGCCAGTAGTCTTAAAAAATTAAACTAAGTGGATATGCTATGGAAAAAGCAATGGCACCTAAAACATGGTGGCTTAGAATCCGCCTTTGGCTTTTAATGACAGTTTTATTTGGAATTATGTATGCTTTAGTTGCTGTTATTGCTAGTTTATTGGGGATAACCAGCTTTTTGTTTTATGGAATTGCTGCATTTGGCTTTATCCTTCTACAATACTTTATTGGCCCTTCAATAGTTGGTTGGTCTATGAAAGTAAAGTATGTTACAGAAAAGGAAGAGCCTGAGCTTCATAAAATAATAGAAGAATTGGCTAAGGAAGCAGGAATTCCTAAGCCAAGAGTTGGAATTTCTCAAATTCCAATCCCAAATGCCTTTGCATTTGGCAGATGGAAATCTGACGGTCGTGTTTGTGTAACGCAAGGCATTCTTGATTTATTGAACAAGCATGAGCTTCGCGCTGTCTTAGGCCATGAAATGTCCCATTTGAAACACAGGGACGTTGTAATTATAACTTTGTTATCGGTAATTCCTATGATTTGCTGGATTGCTGCCAGAGGTGCTTTATGGAGCAGCGGCGACAGAAGAGGAAACGCTGCAGTAATCGGTGTTTTTGCATTCATTTTGTATTTCATAACAAACTTGCTGATTCTTTATGCGAGTAGAATAAGAGAATACTATGCGGATGCTGGCTCTGTTTCATTAAAAAATGAACCGCACTACCTTGCATCAGCCCTTTACAAATTGGTTAAAGGCTCTGCAAACATTCCAAGAGCACAGTTGAAGCAGGCTGAAGGCATGAAAGCCTTCTTTGCAAATGATGTTTCAAGGGCACATGATGATGTTTTGAATTTAGCAGAATTGGATTTAGATAAATCAGGAACATTAGAAGAAAATGAAATTGCAATTCTGAAGGGAAAGCATATCAAGCTTAACGCATTAGATAAATTAATGGAAGCAATGTCAACACATCCTAATATGCTGAAAAGAGTCAAGGCTCTGGCGGAGATGAAATAATGCCTGATTGCGGCATATTTGCAATGTTTAAGGCTTATGAGAGACTCTACCAATTGCTTGAAGATAAAGTAGGCTGCCCGTATGCCAGCAGGATAGATGGCTATCGCAGTTGCAACATAGATAATGAGCGCTGTGCAGGATTCAAAATGATGTTAGGCGTGGCTCATTGCAGAAAGCGCAAAATAAATACACGCATGGACGAGAAAGCTGGAAAATCATATTGGGCTGAATTTTATGATTACTGGCAAATCTTGGACCTAACGCAAATAATAGATGCTTTGGAAAATTTTGTGAGCTGGGATACTTTACTTCAAAAGATGAAGATGCGAGCAGAAAGGGTTGGTGTTAGGGCATGAAACGCCAAACATTTATAGTAACTGGAATACTAAGCTTAGTTGTAGTTATGCTGGGTTTTGTAGTTACATTCCTGCATAATTATCTCGTATCTTTATTGCTGATAGCTGCTGGCGGTATTTGCTTCTGGTGGGGCTTGAGAATTGCGAGAAAAGAAGAATGGTTTGGCAAGCCAGCAAAATAAAAGCTGGACAAAATAAATTTCTAAAAAAGAAAATTATTTAAGCAAGAACTGCTTTAGAATTTTGATAGAAATCAGCATGGAACGTAAGAACGGTACTAATTCGAACGGCGCACCCAAGAAATTAAAGTTTCTGTTTGTGTCAATTGAAGCATTGATAGGCGATTTAGCCTGGCAAGTAAAAAAAGAAGGCCACGAAGTAAGATATTATATACACGAAAAATCCGAGAGAGATGTTTGCGACGGTTTTGTTGATAAATGTGATGACTGGCAAAAAGATATTGACTGGGCTGATGTAATTGTTTTTGATGATTTGGGATTTGGTGCGCAGGCTGACAAATTGAGAAAGCAGGGCAAATTAGTTGTAGGAGGTTCTGTGTATACTGACAAGCTTGAAGATGACAGGGAATTCGGCCAAAATGAAATGAAAGATGTTGGCATGACTATAATTCCTAATGATAATTTTACAAATTTTGATGAAGCTATAAAATTCGTAAAGGAAAATCCCGGAAGATACGTCCTGAAGCCGAGCGGAAAGGCCCAGAACGAAAAAGAACTGTTATTTGTGGGAAATGAAGAGGATGGCAGAGATATTCTGGAGATATTGGAAAGATATAAGAAAAATTGGGGAAATAAAATAAAAATTTTCCAGCTTCAAAAGCATGTTACAGGCGTAGAAGTTGCGGTGGGTGCTTTTTTTAACGGAAAGAATTTTGTTATGCCTATCAACATTAATTTCGAGCACAAAAGATTATTTCCGGGAAACATAGGGCCAAGCACCGGAGAAATGGGAACATCTATGTTTTGGGCAAAACAAAATAATCTTTTCATGGCAACTCTGGAAAAAATAAAGCCAAAACTACAGGCAAGTGGGTATGTTGGATATTTTGACATAAACACAATTGTCAACAATAAAGGCATTTATCCGCTTGAAGCTACCAGCCGTTTCGGCTATCCGACAATAAATATACAGATGGAAGGCATTCTGAGCCCGTTGGGAGATTTTCTCTATAATCTTGCCAGTGGAAAAGATTTTGAATTCAAAACAAAGCGGGGCTTTCAGGTTGGAGTAGTCATAGCTGCGCCGCCATTTCCATTCAAGGATACTGCTTCTTTCAAAAGATATTCTGAAGATGCACTGATAATATTCCAGAAGGCGAATTACGACGGCGCGCATATTGCTGATATAAAATTAATTGAAAATGACTGGAGGCTGGCAGGGACATCAGGTTATGCCCTCATAATGACCGGCTCTGGCTTGACAATGGAAGAAGCCCGGAAGCAGGCATATGCACGTGTAAAAAATATTCTCATTCCAAACATGTTTTACAGGACAGACATCGGCGCAAACTGGACTCAGGATTCAGATATGCTGCAAACCTGGGGCTATCTTTACTAAGATATTGCAACCCCGAATAAATAGCCTATTGCATAGCCTGCTGCTGCAGCTAATAATGCAACTACCAGCATTTCCAGGCCAGATTTTGCCCAATTTCTCTTTGTAACTTTTGTTTTGTAAGCCCCGACTGCAAAAAGTGCTGTGCTAGTGCCGATTAATGCGATAATGCTTGCAATTTTAGTATCAGGCAATAAGAATGGCAGAACTGGAAATAATGATCCTATCAGATAAGCAAAGAAAATTGTAATTGCTCCTTTCACCGGATTTTCAAATTTTTCAGGAACAATTCCAAGCTCTTCTTCGGCAAGGACTTTCAAGCTCATTTTTTTGTTTACACTCAAGCATTTTACAAAGCGCCTGATTTCGTTTGCAGATAATTTTGCCCCTCTGTAAAGCTGCTTTATTGCTCTGAATTCTGCTTCAGGTTTTTTGAGTTTCTTTTCTTCCTCTTCAACTTGCGCATCCAAAGCTTCCCTCTGTGATTTTGTAGAAAGATAATCGCTTGCAGCCATAGAAACCATGCCTGCGAACATTGCTGCTGATCCGGCAAGAAGAACATCTGCACTTGGAACGCCTGCTGCAGCAACACCTAAAACAAGGCCAAGATTTGTGACAAGAGCGTCTTCCATTCCGAAAACTAAATCTCTCATTGTATCTTTGATATCAAAATCTAATTTTTTGATTTTGAATTTTGCTTTTTTCTTAGTGGCCATTTTACTCCTTTTATCAACTAGTATTTCTTCATCAGATATTTAATAATTTCTCCATATAATTCTGGGTTTGAAGCATCTTCACCGCCCGCATCAATATTAGGATTGTCGTTAACTTCCACAACGTGATATTTTCCATTGATTTCTTTCAAGTCAACGCCATAAATTCCATTGCCGACTGCTTTTGATGCAGCTAAAGCCATATCCAACAGGCGCTTGTTCGCAGTCTTGCGGTCAATAGTCTGTATTTTGCACCAGATGATTTTAGTTCCTAAGACTTTGCGGATTTTCCAACATTTTGGCGGCATTAGATATTTGCAGACAAAAAGCACTTTCCCGCCAAGCGTAGTTACGCGCCAGTCAAAGTTCGTAGGCGTGTATTCCTGCACTACAATTTCTTCTGCAACTCTGAAATACTTTTTAGCCAGATTCATAAATTGTGGAATTGATTCAACCTTATCGACGTGCCTGGAGAATGCAGAATCTGGGGCTTTCAGCACAAGCGTAGAGCCTAATTCCTTGAATAATTTGCGCGCATTTGCAGTGTTAAGGTCTGATTTTTCAAGAAATTCTGTTCTGGCTATTGGAACTTTATTTTGCATCATCAATCGATACATATGGACTTTATTGTCGCAAATTAAAATGGAACGCGAATCATCGATAACTTTTATTTTGCGGTCTTCAGCCATTTTGGCAACTAAATATGCGGGGTTTAAGGGAAAAGTAAACGCGCGGATGAAAATAGCGTCATATTTTGGCACTTTTAGCATGTCTTGTTTTGAAAACAGCTCGAACTTATGCCCTAGCTTTGCAGCAGCAATCTTGTATTTGACTAATGCCCTGCGCTCTGCAGGATCCTTCAGATTGCGCTGCTCCATGAAACAACCTATATTTCCCATAAGTCAGCATCTCCTTTAATTTTTTTAAGCAGTTTTAATTCATCCTTGCCAAGCTCAAAAATCTCAATAGGGTCTATTGCGCTCAGCTTAATCTTTTTTCCATCCATAATAATTAATTTAACTAAGGGGACATTAAAGATTTGCCAGATTTTTTTTACAAGTTTTTGATATTTATGTGCAGTTGTCAGGCCGCAAACTCCTATAATTTCCTTTAAAGGACCGTCAATTTTCTGGACGCAGACAGGATATGTATAATTTCTGGTTAAAGCCCGCATAGCTTTGGCTTTGTTCTTTTTTGTAATAATTTTTCTGTCACAGGTATAAGGATTCATAGCATAAACCAGAGCAGGAAGTTTTTTGATATTTTTAGTTGTAACATAATAATCCGGCACGGCTATTCCTGCTCTTTTTGCACGGTCCAGGCATATCAAAACTGCGTGTGCGTTTATTGCATCATCAAAATGAGGACTGACCTGCAAGCCTTTCAGCTCAGCATCAATTACTTCAAAATAACCTGGCTTCAGGTACCTGCAATCGCCCAGAACATAAACTTTTTTTCCGTCAGCCATGTTTTTTCCCTTTTGATTTGTCTGGCCAAAATATCCCGCCAGATAGAAGAGCTGCAACACCTGCAAGAATTGCAACTAGCAACAGCAGAAATAATGGATTAGCCAGATATACCGCTATCAATCCTCCAGCAATTGGACCAACAATTTGGCCAAAGTCTTTGGATGTATCAAAGAGACCTGACATTTCCCCGTATAAATTAGAAGGAACTATTTCTGTTAATATTGCCTCAATGCCTGGCAATATCCATGACACAGAGGCTGCGGCAATCAGGGCTGCGAAAATGAAAATTGCTGGGCTTGTTGCCAGGAACATGAAGTATGCAGAGCTAAAGAGAATCAGGAAGCCAGCCGTTATGATATATTTTTTTCCTATCTTGTCCATTACAAAGCCTGAAGAATAATACAAGAGGCCTTCCACCGCCATCATTGCCCCTAAAACCAAGCCAGCAGCTACTGCTGGCAGATTAAAGTGTTCAATAGTCAGTAAAGGTATAAATGTCCATTCTACTGCTATCCAAAGCCAAGCTAAAAAGCTGAGTATGTATATTGGTGTTGCGAATTTATGCAGTTCAGAGTATTCTTTAAATATTACTTTGATTTCGCTGAGGCTTGCTTTATGTTTGTGCCCGCTTTTTGCAACTTTAAACTTTTTGGCTTTATGCCTTTTGAAAATTATCAGGCTAAAGCCGACTGCAATAAACATGAATACCGCAACAAGCAAGAAATTATGCCTGTCAGAAAATTGTGTTGCAATAAAACCTGCAATAATTGGCCCTATTATCCAGCCAAGCTGCTCAAAGGAAAGATAAATCCCTTCAGCTTGACCGAGCATTTTTCTAGGGCTATAATCTCTGATCAATACTGCTGATGGCACCCAAAAAGCTACTGCAACAGTGCCAAAAACCAGGGAAAGAAATGCCATCAAAATTATATCATTAGTAAAAAAGTAAGTTAATCCTAAGATGCCCATTGCTGTTGTGGCAATTGCAAGAATTTTTACTCGGCCATATTTGTCTACAGCCAGGCCGATTGGAATTTCTGAGAGCAAGGAAGCAACATAAACTAATGACACTATAATTCCGACAATTGCAAAACTATCTGCCCGTTCTTCTGTAAAAATAGGAAGTATAAAATCATAAATTGCAAATGCAAGAATCGCAACTAAGAAAATAGTTGATGCTTTGAACACGCCGCTAAGCTGCTTTGCCTTGCCGAAAAGCATCAAATTCTTCATAGGGCAAAATGCCTATTGCTATATTAAAAGTTCTGCCACGACGAAACAATAAGGAATTAGCGTTTCTTCTTCAAGTGTTCAAGCTTCGTCTTTTTCACAACAGGGCGCCAGATTTGTGACGGTAGCCATTCTGGCCTGTTTTCCGGAGCTGCAACTCTTTTCCTTGCACCTCTGAAGATGTGCAACCTGTCTGTTCCTCTTTCCCGTAGTTTAATATCTGTAAAGCCTCTTGTTGCGGCCTTCAATGCAGCTCTTCTGGGCGATGCCCCTGTAAAGACGTGGTTCGTATCCCTTCCGCCTTGCGCCAAGACGTAATATTTTACTGCCATTTAAACACCTCCAATTTGGAACTGAAAATCAGACACAGTTGACATATATAAAGCTTTTCTGTGATTAAAGATTTTGAGAAATTTTACTTTGGTAACGCTGCATCAATTGCCTGCTTGAATGCTGGATATGATTGCGCGCCAATTATTGCTTCATAGCCGTCCTTGTCGTTACCTATAAAAAATCCTGGAGTTCCGCTGACTCCTACCTTCTGGCCTTCCTGCATATCTTCCTGCAATGCACTTTCATATTTCTTGCTGTCATAGCAAGCCTTTAGCTTTTGCGAGTCAACGCCAGATACAGATGAAGCTATTGTTCCGAGCTGGCTGACATTTCCCATGCTTCCCTGGTTTGCAAAGAACAAGTCGCTGACTTGCCAGAATTTATTCTGTTCATTTGCACACAATGCTATTTCCATAGCTTCTGTTCCAGTTCCGTGGCCTGGGAAATATTTGAAAATCAATTTTACTTTTCCAGTAGCCACATAATCTTTAATTATGTTAGGAACTGGCGGTATCCATGTTGAATCCTTGCTTTGCAGGTAGTGTATTACCTCCTGATTCTGCCCTGCAGCTGCTGCGCAGTATGGGCAGGATGGGTCTGAAAATTCTATTATTGTAAGTGGTGCATTTGGATTGCCTAAAACAGGATCGCTTGCATCTATAGTAACTGCAACTGGTTCATTATTTTCTGGTGTTGGGGTGATTGTGCCTCCTCCCGCTCCAGTAATATTATGAATAAAATATCCGCCTGCAAATCCTATTACTAAAAATAAGGCTGCTAAAATGTAAAAAAAGTGCTCTTTCTTCAGTGAAATTGTCATTTTATTTTCCTTTGGAGATTCAAAATGCACTACGCGATTTTGTGGTGTTTGGTGTGGTGTTGGCGTATGCTGTGGTTTTTCCCCTTCTTTTACATCCATTGTGTTTCTCATCTGATAATAGATTTATAAGTCTTATTCTATTGCTGTAAACAATATTTAAATATCTTTTTTTAGTAAATCTAATAAAGACTTTCTATGAGCTCCACCAATAATTGCTAAAGTCTTTCCTCCACTAGACAATTTTCTTAAGTTAGGAGCAATATATTTGGCATCTCTGTTATTAGAAATTTCTTCAGGAGTTTTGCCTAAAGTTGAATACATATTGTCATAAATATGCGCAGGCACGTCAATGGCGTGCATCTTTATTTTATCTCGAACTGCTATAAATAATAGAAGTTCGTAATTATCCAAACTTGTAGACATGTGATCATCCATTAGCATTTTGCCAGCCTTGGATACATCTATTTTGCCTGAAGCACATGAGTCAAGTATTTCCTGGCCACGATCGCAGGTTAATTCTAATGCGAGATTTTTGACAGGCTCAGATTTAAGCTCGTCCCTGCCTGGGTCAAGTTTTCCCAAAGCTTTTGTGAATATATAAGGCCGGAAAGGTATTGGCAGTCGTAGAGATTCAAAACAAGATTTTCCTTGTGTTTTCTTAAAATAAGTCTCCAGTTCTATGACAGTAGCCCTTAATTCGTGGTCTGAATCCCACAAGATGTATAGATTTGGCAAAACTTTTTCATAAGAAAAAACTACTGGCATTTGTGTTTGTGGTTCTATAACATCAACATTATCTTTATCTAAATTTATTAAATAAGGTGCATCAAATGATTTAAATAGACCAAGTCTAATAAGAACCTCTGCATAAGTTTTTTTGTATTCTTGAGTTTCCTTACAGGCCTTGTTATACAATGGTTTAAATCGGTTTATACTTTCTTGCAAATTCTTTCTGTCTTGTTCTTTATCTAAATCATCAATCATAACAATTTATTTATTCTCGATTCTTGGCGCTAAGATGAATGTGACCTGCGCCTTGTTCAAGCTTCTGAAATCTAACCTAAGAGGATAATCTTTTGCAAACTGCACGACAACTGTTTCAGCCAATGTTGATGCCCTCGCCATTTTTTTCAGGTATTCAAGAGAATAAGTTGACCTTACATTATCTCCTGCTGCTATCTGCAACAGGGGATCTGAGCCTTTTGTCAGTTGTATTGAAACTTTAGAACCTAGTTCCCCTGATGTAATAATAAAGGAATTTTTATCTGCCTCAAAAACAACTGCATCGCCCGCAATTGCGGCATCCTCAATATAATCTCTGAATTCGCCTGAATCCAATTCTATTGTTGTCATGAATTCCAATGCAGGCACTTTTCTTTCCTTGGCTTCCCTTTCTAAAAGAGGAATGTAAAAATTCTTCATTGATTTTCCAGCTATGGAAATTTTCAATTTGTTTTTATCCAACGATAAAGTAATTGGGTCTGTTGGCTTTGCCCTTTTCAAAGCCTGTTTTAATGCTTCAAGATTTACGGTAATGTCGCAGGGCTGTTCAACCCTGTATTCTTGAAATGCTGATGGCAATAAAGACAAAACAACCATTGAAATATTTGCAGGATCTAAGGCATGTAATTTAATGCCTTCCTTCTGAAAACTAAAGCTTGCTTCGGTAATAAAATCTGATAGAACTGAAACAGTTGCATTTAGAACACGCGGTTCAGTCAGCTTTACCAGGAACATGCCAGAATAAGTATGATAGATAGTTTTTTAATAGTTTGTTTGGTGCAGGCTATAAATTTTATAGCCTGCTAACGAAGGTAAATCCTTATGGTATGCAGTCTTTAGTTTCCTGCTGCTCATCATAAGTTACCAGCCTAACCAAGAATTACAACTACAAAAATGATACTTAACAGATTTCTATAGCCAAAACTTTCCTAGTGGACTATGTATTTAGTCCACATCATATAGCCAATATCGCAAAGTGTTATTACCAGCACTATTGCAAAAATCCACAGCATTACCGGGAATGCTATAGAGCCTAATGCCAATAATAAAAGTACAAGGCCATAGCAAAGCCACCTGTAGATATCAAATTCCGTATCTTTAATTGCGTGTGCCATTTTACCTCCTTATGGGCTTTTTTTGCTTCAGCATTTCGCGCTGTCTTGGATTGTCGGCCTTGCAGCCAACCAGCCAGTCCAGCATCCATACCACGAAGATTGCAATTGGAATTGCTAATATCAGAAGAGTAACACCTTTGCCTGCAAAGTATCCAAACACAAGTCCTGAAACAAGCCAGGCTAATCCTTCTAATCCGATTAATTCTCTTAGCCTCATCGGCAGATGTTTAGCCATCCTAAGGTGCTGCAGCTGCTACTGCGCAAAACATATTTTGTACGAAAGAGACGTTTCTTAGATAGTACAGCAACACCATCCCGATTATAATGCCAAAAAGCACGATAAAGATGTCTGTTGTACCAAACATATGCATTCCTTGACCTTTTTTATCAAACATGGCCGTCCTCCAATCTGGTTTTCCCATTCGGATATTTAAATCTATTGGTAAACTGCTGCATAACACTTATAATTGATACTGATATCCTGCTCTCATGCTAGTCGATATTTCAGTTGCAGTAATTGTAGCTGCATCATTTGTAATTGGCTCTTTATTATACTACTTGGCCAAAGAGGAAGTAGATTCATTTAAGCAGAAATTTTTCAACTACAAATTTCTCAAGGTGAAAAATCTTGTTTTTCTGCCGGCTGGAATCTTCGGCATTATCCTTGCTTTGGCAACAAAAACACCTTATTTTGAAATAACAAGCCTGCTTTTGTTTGCATCTGGCTTGAAAGTTGGAAGTTTTGGAGTTGCGGAAAAAAGCATAAAGCAAACTTTAAAATATGCTGCTGGAACTGCAATAATATTTCTAATCTTTTTTGCAGCTTTTTACTTTATCTTGCCATTTCTTTACTAATACTGTTGTAATCTCTTAACGTCAGTTTGCGTTAAAACTTGCAGAAAAAGCTCTGCAAACATTAAGGCTTAACATTCAGTAGCAGTTTAGCTCAGCCAAACATCACTTTATTGTATAATTCCCTGTCGATTTTATCAAAATTCTGCACTAATTCGGCCTGGATTTCAATTTCATCGCCAGTGCCCCAGACTCGTCCAATTGCCCTTACTGTCTGGCCTTCTTTCAGCTTTTGCAAATCCTGCATCTCAGATAATAAAACCAGAACAGAAGCCTTGCCGTCATCAATAATCAAGGAGCCTATATCTGCATTTTTGGAGACAACTGTCCCAAGGACGCAAACTCTGCCCATATCTCCTCGCAAATCAGATATTTTTACAGGCACAGCGGGAGCTCTCCGCAGGATTTTCTTCTCTTCTCCTTCTGCAACATCTTCAGACATAGCAAAACAACAAAAGATGAGAAATTTAAATAGTTATTGCAACTGCAGTGTACAATTACGCTGTTTTTCTCCAGGTATACTTGCATTTTGTGCACCTGAAGAATTCTGTATCTGGAACATCTTCTGCGCCCATTGAAGCAGCTACCTGCTGCACCCACCAGTATGCTTTCTTATTTCCGCATTTCAGGCATTCGGCATCTGCAATAGGATAAGTGTCTTCAATTTCCTTAACACGCTTGGGCATCTTTTCAGAAACGTGGCTGATTTTTTCCTTAATTACAATATCGGCCTTTTCCGCCTTTGTACGAGCCCCGCATCTCGGACATACTGTTGTTTTCTTTGACGGCAGCATCAATGTCTTGCACTTCGGGCAAAATTCCATTTTAGTACTTCCTCCACCTATGGCTGCACTGCTTGCATATAAAGAATTGGGTCTCAGGCTCATCGCTGGCCCTTGTCTGCCTTGTGAACCAAAGAGCTTTATCATGATTGCATTTAGGGCAGACTGCATCCACAGTTGGCAGGCTTTCAATTTCAACTTCTTCTTTTTCGCCGGTTATTATTGGAGCTTTTGGCTTTCTTTTAATTTCTTCTTTTACCTCTATATTTGCGGTTTCTCTATGGCCGCAGCTGCTGCAGATGAGGCCTTCCTTTGCAGGCATCAGCAGTCCTTTGCATTTTGGACAAAATTTCATATCAAGTAGGTTTTGCATATCGCTTTTTAAAATTTACTGGCCCGAAATTGCACTCTTAATGTCTACTAAAGCAACTTTAAACCAGCCTAAGTACGGAATCCTATATTTTGCAACGCCTTTCAGCTGGCTTTTTGTTACAGAATATTCAAAATTTAATTGCGCAGGGTTGGCATCACCTTTTGTAAGCAAAACATTGTTCCCCTTGGCAATAACTCTGTGAATTATAGGATCAGACTTGCTGGGAATGCTATAAACAATAACATCGCCAATTTTTATTTTATCAAAAGAAATGCCTTTTACAATGAAAACATCACCTTTGTTGAATCCATTAGGGCTTGGAAACTGCAAGAACTGCTCTTTTGTTATGTTATGTTCAGTATACCAGCTTTGCTGCCCGCCCCACCAGTAATCAAAATTGCCAGTATGCTCCATCGAGCCTGAAACAACTGCAACTAATGGAAATGGAGTTCCAAGAAGCAGGCCGATAACTGGAAGAACAATAAATTTTCCAATTATCAGAACGAGGATTGCATCAACAACAAAAGATGCTGCAGAGTCTTCATGCGCAAGGAAATGCCATATTTTTCCTAATTGAGTAGAATGCGCATCATAATCATGTTCGCATTTTTCAGCCATCACTCTATGCTGAATTATGAGTTTTAAAAGCTGTCTGCTCTTTCTTAGAGTCGAGAAAACAAAAACATATAAATCCTTCAGGGTAATATATGGTAATGACAAT
>Ga0315282_10001555_pt1 | contig 42978 bp, 34 predicted proteins | sample YL17G07_20_MG_FD_203693 | JGI IMG/M metagenome (GOLD analysis project Ga0315282, IMG submission 203693) | Sediment microbial communities from Yellowstone Lake, YNP, Wyoming, USA - YL17G07_20 | ecosystem: Environmental > Aquatic > Freshwater > Lake > Sediment | place: USA: Wyoming | collected... | reverse complement strand
AACGAAATCCCACATATTCAATTTTCCGGGGGATGCCAAGAGCTTTGTGCAACCAGCAATCAGCTTAAACTAGCCCACAATAGTACGGCTCAGTAGATGCTGGCTGCGGCTCTTGAATTCAGTCGGGAGTTCCGTGCACGGAATCCCGATGCTATGGGGGAATAATAGAACATTAGTGCTGTTTCTGTCAAGGGGAAAATGTCGCACTGGTTTGAGAAGTCAGTTTTCAGTGGGGCTCTCCGAGACAGGGATAGCTGTTGGCAAAGCCTGGGTTACACAGGCGCGAGGCGCGCTAAAAGGGCTGCAAAATATTGAACTCTCTCTGTTATAATTAGACCACTGATTGCCTATTCACTGAATTAATATCTTTTATAAACGTGCAATCATCAATTCCTGTAATTTAATATTAACCTTCTACCGTTTCGTTTTATACCGATTGCTTATCAGTATCCTCCAAGTGGGCGGATTTAGCGCTGTAACACTTTGCCAGGTAATTCGTTATAGGTTATGGAAAGCAATTGCACTACAGCAACAATAGCAATCCTCAATTAAATCTTGAAGTGGAATCTGTAGTTGACAGGGCTGCAGGCGGTGATACCGAGGCTTTCGGACGCCTTTATGATATCTATGCCGACCGGATTTACCGCCATATTTACTATAGGACGAGCAACGTCGAAGATGCCCGGGATTTGACCCAGGAGGTGTTTTTAAAAGCATGGCGTGGGTTACCCAAATACAGACGGACCAAAACCCCTTTCCTGGGCTGGCTTTTTACCATCGCTCACAACAGGGTAATCGATTACTATAGAACTAAAAAGGATCATTCCTATCTCAATACCGAAATAGTTATGGAGGATCCTGATAAGGGTCCTGAAAAATTGGCCGAAGTCAAATTTACTCAGCAAGGAGTCAGGAGAGCGATTCTTCAGCTTCCCGAAGAGCAACAGCAAGTCATACTAATGAGTTTCATCGAAGGTTTGGAATACAGTGAAATCGCAGCAGCCTTAAACAAGACCGAGGGGAATATCAGAGTAATTGTGCACAGGGCCTTAAAGAGGATGCGCAAAATCCTGGATAAAGCAGAGGTCTAAGTTGAAAAAGATAGAGATAATACTAACCGAATGTATAAAGGATATAAAATCAGGCAGGGCTACTCTGGCCGAATGCTTGAATCGCTATCCATCCAGACGCCAGGAGCTTGAACCTCTACTTAAGTTGGCTTTGAATATTCAGGAACCCCCGGTCATTGAACTGGATAGTACCTACAAACAAGCTGCTAAAACGAGATTATTACAGCAAATAAGGACTGCTAGACCTGAAAAATCCCGGTCATTTACAAATATCTTTAGCTTTGGTCTGACCCAGCGTTTCGCATGGGCAAGAGTTGCTGTCTTTGTAGTGGTCGCGCTTATAGTATTATCGATGCTCGGTGGCGGAACGGTGTATGCTGCTCAAAGCAGCCTGCCCGGAGAGCTACTTTATCCGGTGAAAACCGGAGTCGAAGATGTCAGGATCTTCTTTGCCGGCAGCAGTGCCGCCAAAGCTGAGCTGAATCTGCAATTTGCACAGACCCGCCTGGAAGAGATGAATAAGCTCGCCATCAGCAACGAGGAAAGAACACAGCTAGCGGTGAACGGATATCGGAGCAATTTGGATGCTGCCCGTGTGCAAATTCGAAACATAACCAGCGCTCCAACCCAATATGCCCTGCTTAACCGGGCTCTGGAGCAGATGCAGAATCAGATGGGCTTCTGCGATAGCGTCATAGATGTTAATCCTGCCTATCTGGAACCAGTCAGAGAAGCCGGCACTCTGTGCATCAACGAGCAGGTACAATTACTCACCATGTTGGCACAACAAAACAATGTGGAAGCAGCTCAGATTAACCTTGCTGCTATGCAGAACAGATTACAGCGAGCCCAGGCTAAGGTTGAGGACGGGAATTATCAAACGATGCAGGAAGTTCTGCTCCAATATCGCGAATTCAATCAACTTGGAGAGCAAATTCTTCAAACTGCTCAAGCCACGAACAATCACAATGCCGAAATTGAGGAACTAAGCTTAGCTGCGCTCGCAGGTTACCTGGATACCATCAACAGCATTTCCCAACAGGTTCCTCAAGACTACCGTAATAGCGTCGAAGCCTGCCGGCAGGTGACTTTACAATTTCAAACACAAGCACGCCACAGGTATCAAAATCAGGGCGACGCCGGCACTGGTATTGACGGACCGTTGTCCGGAAATGGCGATGGTTCTACTGCCGGACAGGGCGGCCAGACTAATCCTCAGGCTCCCGGGGGAACTGGAAATATGGGCAACGAGACACCTAATTCTACGATGTCCCCTTCGCAAGGTACCGGAGGCTATACAGATAGCGGCAACGGCACCGAATCCGGTGGCGGCACAGGCACCGGCGACGGAAGTGGAAAAGGGCCGACTATTACCCCTTCGCAAGATACCGGGGGTTATACAGATAGCGGCAATGGCACCGAATCCGGTGGCGGCGCAAGTTCCGGCGGAGGAAGTGGAGCGGGGTCGTCTACTACCCCTTCTCAAGTGTAAACCGTACACCGACATTAGATAGGCAGAATAAACAAGCAGGAGGAGGAGACCATACGATCTCCTCCTAATTTGCGCTTTTTTGTGGTAACGGCTATTGCATTAGTCTAATCTTACGAGACTGTACCGTTTTGTGCTCCATGCGGGCCAGGGGATTCATAATTGTAGTCCCAGTTAGAGAAGTTGGGAACACAGTCGCTGTAGGGACACTCTTCCCCCCGATTACCCACGTCTGTATTGCCGCCCGCTGCGAAAGCAGTACCTGCGATGGCGACCGATAGAAGGGCAGTTACTACCATGCCTATTCCTAACACTTTGGCAATTCTTTTCACAATAACACCTCCTTTCTTCCGTCATTTTTTCCGTTACCAACTATATAAACGAAGAGTATGAAGAATTGTTACAGAAAATTGATGGAATAATCTCAGGGCAGACGTTAGACCGGTGATTACAGGAATTTTATCTCTTCAAGGCGAAAGAACCGTGTGGAACAAATATGAAAGTTTAGATGCTGCGCGACTTCTTCAGAAAAAGGAGGGTTGGGAGTGGCAACCTCGCCCCTACGTAAAGGGGGGTCGCTACGCTACACTCACCTTGTAAATCTAGCTCTCTTCGCCTATAATTTCTGCTACCATCTCCGCCGTCTTCCCCACAACTTCGGCCTCTCTTTTGATGAACTCAGGGTCGTTTACAGCTTTCATCACAGCCTCAGAGTCGGTCCAGTCATTGATTTTTGAGATTTCACTGCAAACGGTGGTGCCAAACTCTTGTTCAAACCTCTGCACCAGCCTCTGGGCCACGCCCATGCCAGGGAAAAGGCCATTAAGACCGTCCTGAATGTGGGGACGGCCATACTTGATGCCCAATACCAGCACTCCTCCAGTCAATGCACCGCATGTCTTGCCCATGCCCAGTCCGGCGCACAACGGCCCCGCCGCCTTGAAGGTCAGCTCATCCTCAAAACCCAAGAGTTCCTGAAATGTTAATAGCACAGCCTGACTGCAGCCGTGGCATTTCAGTTCGTAGTTATAGGCCTTCTTCCTAGCCTGCTTCTTTAGAGCCTCTTTAGACAGCTTCCGGCCCATACTAACCTCCAAAGTCAGATTCTCAGCAGGCCAGATTATATCCTGACGCTTTTCGGCATGTCAAAGGTAATAGTATTGGAGCAGGATAAATCCCCCTTACCCCCTTTACGAAAGGGGGGATCTGTGTCAGTGAGATTGCCACGTTTTCCGCCAGAGGCGGACTCCTCGCAATGACATGGAAGAGCTAGGCGGGTTGGGAAACCTACGAACCCAAAACACGGTGTTTCATTCTCACCTTGCCTCTCCCGTCAAGGGAGAGGAATGTATAGGCTAGGGGGTAAACTGGGGCACTGGATTCCTGCTCCCTGATCAAGTCAGAGACAAGTTCCGCAGGAATGGCATTTTGTGGGCCCTTCGACAGTCCTTCGACAAGCCCAGGACAGGGCTGAGGGTGAACAAATTATATCTCTCGAAATCCCCCTTGCCCCCTTTGCAAAAGGGGGGACTAACAGAGGGAATGAGGATTTTGAGGTTATATGTCCAGGTTCCGCACCTGGAGGGCGTGGGCTTGGATGAAGGCTTTGCGGGGCGGGACTTCTTCTCCCATCAGCGTCTCGATAATCTCGTTGGCTTTCACCGCATCCTCGACATTAACCTGAAGCAGTATCCTGTTCTTGGGGTCCATCGTGGTATCCCAGAGCTGCTGCGGGTTCATCTCGCCCAGCCCTTTGTAACGCTGAATCTCTACCCCCTTGGCCGCCCCAAACTTCGCCACCTGCTCGTCCTTCTCCTTGTCCGAATAAATCCAGTGTTCTTCCTTGCCCTTCTTGACACGGTACAACGGAGGTTGAGCGATGAACAGGTGCGCTTGCTCAATCAGCGCGGTCATATGACGGTAGAAAAAGGTGAGCAAAAGGGTGCGGATGTGAGAGCCATCGACATCGGCATCGGTCATGATTATCACGCGATTATAGCGGAGCCTGGTATGGTCGAAATCCGAGCTGCTGCCTGCCCCCAGGGCAGTGATCAGGGCGCGAATCTCCTCATGCCCCAGCATCTTCTCCGGGCGGGCTTTCTCCACATTCAATATTTTGCCCTTGAGCGGCAGGATGGCCTGGAAGCGCCGGTCCCTCCCCTGCTTAGCCGAGCCCCCGGCGGAGTCTCCTTCCACTATGTACAGCTCGCAGTGGGCAGGGTCCTTCTCCGAGCAATCGGCAAGCTTGCCGGGGAGGGTGGACATATCGCCCAGCCCTTTTCTGGTGACCAGGTCGCGAGCCTTGCGCGCCGCCTCCCTGGCGCGGGCAGCGGTGAGGCATTTCTCCATGACCCTCTTGCCCTCGCTGGGGTGCTCTTCCAGATAAGTCGCCAGCCCCTCGGCCACCACCGATTCCACCATGCTCTTAATCTCCTGGTTGCCCAGCCTGGTCTTGGTCTGGCCCTCGAATTGAGGATGGGTCAGCTTGACGCTGATGATGGCGGTCAATCCCTCCCTGACATCATCGCCGGTGAGGTTGGCTTCATTGTCCTTGAGGAATTTGTACTTTCGGGCATAATCGTTAAGGACGCGTGTCAGCGCGGAGCGGAATCCGGTGAGATGGCTGCCGCCGTCCAGGGTATTGATGCAGTTGGCGAAGCTTAATGTGGCCTCGGTGAAGCTCTCGTTGTACTGGAGGGCAACCTCCACTATGGTGCTGTCGAGCATCTTGGTGATGTAGGCCGGCATCGCCTGCAGCACGACCCGCTTCCGGTTGAGATGGCGCACGAAGCTAACAATGCCTCCCTCGAAGTAGAAGGTCTTCTCTATATCGTGGCGCAGGTCTTTGAACCAGATCTCCACGCCCTTGTTCAGGTATGCCATCTCGCGGAAGGACTGTGCCAGTAGCTCGAAATTGTAGTCAAGCTTGTTGAATATCTCTTCGTCAGCCAGGAAAGTCACTATGGTGCCGCTGCCATCGGATTTGCCGACTGCTTTCACCGGGGCCTTGGGCGTGCCGCGCAAATACTCCTGGAGATAGAGCTTGCCGTCCCGTTTCACCTCTACCTTCATCCAGGAAGAGAGCGCGTTCACTACCGAGGCGCCGACGCCGTGCAGTCCGCCGCAGACCGTATAGCTGCGACCTCCGAATTTACCACCGGAGTGCAGCGTGGTCATCACCGTCTCCAGGGCTGAGACCTTGGTCACCTGGTGGATTTCCACAGGTATGCCCCTGCCGTTATCGGCCACTCTTACCGAGCTATCCTCATTGATGGTGATCTCGATCTTATCGCAGTAGCCTGCCATCGCCTCGTCGATGCTGTTGTCCACAATCTCGTGGACCAGGTGATGCAGGCCCCGCTGGTCGGTGCTGCCGATGTACATGCTAGGGCGCAGACGCACCGCCTGCAGGCCGTCCAGCACCTGAATATCCTGCGCGGTATACGTGTTATGGTTCTTGTTTTCTGCCATCTATCGCCCGCTCAAAATTATATCTGCTACCAAAATAGCCATAACTAATCATGCCCAATTATGCGGAAGTGTTGTGACAGGAGGTAAAGTCCCCGGGGAGATGATGAGTTTACTGCAGCGTATAATCCAGCAGAGGTTCTCGCAGCCAGCCTTTCAGTCGCACCCATTAACTAATTCTATCACATTTTGAGGCACTTGTGAAGCCAGTTTGCTCACTTTATTTAACTGAACATCCCAAAGAGCCTGGGTTACAAGCTCGACGTACTTATGCCAGCTTCACCTCTCCTGCGGCATCTGCGCTCAGTATAGCCTGGAAATCATAGCCCCTGCGCTTTATCTCGTCCGACCCGCCCTGGTGCCGGTCGAGCAGCACCACCACTTTGACCACCTGGCAGCCCTCCGCCTCCACAGCCTCTATGGCCCGCAACACCGAGCCTCCGGTGGTAATAACATCGTCCAGTATGGCCACCCGAGAACCCTTCTGCAGTGGCCCCTCGATGCGCTTCTGCGTCCCGTGCCCCTTGGTCTCGGCCCTGACAATGAAGGCAGGGATAGGCTTGCCCTCCAGGTGGCTCACCACGGTGACCGCTGTAACCATGGGGTCTGCACCCATAGTCATGCCCCCCACGGCCTCCACCCCAGCCCCCTTCAGAATCTCGTAAATCTTCTTCCCTATCAGATAGGCACCCTCCGGCCAGAGAGTCACCAGCCTGCCATCGAAATAATATGTGCTTTTCAATCCTGAGGATAGCGTGAAATCGCCATGAAGGATTGCGTGTTCCTTAAAAACTTCCAGCAGCCTCTTATCGCTAGCCTTGGTCAATTCTCAGCCCTCCTTACGCAGTTCGTGGTGAGACCCTTCGCTACGCTCAGGGTGACATATACAACCCGTGCTCCTCTATATACTTCTCCACCGCCTCAGGCACCAGGTAACGTATGGAAAGCCCCTGGGCCACCCTCTTCCTGATATCGGTGGAGCTGATGTTTATCTTGGGCACTTCCAGCAGCATGATACGCTGGCCAGCCCCGGGGACAGAGCGCTCCAGTTTGCGCAGATTAGCCCTGGCATAGCCCGGCCTGCCTATACCCACCACCTGGCATAGCTCCACCAGGCGCGCGGGCTCTTTCCATTTAGGCAATTTCGCCAGGGCATCGGGCCCCACTATGAAGTATATCTCGGCCCTGGCACCCAGCTTAGCCTTTAGCTCCAATACCGTATCTATACTGTAGGAAAGCCCGGGACGCTCGATCTCCATGGTGGATACTTTGAAATAGGGATTTGAGGCTACAGCCAGCCTCACCATGGCCAGCCTGTGCTCTGCTGCGCTTACAGTCTTTTCTTCCTTGAGCTTGAGCCAGGGGCACCCTGCCGGGATGAACAGCACCTCGCTCAGCCCCAGCTTCTCCCTTAAGTCCTCCGCTACAATGAGATGCCCCAGATGTATGGGGTCGAAGGTGCCCCCCAGAACCCCTATCTTCTTCCTGGTCATGCTTCCTCTCCCCGCTTCGCAGCCTTTTTGGCAGGCAAGGGGCGCGGCCGGAATACCTTGAATCCCTCCTCTTCTTTCCCAGGGGAAGGACGAGGCGCTTTAGAGACCAGCTCCCAGGCCTTGTTCATAAGCTCCCTCACCCCCTCACCGGTCGCTGCCGAGATAAAATGCACCGAGGCCCCCAGCAACTTGAACTCTCTTTCAAGCTGGGGTATGCGGGCGCGGACTTGCGGTAAATCGATTTTGTTTACGGCTATAATCCGGGGCCTATCCTTCAAAGAAGGCTCATACGCCACAAGCTCCGCCTCGACCTTCTTGAAGTCCGCAACAGGGCCCTCAGAGCTTCCGTCAACCAGGTGTATCAGCGCCTTGGTGCGCTCAATATGGCGCAGGAAATCGAGCCCCAGACCCCGACCCTCATGCGCCCCCTCGATGATGCCGGGGATGTCGGCGAGGACAAAGCTACGATAGCCCATCTCCACAACGCCCAGAACAGGCTCGAGGGTGGTGAAAGGATAATCTGCAATCTTGGGCTTGGCCTGGGATACCGCGCTCAATAGAGTGGACTTCCCTGCATTAGGATAGCCGATAATGCCCGCATCGGCAATCAGCTTAAGGTCGAGCACCAGCCGCTTCTCCTCGCCGGGCCTGCCCTTTTCCGCAGTGCGCGGAGCCTGATTTGTCGACGTGGCGAAATGAGTGTTGCCCCGGCCCCCCTTTCCTCCCTTAGCTACCAGTACCTGCTGTCTCGGCTCCACTACATCTGCAATTAATGCCCCGGGGCCAGTTTCCGTTTTTATCCGGACCTGGGTACCCAAAGGGACCTTTATAAAGAGGTCTTCTCCCCTCTTCCCATGCATGTTCTTCCCTTTGCCATGAGCACCGTTCTCTGCCTGGAAGTGCTTCTTGTACCTGAAAGAAAGCAGAGTAGGTAAACCCTCATCTCCTACCAAGTACACGCTACCCCCGTTCCCCCCATCTCCCCCATCTGGACCTCCCAGAGGGACAAATTTCTCTCTACGAAAACTGACTACTCCATTTCCTCCATCCCCAGCCTTAACATAAACCTCAACTCGGTCTATCAATTGTCCCGCCTTATTATTATTTTGCTAATTTTTGGATTTATTATAAGCATGATGGGAAAAACTGTAAAACTAATAATTATATAGCCGGGGAAATCGTGGTAATTACGCTTGTTTGAACTAAGGTATTCGGTGGAGGATAGGGTAGGTTAGATGAAGAAATTGTGGATGTCCGGGGCATAAAGACAAGACTGGGAGAGAGGTACTCGCTTGAGAAATGAAGACATAATGAAAATGTACTTATCCACGGAGTGAAGCAGTTTTCCACAGAAAATAGCGAGTTATCCACATTTTTATGTTAATGCTTTAGCTGGGTCGTCGTTTAAGCTGATTTAGAGTAGAGGTTCTCCCTGATCTCGAGGAGGTCGCGGCGCAGCCCGTGGTCGGCGTTGGCCTCATCGGAGATTTTGTGATAGCCATGCAAGATTGTGCTGTGGTCTCGACCTCCCAGCTCTCTGCCGATTTGAGTCCAGGAGCATTGAAGTTCTTCTCTCAGGAGGTACATCGCTATCTGGCGTGCTTGAGAGGATGTCTTGTCCCGTCTCTTACCCTGCAGGGTGTCAGGCGGAATGTTAAAAAAGGTGGCCACAGCATTGAAAACCACTGCCGGCGTCAGGGTGCGTTTATGGGAATCGCTGGAGATATCCGCCATAGCTTGAGTTGCCAGTTCAACTGTGAGTGGCGCTTTGGTAAGTCTGGCGTACGCCAGGACACGGTTGAGCGCTCCCTCCAGCTCGCGGATATTTTTCTGGATACGGCGAGCTATGGAGTTCAACACCTCGGGAGGGACTACCGTTTTCTGTTCCTCAGCCTTCATCTGGAGAATAGCTATCCTGGTTTCCAGGTCGGGAGGCTGCATGTCCACGATCAGTCCCCATTCGAAGCGGGAGCGTAGTCTATCCTCCAGGAGAGTCAGGGACTTCGGAGGGCGGTCGCAGCTTATCACAATCTGGCTGTTGCCTGTATGCAGGTCATTGAAGGTATGGAACAGGCCTTCCTGGGTCTGCTCTTTACCGGCTATGAATTGAATATCATCGATGAGCAGGACGTCTACACTGCGATACTTGTTTCTGAAGTCCTCGTTTCTCCTCTCCCTGATAGCGCTGATGAACTCGTTAGTGAACTGTTCGGCGGTGACATACATCACCCGAGGGCGAACTCGTATCGCTTCCCAGCCGATGGCGTGCAGGATGTGAGTCTTCCCCAGTCCCGGGCCGCTGTAAACGAACAAAGGGTTATAGCTGTTTCCGGGATTCTCCGCCACTCCGAGGGCGGCGGCATGGGCCAGGCGGTTGCTGCTGCCCACTATAAAGGTAGAGAAGGTGTACTTTCGATTTAACTTGGGCGCACTGGGTCGCTGCTTATAGTTTGTCGAGGAGGGAGATGAAGGTACAGGAGGAGACATCTCCTCATCCCCATTCCCTAGATGAACCTGGAACTGTACAGATATTGGCTTGCCGGTAATGCCAGTTAGTGTTTTCTCAATAAGGGGGTGTAACCGCTTCTCTAGCGATTCTGTAACGAAACTGCTCGGTACCCCAACTGTGAAACAACTATCGCTATAGGTCAACCCTACTGTATTCTTCAACCAGGTTTGGTAATTTGCCGGACTTACTTTGACTTGCAACTCGTCGAGCGCCGCTTTCCATATCTCGGCAGCGGGTCTCGTTTTCATACCACACCTCATCACAACAACTGAACATAGCAACCTCTACACCGCCAGGCGGTGCTTTAGTGCACAAAAAAGAACAATGCAACCGCACTCTTATACGAACAACAAATAAAACTAGAGCGCTTTCTCTTGAGACCTATCTACTTCCGATTGTCTCTTTCTGTGGCGATGTGCTGCTGAGAAAGGCAGCACATCCTAGGGAGGATGTTTTATATATGGGTTATTTTTCGAGGAAAACATAAAGGAAAATTGCGTAGTTAAGATAACAGAGGAAAAGGCTCAGGTCAAGAGATTTTTATTACATTTTTCCGATGTAAAAAATTTCTTATAAATCAAATAAAGCAGAGAATTATGTCCACTCAGTTGGTTGACGCTTATGTGTCATAATGGTATTATCAGGGCCGCAAGCACTAGGGAAAATGGTGTGAGGAATAGAAATCAGAGGTATAGATGAAAAGTAAGAAAGCAGCAGCTTTATTTGCCTTTTTCTTGATTCTGGCAAGTCTGCTCTTTACCAGTTGCGCTTCAAAACAAGGCGGCGCGCAAGCTCAACCCCCGACGACCACTGGGGCTTCACTGATAGTCATAGATAATTCCGGAAACGCGTTGCCAGTTGTGTTCAGCTTCTCCCGCGAGGTGAACGGTGTGAAGTACTACTTGGATAATGGCAAAGAGCTGACGAAAGAGGAGATTTTGAGCAGCCTGGAACCCCAGGGCATGACGGTGGCGGAGGTTAGTGAGATCTGGAATACCTCTATTGCCGATGTATTTGCTCTGTTTACCCGGGAGCAACTCTCTAGGAGGAGCCTTTCAACAGCAGCAACCTACCCTGCAACGATATACGATATGTGGGATTGCCTCACAAATGGGCCGCCGACAATACGTGAGAATCCCAGAGCGATCCTCGCGGGGCTGGTGCCGAACATAGATATGCGAGATAAGGTGTTTGATTTTCTGGAGAAACAAAAGAGATCTTCTTCAGTTAGTAACAGTTACTAAATTTAAAGGCCCCCAATTTTGGGGGCCTTTAAGGTTTCCTCGGAATTGCTTAAGCTCAGGCAGAACGACCGGCCACAGCGACCGATTCCGGCACGATCTTTTCAAGCACGATCTTGCCATCCTGGTAGTCGATCTTGATTGACTCCCCGGAGCGGAACTTGCCGTTAAGCAGGGCATCGGAGAGCTGGTCTTCGACCTCCCGCTCGATAACGCGTCTCAGGGGGCGCGCACCGAAGGCAGGATCGTAACCTTTCTCTCCCAAGTATTCCTTTGCCGCATCGGTTACCTCTAACTTTATGTCTTTCTCTTTAAGCTGACCCTGCACCTGTGACATCATCAGTTCCACAATCTTGCGAATGTGTTCCTTATTCAGGGCATGGAACACCACCACCCCGTCGATGCGGTTAAGGAACTCGGGGCGGAAGGTCTTCTTCATCTCGTCGAGCACCTTGTCTCTCATCTTTTCATAGGATAGTTGGGCTGCCTTGGTCTCATCGCTGCGAGAGATGAAGCCGATGGAGCCCTCTTTCCTGATAAGCTCGGAGCCAATGTTGCTGGTCATGATGATGATAGTGTTGCGGAAGTCCACCCGCCTTCCCTTGGCGTCGGTTAGATGCCCATCATCGAATATCTGTAGCAGTATGTTGAACACATCCGGGTGGGCCTTCTCTATCTCATCCAGCAATATGGCAGAGTAGGATTTGCGTCTCACTGCCTCGGTCAACTGCCCGCCTTCATCATAGCCTACATACCCCGGCGGAGCACCGACCAGACGTGCTACCGTGTGCTTCTCCATAAACTCCGACATGTCCAGCCTGACCAGGGACTCCTCGCTGCCAAACATGAACTCGGCCAGCGCCCGCACCAGCTCTGTTTTGCCTACGCCGGTGGGCCCGAGGAAGATAAAACTGCCTATGGGGCGCCTGGGGTCCTTGAGCCCGGCGCGCGCCCTTCTCACTGATTTAGAGATAGCAACAATGGCCTCATCCTGGCCTACGATACGCTTATGCAGCGCCTCTTCCATCTGCAGCAACCTGGCGGACTCATCTGCAGCCAGGCGTGCCACCGGGATACCGGTCCACATGCCGACAACCTCAGCGATGTGCTCCTCAGTCACCACCTTCTTCTCTGTATCGAACTCCTGCTGCTGCTGCCACTCGGTGCGCATTTTCTCCACTTTTTCGCTAAGCTTCAGTTCTCGTTCGCGCAGCTCTGCGGCATACTCATACTGCTGGGAGCCGATAGCCTGTTCCTTGTCTTTGCGCAAGGACTCCAGGGCTTTTATTGCCTCGTTCAAGCTCACAGGGACACTCGACTGCCTAATCCGCAACCGGGATGCAGCTTCATCTATGAGGTCGATTGCCTTATCCGGCAGGAAACGGTCCGGTATATACCGGCCCGCCAGCGCAGCAGCCGTCTTCAATGCCTCGTCATTTATGGTCAAACGGTGATATTCCTCGTAGCGGCCCTTAATGCCTCTCAGGATTTCAATAGTCTGTTCAATTGAGGGTTCCTCGACCAGGATTGGCTGGAAACGGCGTTCCAGGGCAGCGTCCCGTTCCACGTGCTTGCGATAGTCATCCAGGGTGGTAGCGCCGATACATTGCAGCTCACCCCTGGACAGAGATGGCTTCAGGATGCTGGCAGCGTCTACCGCGCCTTCGGCAGCGCCAGCCCCAACAAGGGTGTGTATCTCATCAATGAAGAGAACGCAGTTGCCTGCGGTCTTGATCTCCTCGATAACCTTCTTCAGCCTCTCCTCAAATTCACCACGGTATTTTGTCCCTGCGACCAGGGAACCGATGTCGAGAGTTAACAACCTCTTCCCCTGCAGTGTCTCCGGGACATCTCCAGAGACTATGCGGTGGGCAATAGCCTCAGCGATAGCTGTTTTGCCTACTCCTGGCTCTCCAATGAGGACAGGATTATTCTTGGTGCGTCGGCTGAGCACCTGGATCACCCGCTCGATCTCCCGGGCGCGTCCGATAACGGGATCGAGTTTACCGGCCCGGGCAGCAGCGGTCAGGTCCACTCCAAGCTGATCCACGGTTGGGGTCTTGGTTGTAGACCGTTGCCCGGCGGCAGGATGGGGCGCGCTCTGGCTGAGCACGCGATTCAGTTCGGTGTGTACGCGTTCCACGCTGACGCCGAGGCTCTCCAGAACGCCAGCGGCAACCCCCTCGCCCTCGCGCAGCAGGCCCAGAAGTATATGTTCAGTGCCGATATACTGGTGACCCAGCAAACGGGCTTCGTCCACAGCCAGCTCGATAACCTTCTTTGCCCTGGGGGTGAGCCCGACTTCGGTCTGCGTCGTTCCCTCGCCGCGGCCAATGATGAATTCCACGGCAGCCCGTACTTTGTTCAACCCGATGCCGAGGTTGGAGAGGACTTTTGCCGCCATCCCGTCTTCCTCTCGTACCAGCCCCAGCAATATGTGTTCGGTGCCAATATAGTTATGGTTGAACCTTCGGGCCTCTTCTTGGGCCAAGGCCAGAACCTTCCGCGCCCGTTCTGTGAACTTGTCGAACCTATTTGCAGCCATTTCCCAACTCCGCCAGAGCTTCTCTGTCCTGAATCTTTCCTGAGTACTGCTTTTTCAGGCCAGACTTTAGTACTGGCTTTTGAACCTATTGTAACACAAATAGGCCCTGAATAAAAGAGCCCAAATTTACTATACCTCCGAAATTTGGGCTCTTTTATGCTCCCCGGCAGTGGCATATTTTCCACAAGGAGTTGCCCCCTCAGTATCGTCTGCGCTGGGGCGTTTCACTACCGTGTTCGGGATGGGAACGGGTGGGACCACCCCGCTCTAACCACCAGGAAGCAATATTCACTTTTTGTACTAAGGTTTATTTAGAATAAGTCCTCGTTACCTTCTGGAAGCTTGCCGTGTTCCTGTAAAAACTGTTGAATCAGCTCGCTTTCCCGCATAGTATACATCAAAGTTTCCTCAAAATGCAAGTACTTAGCCTTTTGGACCCAGTCGTCTCCCGAGTTCAGCACCTCCTGCAGGCCCTTGCGTATGTTGGAGTTGCTCCCGATGTAGATGACCTCTTTCTGGTCATTAAACAGACGGTACACCCCGTCTTTCTCGGGAGCGGCGTCCGCATTGGCGGAGTTAAACTCCAGCCACTCGCTGGGGGGCAGTATCACCGGAGCGATGTCGAGCCTCAAGTCGCACCTCAGGCACCGCGCTGCCTCTTCGCAAGCCCTCTGCTTGGGGAAACCGAGCTCTACCTCGGAGAAGTCGCTTAAGCGCCGTTCCACGACGAGGTGCGGCTGCCGCTCGCGTTGCTTGTTCGCAAAGCCCTCGTCTCTGCCAAACCAAGGGCTGGCTTTGGCAGTTTCGGCCAGCGTCTCGCTGATGTCTCCGCTGCCTCCCAGATACTTATCTATGGATGAGGCCGCCTTTCTGCCAGCAGCGATCGCTTTGATGACCGAGGCTGGCCCGGTGGCGACATCGCCGCCAGCGAAAACGCCGTCTATGCCGGCAGCCAGTGTCTCCGAATTAACCTTTATGTTTCCCCCAGCCAAAGGCTCAATCCCAAAACCTGTCGGCACGGATGCCATTTGGCCGATGGCCGCTATCACGGTATCGCAGGCTATGTTGAACTCGCTGCCCTTGATGGGCACGGGGCGCTTCCTGCCGCTGGCATCCGGCTCGCCCAGTTCCATGCGCTGGCATTCCAGCACCAGCGTATTGCCGTCCTTTGTTATCTTGGCCGGCGCAGCCCGGAACAATATCTTGATGCCCTCTTCAAGGGCTGCCTCCACCTCCTCGGGATTAGCTGGCATCTCCTGCCTGGAGCGACGGTAGACGATAATCACCTCTTTGGCCCCCAGGCGCCGTGTCGTGCGCGCAGCATCTATAGCTGCATTGCCGCCGCCGACCACTGCTACTCTGTCGCCCAATTTGACCTTCTTGCCCTGGCTCACCTCTTTAAGGAAAGATATGCACTCTATGACGCCTGGGCTGTCCTCACCGGGGATACCCATCTTAACCCCCTGGTGAGCCCCTATAGCCAGAAAGACAGCGTTAAAGCCCTGTTGCTTGAGGCCATCAAGGGATTCAACCTTGCTATTGGTCTTTATCTCGACTCCGATGCTCTTTATCCCCTCGATTTCGCTGTCCAGAACCTCCTGGGGCAGGCGATACCTGGGTATACCCACCCGCATCATGCCCCCGGGCTTAGGCAGCGCCTCGAACACCGTTACGGAATGGCCCAGCTTTGCCAGGTAGTAAGCTGCGGTCAGTCCCGCCGGCCCCGAACCCACGACGGCCACCTTCTTGCCTGTCGGGCTTGCCTTCCTGGTCTTGGTTTGCCATTGGCTGGTATCTTGCTCGGCGATGAAGCGCTTCAGCGCGCAGATAGCGATAGGCTGGTTCAGTTGACCCCGGCGGCAGACACCCTCGCAGGGATGGAAACAGACCCGGCCCAGCACCCTGGGAAAGGGCACCTTTTCTCGCACCACTGCCACCGCCTCAGCGAACTTGCCCTCAGCCGTGAGCCGCACGTACCGGGGCACATCTATCCCCGCAGGGCAGGCGTTGCTGCAGGGAACCAGAGCGGCTTCGCGTTCTGCCCGCTTAATGTCCTTGTCCAGCAAAGCGCCGGTGGGGCAGACCTCGACACAGGCGCCGCAGAACTTGCAGCCCGACTCCTTGAGCGATGAGGCGATGGGCCCTGCGATGACCTCACCATCCCGAACGATGAAGCCCAGCGCGGCTATGCCGCGCAAATCCTTGCATACCCTGATGCAGCGGGTGCAGCCGATGCACAGGTTGTAATCCTGGGTGAACAGCGGCTCGTCTTTTTTAACAGGCAGGTCTTTGAATATATAGCGGGGTATGCTTTCTTTGAGCCCGATAAACTCGACCACCGCCTGGAGCTCGCAGTAACCCAGCTTGGAGCAGCAGCGCTCTTTGATGGGTATGCTGTTCGGGCATGACTCAAACGGGCTGCAGCCCTCCCGCTGTTTGCAGGTGAGACAGGCATGGGGGTGCTTGAGCAGGATAGCTTTCAGGTTTTCACGCCGCAGCTCTTGCACGCGGGGCGTGTTGGTGTGAATCACCATGCCCTCGGCTGTAGGGAGGTTGCACGAGGTGGAGACGTCCTTCATACCCTCGACCTCTACGAGGCAGAGCCGGCATCCCTGAAACTCTACGCTGGCCCCTGAGCTGTGGTAAGGTTTGCCGCCGAGGTAGATAACGCCGGAAGCCTTCAACCCGGGCGCTGGTGGTAAATCGGGGTGGGCGCACAAGGCGGGAATATAAATGCCTGCGCTTTGCGCTGCCTGGAGGACTGTTTCCCCCTTTTCTACTTCCAGCTCTTTGTCATCAATCTTTAGCTTTATTTTGCCCATTTCGCCCCTTTAAACACGGGTAGGTTGGAGCCTTTCCTTAATTTAAAAAAGGACTCCAACCAAATCACACGTTTATTATAAGTGAGGGTAGGATTGTGCGTCAAATTGTGAAAGGGCGAATTGCGCGTTCAAGGTTCGACATGTGTATATAAAATATGTTGGTGTTCGTAACGTAGGGGCATAGCGCGCTATGCCCCTACGTTACATTTCCTTTCCTGTGAGCATGCGATAAGCCTCACGGTATCTTTCTGAAGTCTCCTTGACTATCTTGGGAGGAAGCTCTGGGGCGGGTGGCTCCTTGTTCCATCCAGATGCAGTAAGCCAGTCGCGAAGAGGTTGCTTATCGAAGCTGGGTTGCGACTTACCCAGCGAATATTTCTCGGCATCCCAGAAGCGGCTGGAATCAGGGGTGAGTAGTTCATCTATCAAGGACAGCTTGCCCCCTATCATGCCGAACTCCATCTTGGTATCGGCAATGATAATTCCTCGGCTGAGAGCATACTGGGCCGCATAGTCGTAGATAGCCAGGCTCTTCTCCATAATATCGTTGGCAACCGACTTGCCCACGAGCGTCTCCATCTGCTCAACTGTAATCGGTTGGTCATGGCCGGTATCCGCTTTGATTGTGGGAGTAAACATAGGCTCGGAGAGTTTCTCTGACTCCTTGAACCCTTTGGGCAAAGTCATGCCCGAGACAGAGCCGCTCTGCTTGTATTCAGCCCATGCCGAGCCTGATAGGTAGCCACGGACCACGCACTCGATATCTATACGCTCCGCCCGCCTCACAATCATGGAACGCCGCTCTGCATAAGGGGGATACGAATAATAGGAAACACAAACCTTCTCCCCGTATACGCGGTTGAGCCAGTTAATATCGTCCACAACCTGTAGCATGTGGTTAGGCATGATATGAGAGGTCTTGTCAAACCAGAATCCTGAGAGCTGGTTTAACACAATCCCCTTATCGGGTATGCCACCGGGCATGACGACGTCAAAGGCTGAAACTCTGTCAGTGGTAATAATTAACAGCAGATCATTACCCATCTCATAAGTATCGCGCACCTTACCCCGATGATAGAGGTTTGGCAAATTACTCTCTCTCAAAATTGACATGGACTAGATTCTCCTTAATTCTCATCTCTGACCCCAATCCACTCGCTAAAAAACCTCATCAGTAAAACGCAGGAAATATCCGTTGTATATAATTGGTAATCCCCCCTTTCCCCCACCCTCAGACTTGGTTTGATCCTTCAATGTCGCATGCACCTTTGTGTCTTACCATCTCGCAGAAGACGTTGTTGCACGTCTCCTAGACTGTAGTGATTAAAAGTCGCTCAACGCAGCTTCACCAAGGGGTTTCAAAAAAGAGGTATCGTTATGCTGGGCAAGTATAAATCGATTCTTTTCATAGACAAAGGTTGTAATCCCGCAGGTATCCAGCCTTATATTCCAGAAGTGAGAGTTGTCTAATCCCAGAAGGGCACAGATGAGAACCTTACCAACCACTCGGTGAGATACTAGGGCAAAGGTTCCCTCATGCTTTATTATGACCTGGTTTATCAGTCCCAACACTCGTTCCCTGACGTCATCCAGGCTTTCGCCCTTTGGCACTTTTACAAGATGGGGATTAGTTAACCACTCAGCGTACAGGGCTTGATACTTTTCCTTAACGGCATTGTGAGACAAGCCCTGCCATTCCCCATAATTGAAGTCTACCAACTTCGGAGCAGGTATAACATCAATATGGTGAGAGGCGGCAATTATCTCCGCCGTCTTTAAGGCTCGCTTTAGAGGACTTGAGTAGATGGCAACTATCCTTTCATCGGTGAGGTATTTCGCCAATAGCTCCGCCTGTTTAATACCAGTCTCGTTTAGTTCAACATCAGCTCGTCCTCTGAAAATCTCCTCCATATTCCAAGCGGTATCTCCGTGTCTTATAAGCAAAAGTTTGGTCATCTTGTTGACCTCCTTACCAGCGATATTATAGTCACATGGCGAACTTCGCTAGCTTCTCGTGAAGCTTCTGCATTTTAGATTCAAGGCCTGACAGCCGTTCTAGCTCCTGACTAACGCTATCGGCCTTCTCTGTTCGTTGAATGTGAGCTTCCTGAATAGCTCCCAAAGTTGCTTTAGCTACATTTTCCAACTGCTGGTCCAAAGCAAAGGAAAACCGGCGGAACGTATCTTCAATATTCTGTCGAGTTTCATACTGGAGATTTCCGATATTACGCAGCACTATGGACTCTATATCTTGCTGCAACCATCTTTTGATTCGCCGAATGGCTATGCCCCTGGGAACCAGGCGTTCAAGCAGTCCTCTTGGGACCGGACTCATAGCCGTGCTCCAATTCTCGGTTACCCAGTAAGGCTGATGGCTTGTTATAAGTTTTTCATTACCTTTACCTGGCACGTAAGGTATTTCAAAAAGGTCGGCTGCTGTTTGTCGTATTGTGCCAGCCAGAGCATTCGCCTTTTCCTGATGATTTCCTAGCACCTCTTTAATACTCTCATTTATTAAGTTTGAAATTCTGGACAAATCTCGGCCAAACATTGGCGGAATTATCTCAACCAGGCGATTATGCAGTGTTTCCTCTATCGATTTGATGCTGGCGGTGCTTTCTACGGTTTTATCGAGGATTTGGAATAGCTCGGCTTGAGTCGTCTTCAGTGTGTTTGCGCACTCCTGCTCCAATGTCTCTATAAGCCGCCTCTGGTCACCGGCAAGAAGGTCATGAGTTAACTCGCGTTGACGTTTAACCTCCTGAAGCTTCTGGTTGAATACCGCTAACCTTTGCTCCAGGTCCTCCAGAGGGAGAGCTAGTGAACGCTGTTTCAGGCGAAGATGAAGCAGACCATCGTCAACAATATCTTCGGTTTTCCTGGCGATAGCTAGGCTGAGGGTTTGTATCTTCTCCTCGTTGAGGAACTTGACCAGGTAATTCTCCACACTTGACATGCCGCTGTCTATCCATTGAGATTCATCGCCCTTAAGTTTGGCCTCCAGACCCACTCGTGCAGAAACGTTAAAAACCGGTTCGCTACCGTCCAGTCTAACTTGCTCTCGAAGTACCATCTTGAAGAAGTCAACCGCTTCCCGGAGTTCGTTCTCTGACAGATAGTCTACCTTGTTGATCAAGAAAAGAATTTTCACCACTTTGGCACGGACTGCTTTGAGAAACTCTATCTCCACCTGGGTTATAGGCGGGTCAGCCGAGACAAGAAACAGCGCCGCATCGCACTGAGGCAGAAAGTTGATAGTAGCCTCAGTATTGTGCTGAAAAGTGGAGCCGATGCCCGGCGTGTCAATCAGCACCACTCCCTTTTGGAGGAGGGGTGAGGGGTGCGTCACTTCAACCCGCGCTACACCAAGATGATTTTTAGGGTTATTGCTCTCAGTGACGTATTGAGCTAAAAATGAGCTGGCACCCTCTAAACTCTCAGAACAGGACTCCTGAGTGCGGCCATCCCAAAAAATTACTCTAATAAGGCGCCTCGGTCCCCAAGAGAGAAAGGTGGGAACCGAAGTAACTGGGACTACTGCAGAAGGAAGTAGCTCTTCCCCAATTAGAGCATTGAGTAAGGTGCTTTTCCCTCTCTTGAACTGTCCAAGTACAGCCAGATGAAACCGAGCCGAAGTAAGGCGGCTCTCCAATTCGTCTATACGATTCTGCTCTGTCATAAATTCTTTACCAACCTCATTGAGCAGACTATGAACTTTCCTAAGAGCAGTAAGAAGAGCAGCGCTTTCACCAGCGAAAATCTTGGGCGTAAAGAACGAGTTATCTGGTTCGTAGTTATTTTTGTCCATAATTATCTTCTTAGAGTTTTGGACTCTCTGCTGATAACTTCATTACATGAGTACATAGTATCTTTAACAACTCAGTCCAGCCACTGCACCAACCAACAGCACTGAGTAAGGCTGCCCGGTCTTCTTTTGTGTCTGTGCCGTGGTATTCCCAGACAAACGACTGCGAATAAGCGCTTAAATGCTCTTGTATGCGTTTGAGGAAGGCTCGTTGCTCGTCCGTGTTCACTGCAAGACCTTGTGAAATATCCTCTAATAGGTGTGGTCGGCATCGGCGCTTCGAGTCTTGCCTCGCACACCGCCCGCAGACGTCATCGCGCCAGTATCTTTCAGTGGCCAAAGCGAACTCTATAAGATTGGCTGTGTCCTTCCCTCGTTTTACTTTGTCTTCTGTGGCTGTGCCTGGGGACTTATCGTCGAGGCCGCAATCGCACATAAGGCAGGGTTCTTTTGAGCGTAGGTTCCACGCCAATCGTGTAGTTCTACAGGGTCCATACTTCGGAAAAGCTCGAATGGCCTGACTGATAAGGTCCTCGTAAAGGATAGCTGGACCAAGAAGATAGTTATGGCGGAAAGAGGCTTCAACAGACAGTGCGCCCCAAGCGTGCCTTTCACATAAACCCCAAGCGTGCCTCAGTTTCCAGCGGGTCTCGGGATTCATGATACTGCCCTGGATAAACCACCACAGAAAATATATCTCTCCGTTGGAAAGATCCAATGGCAAGACTAGGTTGTTTTCCATCATAAGTTCATCATGTTTATAGGGGCGAAATTTAAAGGAATCAATAACCCTGCAAATAGGCATGGCTATCCCTTAATCTCTCCTGACTCAAGTATCCCAAGTGCTGCCTTGGCTTCCAGGGAAACGGAGGATACAGGATCGTTTAGTGCCTTTTTCAATACACTAAGAGCACTATCACCGCCGATTCTCTTCAGTGCCTTCACTGTTTGAAGACGTACCGATAGATAGGACGAAGCTATTTGCTTTGACAGGAAGTCCACTGCCCGCTCGTCTCCAATCTTGCCCAGCGCCTCAACTGCTTTTTCCAAAGCACCCATATCCTGACTGGTCAGAAGAAGATGAATAAGCGGCACAACGGCTTCCGAAGCTTTCAGTTCACCAAGGATCCAGGCGGCCCGCTCCACCGTCATTGGCTCGGGATGGGATAGAGCCTGGAGTAGCTTGGCAATAAAACTTCTATTATCTGCCTCTAGCTTCGCCCCACAGCGCTGACAAACCTGGCTTCCCGCAGGGTTGTCCTTCCAGCATCTGGTGCAGTAAATCACCATTTTATACCTGCCATCGTGAGCAACAAAAAAGCTTCTACCGACAACATCGCCAGTAGAAGCTATCATCCCGAAGAATCGGGCCCTTTGAGGTTAACCCTGGGCGAGCCTCATCGCCTCATTGCGTGTACTAAATATATCATAAAATCAAGGTGCTGTAAAATGCGTTCTGCCAGACTTGGCATTAAGATTAGCTGTTATGACAAAGTCTTTGGTTAGAGATTGACGACCAAGGCTTGAGCTGGTATATTGAGAACAATAGAGCGATGAAGCTCGCTTGGCCGGTGTTTACATAGCGAACCGCTCCTTTAGCGGAGCTGATAGCTTCTACTATATAACGAAGGTAGTAGAGGCTTTTTATTGCCTCTTGTAACCTGATGAAGGAGTGAAGCCTGATTTGAGACACAAATTATAGCTGGAGGGAAGGTAATGACGACTATTAAAGCAATCCATGCCAGAGAGATTCTAGATTCGCGGGGAAATCCGACCCTTGAAGTCAAAGTGGAGTTATCTGATAGTGCGCTGGGTATTGCCACCGTGCCTTCCGGTGCCAGCACCGGTAAGTATGAGGCAGTAGAGCTAAGGGATAATGACAAGTCCCGGTATAATGGCCTGGGCGTTCTGAAGGCAGTCAGTAACGTCAGTCAACGTATTGCTCCGGCAATTGTCGGCACGGAGGCAACTAACCAAATTGCCATCGACCATGCTATGATTAAATTGGATGGTAGCTCAAATAAATCCAATCTGGGAGCTAACACTATCCTGGGAGTCTCGATGGCAGTAGCTCACGCCGCTGCCAATTCCCTGGGGATACCGCTCTATCGCTATCTGGGTGGAGCGGGTGCCTGCATTTTGCCAGTGCCTATGATGAATATTTTGAATGGAGGTAAACACGCCTCAAACTCTACAGATTTGCAGGAGTTTATGATTGTTCCCACTGGAGCTGACTGTTTTAGCCATGCCCTTCAGATGTGCGCTGAAATCTATCAGCAGCTTAAAAGGGTTTTGCAAGAAAAAGGTTATAATACCAACGTAGGTGATGAGGGCGGATTTGCCCCTTCTCTGGAATCCAACAGTTTGGCAGTGGAAGCCATCATAACCGCTATAGAAAAAGCTAACTACCGGCCTGGGAAAGATTGCTTCATCGCCCTCGACCCTGCCTCTGATGAATTTTACAAAGATGGTAGCTATGTGCTGGAGAAGGAAGGCAAGACTTTCAGTAGCCAGGAAATGGTTGATTTCTATGCTAAATGGACAGCCACCTACCCTATTATCAGCATCGAAGATGGCCTGGCCGAAGATGACTGGGATGGTTGGCAGCTCCTGACTGAAACGCTGGGCAATAAGGTCCAGATAGTCGGAGATGACCTGTATGTAACCAACGTTAAACGCCTTGAAACGGGGATTCAGAAAAAGGCCTCCAATTCCATATTGATTAAGCTTAACCAGATCGGAACAGTAACTGAGACTTTGGCGGCCATCCGCATGGCCCAGGAGAACAACTGGACTGCTATCGTAAGCCACCGTTCGGGGGAAACAGGGGATACCACTATCGCTGACCTCGCCGTTGGTCTCAATACCGGTTTCATTAAAGCCGGTGCCCCCTGCCGTTTTGAGCGTCTCGCCAAATATAACCGGCTACTCGAAATCGAAAAGGAACTCGGGGAAAGCGCTAAGTATGCTGGTGCGCAGACGTTTTATAATTTGAAAGGTTAAATGGGTACCGGTCAGCCTTGACCTTTGCTAAGACTTTGGTAAAATGATAGCAAAATAAACAACTAGCGATGAAGCTCGCTCAGCCGGGGAAAGACCTGCTGAATCGCTCCTTCAAGGGAGCTGATAGCCTCTACTATTAACCAAGATAGTAGAGGCTTTTTTGTTATCGGGAAAAGTAAAAAATGACAATAGTTGGCTAGTTGGAAATGTAGGTATGGGGTATTGCCTTGCCTAAGGGTACATTCACACGGATGAAGGATTGATTCGTTTGTTAGTTATGATTGGCATCCCTTTTTGCTTCGCTGGCGGTCTTACGGCGTTTCCTATTACCTACGAGGGATACATGCGCGGCGAAAAGCCGGATAAAAGACTAGCATTCAGGATTGCTCTTCAGACGGCTTTAGTCACTCTAGTTGCTTTTGTAGTCCTGTTAGTTGGAATTGCATTTTTGTTGGTGAAAATCATTTTGAAGTGAGTGTATAGACTGACAGCGGAATGGTAAATTTGAGAACTACTCCAAAATATAAAGGAGGCTATCAGTGATGAAACAAAGGTATAAGGACATCGTTTGGTTCAGAGAAGTGGGTAAATGGGACATCGGAGCGGTTGGTGGCAAGGGGTCTAACTTGGGGGAGATGACCAATGCTGACATTCCGGTTCCCCCTGGTTTCATTGTTACTGCCGGCGCCTACCATATCGGCCATGAACGCCCAGAAAAGGGGGTAGCTCGTCAGTACCGGGATCAGCAGAGCCACAAACATAGGTGTTACAAAGACAATATAGGGTGTGACGCGGAAGATCCAGGAACTTTCCTCAGAAACCACCTCATCTTTGCCAAAGAGCTTCCACACGTCACGGTAAGGCTGGAGTATGCTCGGTCCTCGTTTGGATTGGATAATCTCCTTCAAACGATTCAGTACCCCGATGGCTAGCGGAGAAAGACCCATGACTACCAAAATTTGCATAAGATTGAAGACAATGCGAATGACCATATGTTACACCATAAACTCGGTATCGCTAGCCTCATCCAGTAGCAGATTGAGCAATGCACTGTTAACACAGTTGACTTGAACCAGCATTTACTTTTTCACCTCGCCAATTCCTCTATAGATACAAAACCTTCAATAAAGGCAACAAAAAAGCCTCTACCGCCCCACCGGTAGAGGCTATCAACCCAAACCACTTGGGCTTTTTGAGATTACCCCCTGGCGAGCCTCATCACCATTTGATAGTATAAATCTTAACAAGAATTGAGAAGCGCGTCAAGATTAACATGCCCGAGAGCTTAGATTAAAGTGCTCCCAACTGCTTAAGAAGCGAAATCGCATAGTATGTATCTTCCAATGTGGCAATGCCCATAGGTCTTGCACGAGCGAAGCCTCCGCTGTCTCGTTGGCAACCTAAGACAAACGAGATAGCCTGTTCTGGCTCTGAAAGCGTCTCGCCCAAGATACAGCAAGAGCTTGACAGGTAATAGAGATTCTCCAAAAAGTAGACATCTCGCTCGTGCCTTCTCAAAAACGACAAAATACGCTCTGGCTGCCTGAGTGGGTAATCCAGCATGACAGAAGTCCTAGCTGCATAATAGGTTGTGGCCAATGAAGAACTCCCTTGACTTCCGAAACCTCCGTTACTGTTAGACAACGAGGATATGAGGCGAACAACTGAAGCCCGGTCGAAAGGGATATCTAGATGCATAAGTATTGACACCGCTTCGAATACTTGTTCCAGTTCTGAAACCACCTCTATGTAGAGTGTGCTGGGGTCGCTAACTCTATCGAGCGCAGCAAGGGGCGCTTCAATAGCTTCGCTTTGATGGCGCAATGCCTCCAAATCATCCCCCAAATCCTTTAGAATTTCGATGGCGAGATAAGAGGCGTGAACAGGATTACCCTCAACTTCCTGAAGAAAAGCCCATACGAAACGCTTGAAGCTTGCAGGCCGCCGGGGACGCTGTCCCAGCATCAGAAGGGTTTTCACAGCGAAGTACGAGTCACGCAGGCTGCTGGGTGAGATGCGGGCAAAGAAGTACCCACCATCCTCTGTTTGGCACGAGTGAACGTACTGCAGTGCCTTCTCTGCGGCCTTTCTCACTTCGTCCGTTACGATACACTGTTTCATAGAGCCTTTTGGGCGCGCAAGAAAAAAGCTTCTACCGACAACGTTGCCAGTAGAAGCTATCAACCCGAACAATCGGGCTCTCTGGGGTTAACCCCTGGCGAGCCTCATCGCCTTAGCTATTTTTACTATACCAAAGAATCGAGGTGATGTAAAATGTGGTCCGCTGGACTTGGCATTAAGATTAGCCGTTATGACGAAGTCTTTGGTTAGAGATTGACGACCAAGGCTTAAGCTGGTATATTGAGAACAATAGAGCGATGAAGCTCGCTTGGCTGGTCTTTACGTAGCGAACCGCTCCTTTAGCGGAGCTGATAGCTTCTACTATATAACGAAGGTAGTAGAGGCTTTTTTATTGTCCTCTGCTACCCTACCGAAGGGGTAAGCGCTGATACGTCTAGTGGTCATAGCTGGTGTGCCGTTCTGCTTTGCTGCGGCACTTGGGGCTTTCCTCATCACGTATAATGAGTACTCCCATCGTGATAAGAGGCTTGCAATGAGGATTGCACTTGAGATAGCCGCCGTTGCTTTTATAGCTTTCGCCGCAATCGCTGTTGCTCTCGGTTTTGTCTTACCTAAAGTAATTGCACAGTAGCAGTCAAAGTCCGTGCTTTCCCGTGTCATGCTTGGGTTTAAGAAATGAAAACAAGTAAGAACAAATGGTTAAACAGAAACATCTTTGCCATGGGTTTAACCAGCTTCTTTTCCGATTTCGGCCATGAAATGGCGACGGCTATTCTGCCGGCTTTCCTTGTATCACTTGGGGGTTCAGCTGCACTGCTTGGCGTAATCGAAGGGATAGCGGATGCCTCTATCAGCGGGATGAAGCTCCTGTCTGGCTGGTACAGTGACTACATTGGGAAAAGAAAACCGTTTACTGTCATCGGTTATTTCTTGACCGCTGTCGGCGTAGGCTCATTCTCTCTGGCATTTTCCTGGCCTCATGTGCTTTTGAGCCGCGTTGTCGCTTGGCTTGGCAGGGGAACCAGGGAGCCGCCTAGGGATGCCATGCTGGCCGATTCGACAAAGCCGGAGTACTATGGGCGAGTTTTTGGCTTTCACAGGGGAATGGATACTCTTGGTGCCATTGCTGGCCCAGCCATCGCCTTTTTCCTGATAAAGAGAATGGCACTTCGCTCTATCTTCCTTGTCGCTCTAGTACCAAGCGTACTGGCTTTCTTGACCATTGTTCTTTTTGTCAGGGAGAAAAGAAAGAATAACCACGAGGGGCATACCCATTTTCTTGTGAGCATGAAGGGTCTTCCTCGAAATTTTCGTTTTTTCTTGATAGCGGTCGGGGTGTTTGGGCTGGGTAACTTTGCCGATTCAATGCTCATACTCAGGGCAACTCAGCTTTTGTCCCCTGTTAATGGCGTTGTCATTGCCGGGAGTTTGGCCATCCTCCTGTATACGATTCACAATGTCTTTTACGCAGTTCTTTCTTTTCCCATAGGAGTTCTAGGTGATAAGTTTGGGAAGAGGAAGATACTCGTCTTCGGGTACCTTCTTACCGGGTTGAGTGCGGTAGGGTTTATTTTCACGATCGGCAATCTTTTCTACCTTGGGTTACTTTTCGTGGTGGCAGGCATAGCTATTGCAATTACCGATGCGTTAGAGAGAACTGTAGCTGCTGACCTGCTGCCGGAGAATTTGCGGGGAACTGGGTACGGCACATTGGCTACGGTCAACGGTATCGGGGATTTCGCTTCAAGTTCAGTTGTGGGCTTACTTTGGACTGCTATCTCACCAACGGCTGGCTTTGGATACGGGGCAGGACTCTGTATTGTCGGAGCTGTGCTTCTGTTTGCTCTTGGGGGCCGAGGAACCCTGTCGACCAAACAGTAATGGACCCAAACCTAGAGTGGAGGTGTAGAAATGGACTGGAAAGAGCTGTTCAGAGATTTGAAAAGATCAGAGGAAGTAGAGCCCCTCAGAGCTGAGGAGAGCGCACGAGCACGAGAGCTGGCAACAAAGGAAAAATCTTGGAAAACTAGGGAGCGATTTGCTCCCTGTATAAGGAGAGTTTCTGAGGAGTTTATCAAGACTTTTGGATGGAGATTTGGCGGAGGGTATCTCGGGCCTCTTGCAATTCATCCGATTGCCTTCTCGTTGTCAGATGAAACTACTTGGGTCGGGCCAAAAGGCCTGGACTATTGCGCAAAGTCAATAACTTTAGCTTTGGACGCGGATGGCTCTACTCTCGAGATGATGGGGACTTGTATCACAGGAACTCGTACAAAGGATAATCAGGAAATCAAATATACTAAGGTGTACCGCATGCCTGCTGAAAGGTTAAATGAAGAGGAACTGGCGAAAATAATGGTGAAAATTTATAAGGAAATAGAAGCAATACGAAGAATGTATTTTGGGGAATATGCTGAGTATAAGAAAAGGCATAATGTGAGGACTTAGAACCAATACGGTTTTCTCCCCGCACTCCCCCGAACATGTTTTGGAGTGGGCATTCGCCTAGGCGAACGCCCACCCCTATATCGCATAGTCTCTTCTCTAGCTTAGAACAGTCCCGACACCTTGCCGGTCTTTACGTCTACATCTATCCTTCTAAAGGCCGGGTCGGAGCTGGTCCCCGGCATCAGGCTGATGGTTCCGGCCATCGGGCAGAGGAACTTCGCTCCGGAGAACAGCAATATGTCGCGGATGGGGAGCATCCATCCCTTGGGAACGCCCTTAATGGACGGGTCGTGGGTCAGGCTCAGGTGAGTCTTCACCATCATGGTGGCGTACTCATTGTACTTGGCGTCTGCCTCGAACACCTTGGCCTTTTCCGTAGCCTCGGGGCTCCAGTTCACGCCATCGGCTCCGTAGACCGTCTTGGCTATCTTCTCTACGCGCTGGCGCAGCTTCATCTCATTGGGGTAGAGGAACTTAAAGTCGTTCTTTTCTTTGCAGGCTTCCATAACGGCGTCAGTCAGCTCCAGGGCGCCGTCGCCGCCGTCAGCCCAATGGGAGGAGAAAGCGCAGCGAGCGCCTGCGGCCTCGGCTGCCTTGCGCACCATGGCGACCTCGGCCTTGGTATCGGTGTGGAAGGCGTTGATGCATACCACCGGGTTGATGCCCGCTGTTCTGATGGTGTTGATGTGGTGCACCATGTTGGGCAGGCCCTTCTCCAGCAGCTTCAAGTCTTCTTTGGTGTAGGCATCGGGCAGGGGCAACCCTGCTACCACCTTGGGCCCGCCGCCGTGCATCTTCAGGGCGCGGATGGTGCTGGTGAGCACGGACACATGCGGCTTGAGTCCGCTCAGGCGGCACTTGACGTTCCAGAACTTCTCGAAGCCAATGTCAGCAGCGAAGCCGCTTTCAGTGACACAGTAGTCAGCCATCTTCAGGGCGATACGGTCTTCGATGATGGAGTTCTGGCCTACAGCGATATTGGCGAAGGGGCCGGCATGCACGAATACGGGCTGATACTCCACACTGCAGCACAGGGTGGGGTTGATGGCGTTGCGCATGAAGGCTGTCATAGCGCCGCCCACTTCCAGGTCGCCGGTGGTGATGGGATTTCCCTTCTTGTCGTAGGCCAGGGTAATCTTGTCCATTCTCTGCCGCAGGTCAGCCAGGTCATTGACGATGGCGAGCATGGCCATCAGCTCGGAGCTTACGGCGATGCCGAACTTGGACTGCATCATATAGCCGTCCATGCGGCCCCCTATGCCGATAATGATGTTGCGCAGGCTCTGGGCACAGAAGTCCATAACCCAGCCCATCTCCACTCTGGTGGGGTCAATATCCAAACGGCGCATCTTGGTGAGCCTTTGCAACTGCTCGTCGTTGTAGTTGCGCTCGTGCATCATCCTGGAGGTGAGGGCCACCATAGCCAGGTTATGCGCATTCGTGATGTCGTTGATGTCGCCGGTCAGTCCCATGGAGAACTCGGTCATGGGGATGAGCAGCGCATTGCCGCCGCCGGCAGCGGTGCCCTTGATGTTCATGGTGGGGCCGCCCGAGGGCTGTCGGATACACCCGATTACGCTTTGCTTGCGCTTGCCCAGACCCTCGATGAGTCCCATCAGGGAGGTTGTTTTCCCCTCACCCAGCGGCGTGGGGGTGATGGCGGTTACCTCGATGTATTTGCCGTCCTTCTTTTTCTCGAGTCGTTTTATTATCTTGAGGAAATCGAGCTTGGGCGTCCGCCCATAGGGGATGAGCTCGTCCTTTTGCAGTCCCAGCTTTGAAATCCATTCCTCTGGAGAGGGCATTTTCTCCTCGGCTAGCTCTGCAATCTGCCAGTCCTTTAGTTTTACTGCATCGTATGCCATATAAGCGTGAACCTCCTACCTTCCTTAAATTTATTTTCCTTTTAATGTTTCTTAGCGGACTGCTGCTCGGCAGCCCTGACCGTATTTACCATGAGCATGGTGATTGTCATTGGCCCCACACCGCCGGGGACCGGGGTAATAGCCTTCGCCTTCTCTTTGATAGCCTCGAAATCGGTGTCGCCCACCAGTCTGAAGCCGCTCTTCTTGGTGGCGTCGGGGATTCTGTTTACGCCGACATCAATCACCACTACGCCTTCCCTGACCATGTCTGCCGTTATCACCTGCGGCTTGCCCATGGCCGCAATGAGGATGTCCGCCTGTCTGGTGATTTTAGCCATATCCTTCGTTCCTGTATGCACCATGGTCACTGTGGCGTTGGCGCCCTTCTGTTTCTGTATCAGGATAGCCATCACGGGCTTGCCCACGATGTTGCTCCGCCCGCAGATAACCACGTGCTTTCCTTCCGGGCTGTTGCCGCTGCGAACCAGCAGCTCCTGGACGCCGTGCGGGGTGCAGGGCATGAAGTAGGGGTCGCCGATTAACAGCCTGCCCACATTGACGGGGTGGAAACCGTCAACGTCCTTCTCGGGGTCGATGGCGTTGAGGACTTTATCCGCATCGATTTGCTTGGGCACGGGGAGTTGAACCAGGATGCCGTGGAACTTGGGGTCCTTGTTCAGCTTGTGGACAAGGTCAAGGAGCTTTTGTTCCTCGGTGTCCACGGGGAGAACTATGGTCTCGGAGAGGATGCCCAGTTCCTCGGCAGCCTTGCCTTTGCCGGTGACGTAGGATATTGAGGCGGGGTCCTCGCCTACACGCACGAAGACCACGCCGGGGTGTATACCCTTTTTCTTGAGCTCCGCTACCTTTACTTTGAGTTCTCCGCGGATCTGTTCCGCTACTACGGTTCCTGATATTACCTCCGCAGCCATTTCTTGGCCTCCTTTGTTTTATAGAGATTACCTTATAGTATATATCCGTTATCGGTCTTTGCCTGCCTTGCGCAGGAACGGACGAAAGTAGAGAGGTTGCGAACTCACTCGGGGAGCCAGCATGTTTGAGGAAGGTGTGTATTTTAGTAATGCTGAAAGGGAATGCGTAACTAAGGAGGCGATAATAAATTCAGCCTCGAGGGTATCAATGATGAGAGCTACCTGCAATTCGCCCTCCAGACCGTGGGAAATTATAGCATATCCTTATCAGGGGTGCAATCGGTCAATAGGCCTAAACTCAGTAAGCAATTTTACGCATTTTGTCCTGCATCATGGAACTTTTTAGGGCAGCATCTCGTCTATGTATTAAAGGGACGAAGTCTGAGAATCGACTAGACAAGGGGCCTAAGCCCCTTTCAGCACCTTTACAAGTCAGCACGTGTCATTGCGAGCGGAGCGAAGCAATCTCCTTGTACTCGTTGCTATAAAAGGGGGCGCTTGAGATTGCCACGGCCTTCCGCAGGAAGGCCTCGCCATGACATAAGAAGAGGGCCAGAGCCCGTAAGTCATTGCGAGGAACGCAGTGACGAAGCAATCTCAGCGCCTTCTTGATATTTATGATCGCGAGGGGATTGCAGTCCTCCAAGACTGGGGGATTCGGGGGTGTGAAAAGACTGATTTAACAAACATCCTCGATAGATAACGAAAGAGGATAGACATTTTGAGCAGCCTAATGAGTACGCAGGTTTTCTGAAGCTAAATTTCTCCATAAATAACCTTTTGGCCACTTTTTCGTTATTTTTATCAGCAAAAAGGCTTGACAAGCTTGAAAAAAAGTGGTAAAAGCTTTACAGTCCGAAATTGCTTGAGTTGAAAATGGACTTATCGGTTTCGGCAGGTTAGGGTTAAGCTAGTCCGATAGTCCATATGTCCTGACGGTGGCCCTAGTGAGGCGGGCTGAAGCGCATCTTTAAGGAAAGGGATAGGGAAATTACACAAAACTGCCACAAAGGGGGCTTGACAAGGGGGATTAAAGGTGTTTACAATGGACAAAAATGTTCAGGTATAGATATTTGCGCCCGGAGAGACAAGCGGGGTATGTTGCGTTATGTGCGCCTGGGGAACTTTCACCTCAGAAGTCCCCCGGGAGCAGGGGCAACGGGATCCCCGATACAAGCTGAGCGATTAGGGAGAGCACAAAAGGTTATGAGTAATACGCTACGCAAGGAGGTGGGTTATATGTGAAGATGGAGATGAAAAGATTAGCAATGGGTCTTCGGTGTCAAGGCAATAATCCCAAGAAAGGAGAGACTAGATGAGTATAAAGTATCGAAAATTAGTTGGGCTGCTGGTGGTGCTGGCAGTAGTCTGCAGCCTGGTGGCAATAACTGCAGCGCCAACATCAGCAGCGCTTTTTACGGCTCCAAAATGCGCGTCAAGTGGGGGCAGTCCGTACGCAAACTTTACTGACCAGTCGGCTTATCCGGGGCAGTCCATAGTAGGTCAAGGCGGCAACTTTACACCCGGGGCAGCCATAACTGTGACCCTAAACGGGATCGCTCTGACGGCTGCTACCAGTGTCGTTGCAGGGACGGGTGCTTCGCCTTACGATTGGCCCTCGGGGACATGGACCGGTTCCTTCACCATCCCTGATATGCCGGCAGGCAATTACACATCGGCCCTGGGCAATGGCTTAGTGGCCACGGATACTGCCCTATCGGCATGCGCCGATTGGTTCCAGGTAGTTCCGAAACTTAAATCAAGCCCGGCAACCATAGGTGTGGGCGGCACAGTGACATTGACCGGCAGAGGCTACACCTATCCGGGCACTGCTACCGCTGCATTGTTTAGGGTTAGTGATGGTGCGCCGGCCGGAGCGTTGATTACGAGCCCGCTCCCGATCTCGGTTAATTCAAACGGAACCTTCTCGGCAACGTTCACCATGCCGGAACCCCTTCAGAAGGATCCCAACGGAAATTATACGATAACGGTTACCGATTCGGCGGGTAAAAACAATTCAACTAACATTTTGCTCACCCCGTCGATCCAGCTTATCCCTTCCAACGCTCTGCCCGGGCAGTCCTTTACTGTCCAAGGGAACGACTTCCCTGCGGGCACAGCATATATTTTCTGGCAAGCCTATGTAGCTGGCCAGTCCATGGGAAACCAGACGATTAGCAATGGCGGCTTCAATGTAAGCACTAACATACCTACCACGGCCACAGTGGGCCAGTACTATGTGTGGGCAATCCAAGGATCAAACGACTCAACGCCGCCAACCACGGCCAACTCCGCGAAGGCGCTCATGACCGTGGGCGTGTTAGGGATTACGCTAACTCCGAGCAGCGCAACCGCTGGGACTACGGTGACCCTACAGGGCTCCGGGTTCACCCCGGGTCAAGGGCTGAGTACTGTTCAGTTTGGCTCGGTTCCCGCTCCTATAACGGGTGGGGCAGGGTGGACACAACCGATTCCTGCGAGCGGAACCGCTACCGTGACCATTGTAGTGCCTCCGCTGAACCCGGGGACTTATACGGTTATCGCCACAGATACCGCAGCTGTGTTCAGGACCGGCTCCTGGACTGTCGGTACGCCTACCGTTACGCTTAATCCGCCGGCTGGCCCTCTAAGCACGCTATTGACGGTGAGCGGGTCGGGGTGGGTACCCACTACCAACGCCATCAACTATTCGCTCGCCTCGACAGTTCAAGTCACGATGGCCGGTCAGACTTTGACTTCTCAGGTCTCTAATGCCGGGAAGTTCAGCCTCACTATGCTTGTACCTCCTGGGGCAACCTCAGGGCCCAACAGCGTCCTGGTCCAAGACATGGTTACTGCGAGTGGGGCCTGGGCGCCTAGTCCTACCAACTTCAGCGCGGTGGGTACATTCACCGTGACCGCAGCTACGATTAAGTTGTCTCCAAATCAGGGTGTCGCCGGGCAGACCATAACATTTACCGGTGGAGGGTTCCCGGCATACAGCCAGATTATTGAGATAGACTTCAATCAGGATATTGGAACTACAATCATTAACCCTCTGCCGATGCCCCAGGTCGATGGGAACGGTAATGTGACAGGGACCTTTGTCGTTCCTGCCAGCATTTCGGGCACGGCTACGGTGGTAATCTGGTCGACCGGCTGGGCCGGTGCTGGCGCGGCTACGTTTAATATAGTGTCCGGAGCGGCGACGCCGGCAGCGGTCTTGGCGCCTTTAATCACCAACAATCAGCTAACCAAGCCTGTGTGGAGCTTCGACAACGTTAGCAAAACGTGGAAGATGTACGACCCGAACGACCTGGTGGATAGCACTATCACCCTGTTTACACCGGGGACTATCTACTGTCTCTACGTCAATGCTACCGTTTCCCTGAATTGGGGCATAAACTCTTACTCTCTAACCCCAGGCTGGAACTGCATTGGCTGGCTAGGCTAAAAGAGGATATAGCAGGATCTCCTGGGGGGTACCCTCTGGGCGCCCCCCCAGGAGAGGCCACTAAATTAAGGAGGGAAAAGTATGACCAAACTTAGACTGTTGGCTCTTCTGGCAGTGGTAGCGCTTGTCCTCTTCCCGGCCATAGCATTCGCTGCGGGCCCAGCATGGCCTTGTGCCTTCCATGGTACAGTGCAAGCGAACGGACAAACGGTGCCCGATGATACTGTGATCACAGTCACCGTAGGGACAAATACGTATACCACTAACCCAACAACCGCAGCAGGCGTTTCAAGTTACTATATATCCATAACTCCAGTTGAGGGGGCGAGTTATGGCGACGCGGCTCCTGTGACCTTCAAAATCGCCGACGTTATCGTAGGCCAGTCAACCTGGACAGATGGTGCCAACAAAGAGGTGAACCTGAGCTCAGGGACACCGATAACACCGGGTGGCTGTGCTTGTATAACTATTGCGCGGCTAGGAAATACTACGGGAGTTAGCAACGGTGTCCTCACCATAGACCAGAATGCCATCAAAGGTGCCGCAGGTGCCGCTGGCGCGACTGGCGCGACTGGCGCGACTGGCGCTGCAGGTAAGAATGCCAACAACGTGTTCGGCATTGTTGCCATCGTCCTCGCTGCCATCGCTATAATTGTAGCGGTGGTGGTGCTGATGATGAGGAAGCCGCAGGCAGCAGCTCCGCCTACTCCGCCCTCGCCGAAAACCTAAAGCGCTTGCTACATAGAAAGTGTTCAAACGAAGCTGCTCTTCGTAAGGAGAGCAGCTTCTGCTTTTGGTCTGAGTCTCAGTGTGACTGCTAATTCGTGGGGCAATTCTACTGTCCCCGTTCGCCCTGAGCCCTTCGGCGAGTTCAGGACAGGCCTGTCGAAGGGTGAACGGACTGTTCGTGGTTCGACAAGCTCACCACGAACGGGATTATCTACATTCGCCAGATAAATATTTTCGTGCCTCGTAGAGGCTGCATACGAAGAGTTGTTTAAAATTTTAGCGTGTGGCGTGCTTCAGATTATCCGGCTTTGCCCGGTTCCGGGATGCCCTCTCTGCGGTAGTCCAGCACCAGGACCTTGATCTCGGGCGGCAAGGTTGATTTGGTGACATTGAGCTTGGGCTGGGAGACAACCTCTTTCATTCCCATAACCTTGATAAAGTGTTCCAGAGGCTCCAGCTCCATCTTCACCACCTCTGTTTTGTAGTGCATGGGTATGACCAGCTTCGGCTCGAGCAGGCCTATGGTCTCCGCCGCCGCCGCGGCATTGATGGTAGTGAACCCGCCCACAGGCACCATCAGGATATCCACGCCGCTCATCTGCTCAATCTGTTCCGATGTGGGCACGTGCCCCAGGTCTCCCAGATGGCAGACCTTCACCTCGTCGATCTCCATGAAGAAAACGGTGTTCTTGCCCCGGGTCGCCCCCTTTTCGTTATCATGAAATGTGGCGATGCCGTTGATGAAGACATTGGCTATATCGTATTCGCCGGGGCGGCTGACTACCCTGGGATCGCCCCCAACGCCATCCACAAAGCTGTGCTGAGGATGGCTATGGCTCACAGTGACGATGCTGGCCGTGGGTTTTCTCAGCGGATAGCCCAGGGTCTTGTCGAAGGGGTCGGTTACGATGGTAGCCTCCTTCCCCCTTATCCTGAAGCAGGAATGCCCCAGCCATAATATCTCCATTTTCCTACCCTCTAATCACCGCGAAGCCCGTGTGGGGCGCGGAGTTTCCTAGACTGATAATCTATTATAAATCATTGCCGCTCAAAGCAAGCTCATATTCGAAAAGTATATCAGAGCAGTGAATCGGGGTCAACCTGATAACCAAACCTCTTGACAAGAATGAGCGTAAAGTGATAGAGTTATTTTAGCATTAGCACTCTAACGTCAAGAGTGCTAATGAACGGAGCGAAGAGATGCTCACTCGAAGAAGGGATAGAATCCTCAGCATCATCATCGGAGAATATATCTCCAAAGGCGTGCCCGTGAGCTCGGATGTCGTGGCTAAGAAGGGCCTGGGCGTGAGCTCGGCCACTATTCGCAATGAGATGATCGAGCTTGAGGAAGAGGGCTATCTGGTCCAGCCCCATACCTCCGCGGGACGCATCCCTACAGATAAGGGATATCGCCATTATATCGAGTCCCTGATGAGTTATGCCCGCCTTTCCCGGGACGAGCAGTTCCTCATCCGCCACCAGTTTCACCAGGTCGAGAGGGCGGTTGAGGAATGGACGCGCCTTGCTGCTGCCATCCTGTCGGGCATCGTGCACAACGTAGCCCTGGTTACCCTTCCCAAGCCTGTTGAAGCAAGGCTCAAGCACCTGGAACTGGTTTCTCTTCAAGAGCTCCTCGCTTTATTAGTGCTTGTTCTCAAAGAAGCGAAGCTCAGGCAGCAGATGCTGACCCTGGAGGAGAATGTTTCTCAGGAGGAGCTCAGCGCCAGCGCGCGCAAGCTTACCTCAGCTTACGGTGGGCTTACTGCTTCCGAGATAGCTGACAAGGACTTGAAGCTTTCCCCTGTAGAAGAGCAGGTGATGAAAATTGTGTCCGGGTTAATGCGGGATGAAGAAGTGGAAGAATACGAAGAGCCCTATATCGATGGTCTGCGCCATATGCTCAGACAGCCTGAATTTGCCTCAAGCGACAAGATAGCGGCGATAATGGAGATGTTGGAGCAGAAGAGCCTGCTCAAGTCGTTTTTGCCCAGGGTGCTCACAGGGGAGGGGGTGCGGGTCGTCATCGGCAGGGAGAACAAAGAGAACATGATGCGGGACTGCAGCGTGATTCTTACCAGATACGGTATCCCCGGTGAAGTGGGGGGTGCCATCGGCGTGATGGGGCCTACCAGAATGGAGTACCAGCGCGCTATCCCCACTGTCAGCTTCCTGTCTACTGTGATGAGCGAGCTGGTGAGCGAGCTGTACGGATAAGGCTGGAGGTGTGGGGGCTTAACAAGGAGCTCAAGCCCCTTGTATGTTAAAGAGTTGCCAGCTTTGTGACATAAGTCGTATCACCTGATGTAGCAGACAATTTACAATTTGATTTTGGAATATAAGCGGGGGGATGTAGTTTGGCCAAGAAAGAGCGAGGCTCCTTCAAAGATGAGGAAAAGGTCGAACAGGAAGAGGTTGCACAGGCAGAAGTCGAACAGGCTGAGGATATAGAATCGCTCCAGAAAGCGCTTGCTGAGGAGAAGGAGAAGTCCGAAAAGTATCTGGCAAATTGGCAGCGGGCGCAGGCTGACTTTATCAACTATAAGAGGCGGAACGAGCAGGAACGGGCCGAGGTAGTCAATTACGCTAACTCTACCCTTATCCTGAATATGCTCCCGGTCCTGGATGATTTGGAGCGAGCCTTGGCCAGCGTCCCTGAAGGGTTTGCTGAATCGCCCTGGGTTGATGGTATCAGGCACATATATCGTAAGCTGCAAGCAGCCCTGGAGGCGCAGGGAATATCTGTGATCGAGGCCGAGGGCAAAGACTTCGACCCACATTTTCACGAGGCGGTGATGACAGTGGAAGGCGAGGAAGGGAAGGTTGTCGAGGAGATAAGTAAGGGTTATAGGTTGCGCGATCGTGTGATTCGCCCCACCAAGGCAAAGGTGGGAAGGGGGAGCGAATCCCCAAGCAATAATGGATAACAATAAGTCTATCCGATTGATGGAGGTGGAACATGGCGAAAGTAATTGGAATTGACTTAGGAACGACCCTGAGCGAGGTAGCCGTGATGGAGGGTGGCGAGCCTGTGGTCATCACAAACGCTGAAGGCTCCCGGCTCACGCCTTCTATAGTCTCGGTGAGCAAGAACGGCGAGCGGTTGGTGGGACAGGTTGCCAAGCGTCAGGCGATCACCAACCCTGAGAATACCATCTATAGCATTAAGCGGTTTATGGGACGCAAGTGGGGCGAGCCGCCCGGACGAGAATTGCCGGTGGAGGAAGATGCCCGGCGCAAGACCTATAAGGTGACGCGCGGCCCCAACAACGAGGTGCGCGTGGTCATGGGAGGCAAGGAGTACAGCCCGCCGGAGATCTCGGCCATGATACTGCAGAAGCTTAAGGCCGATGCTGAAGCATACCTGGGCGAGAAGGTTACTGAGGCAGTCATCACTGTCCCGGCCTATTTTAACGATAGCCAGAGGCAGGCCACTAAGGATGCCGGCGAGATCGCCGGGCTGAAGGTGCTGCGCATCATCAACGAGCCCACTGCCGCATCGCTGGCTTACGGACTGGACAAGAAGAAGGACGAGACCATTGCTGTTTACGACCTGGGCGGCGGCACCTTCGATATCTCCATTCTGGAGTTGGGCGAAGGTACCTTCCAGGTCAAATCCACCAATGGCGATACCCATCTCGGCGGAGATGACTTCGACCAGCGCATTATGGATTGGCTATGCGATGAGTTCAAGCGAGACCAGGGCATAGACCTAAGGAAAGACCGCATGGCCCTGCAAAGGCTGAAGGAAGCTGCGGAAAAGGCGAAGATGGAGCTCTCCACAGTGATGGAGACTGAGATAAACCTCCCCTTCATCACCGCTGACGCCAGCGGGCCCAAGCACCTTACTATCAAGCTGACTCGGGCCAAACTGGAGCAACTGGTGATGGACCTGGTGGACAAGACCATCGGCCCGTGCAAACAGGCTGTGACGGATGCCGGATTGAGCACTAACCAGATCAACGAGGTTATCCTCGTCGGCGGTCAAACCCGTATGCCGCTGGTGCAGAAGAAAGTCAAGGAGTTCTTCGGCCGCGAGCCCCATAAGGGGGTCAACCCTGATGAGGTTGTCGCCATGGGGGCGGCTATCCAGGGCGGTGTACTCAAGGGCGAGGTCAAGGATGTGTTGCTCCTCGACGTCACTCCGCTCACCCTGGGCATTGAGACTCTGGGTGCGGTGATGACACCGCTGATCCCGCGCAACACCACTATACCTACCTCGAAGAGCCAGATCTTCAGCACGGCTGCTGATAATCAGCCCAGCGTGGAGATCCATGTGCTTCAGGGGGAGCGGCCTATGGCTAACGATAACAGGACACTGGGACGCTTCATGCTCGATGGTATACTTCCGGCGCCTCGCGGTATGCCCCAGATTGAGGTCGCCTTCGACATTGATGCCAACGGCATACTCAGCGTCAAGGCCCATGATAAAGGCACGGGTAGGGAGCAGAAGATAACCATAACGGCCTCCAGTGGGCTGAGCAAAGATGAGGTCGAACGCATGAAGCGCGAGGCTGAGATGCATGCGGCTGATGATACCAGGAAGCGTGAGGAAGTCGAAGCCCGCAATATGGCGGATACCCTTGTCTATACCGCGGAGAAGACCCTGCGTGAGCATGGCGACAAGGTGCCAGCTAACTTAAAGAGTGATGTTGACAGCAAGATAGCAGCCGTGAAATCTGCGCTGCAGGGCGGCGATGTTCAGCAGCTCAAACGCACGACTCAGGAGCTGTCTGACGCCATGCAGAAAGTGGGTGCGGCTGTCTATCAGCAGGCAGGCGGAGGTTCCGGCGCAGGAGCGCCGCCGCCCCCACCGGGAGGCGAAGAAGGCCCGGGCAAGAAAGACGAAGGCACCGTAGAGGGCGAGTTCCGCGAAGTGTAACTAGGCTCAATGCCATCTTCCCCCTTTCGGAAAGGGGTACAGGGGGGATTTTAGGGGCGTCCGCCTCAGGCGGACGCCCCTCTACATTATTTATAAAGTCGGCATGAATATACCTCCCTGACACCTCTCGGGGTTCTCCTCGGTTGTGGTTGGGCAGTATGCCTAGGAACATTGCTATTGACAAATCAAATAAAATGGAAGAAACTTCATTTAGATATGTGTAAGACGTAGTCTTGCATGAAAAATAGTACAACCCGGCCCTGACAAAACTATATAACATGGGAGTGAGAGGAGTGTCTATCTTTGAACGTCTGATAAGATATACGCTGGACAAAGAAACCTCGCTAGCTATGAGGCTATATTCATCAAATAAACGACTAGTGAGATTTTATTTGGACAGCGTGGCCTTAATTGATACGATATTTATTGAAAGATTTGTCCCAGATACATTGCTTCTCTATCTTATGCATACTTTAGATAGAATAGTGCGTCCACCGATGATTAACGCGCTCATTAAGAAGATGGACATACTTGTTTCTCCCAAGGTTCGCTCTTCTCTCATTGAAGTCGCTGACCAGTGTTCCCTAGATGCAGTAGCAAGCTCACGCAAGATATCCGCTATAATCGCTTTTTTTGGGAAATATATCCCGGATAGCTTTATCCCTTCAGAATCGGCCGAGGGTTGGTCAAATTTGAAGTTAAAGTTACACATACCGATGTTGGTGTCAAGGAAGCCAGATAGTTTAATCAGACAAAATTAGACTTGACTTAACCCCCATTATCAACCGCAACGGAGTAGAACCCCTCTCGGGACCTGCTTGACTTTTGCTCCAGCTCTGTAATATAAGCATGTATAGCTCTGGAAGACCCTTGTAAAGTTGGTCGAGGATTATTAAAAATTTGAAGGCACGGAAGCGAGAGAAGCGCTGTGCTTTCCAGAAAGGAAAAGCAAGATGAAGAAAGAAATGAAGAAAGAGTTAAAGGACTACAGCGGTCCCTACAACCATCACCTGAAATGGGAGGATTTTTCCAAGGAGTTCCTGGTCAAGTTGATAAAGTCCTGGCAGGGTGCCTATCTGGGCATTCAGGGAGCCTGGGTACAGGTCGTCTCGGAGAAATTTGGCTCTGACGCCGCCGACGATTGCGCTCTGCAAGCTCTGCTTATTCAGGCCGATCGCATGATTCCCGCGTGGGTCGAACTGGGGAATATCAAACTGAACACCGTCCTCGATTCCCTGAAGGTTATTCAACTGGCCCCGGACGGCCACACCGAGTCCGAGCTCTTCGGCGGAGATGTCGACATCAAGAGCCCCAATCACGTCATATCCACTACCACCAAGTGCATCACATGTGAATTCCTCGAGGCATTCGCGCCGGAAAAGATACAGCAGCTTTGTTACAAGATGGAACAGCCCGTAATGGAGAAGTTTCTGCACAACCCGAAGATAAAGGTAACTCCACTGGAGCGTCCTCCCCGCAAGAGCCCCAAGGAGCCTTTCTGCCGCTGGGAGCTCAAGATTGAGGAATGAAGGCAGAAACCACATCTGCATTCTAGCCTGTAAATTCGAAAGGAGGCTATGGTGAAGCCACAAAGTGATGCCCTCATCTTGCAGACGGGGGAGACTCAATCCTTGCCTTTCTGGAAGGACAAATCGTGGAAACACTACCCCTTCGCCTATAAGGGCGCTGAGGAACAATTTACATTGCCCACCGCCATAGGATGGCATCCCGGGTACGAGTCCCAGTCCTGGGACATCGAAGCGTATGTCAAGGCCAAGGAAAGCGGTAAAATATACACCTTCGTCCACATCTACAGCTACAACGCCATGGGCAAGCTTTTCGGCTTCAGTTGCCGTGTACTCAATGTGGCTGATATAGCTGAGAAGAAGCGCTACGTTGATCGAAGATACCATTTCCGTCCGCTCCCCGGCATCTACAAGCCTCCTTTTGACGTCACGCAGGGGAATATGGACATCACCTATCACCCCCGGGGCAGCAATGTAGACCGCTGGTATCCTAAAAAGGACTCCAGCGGAAACGTGCTTCCCTTCGAGTTCCACCTCGAAGCTTCGAGCAATCCGAAATCCGCCGTGCGGACGAAGCTATCTGTCGACGTAGAGGCCCTGAAACCCCCTCTATTGGATGGAGGCATGGATTACCGCGGCACGCTCACTATGTTCGGCCAGCCCAATACCTTCGCTTTTTGCCTAAGTCCGAGAGTCAAAGTGCAGGGTACTCTCGAGATAGCAGGCAAGACCGAACATATCGAAGGCGTGGGCAAGGTAGGACTGCAGTGGGCCCCTAAGCAGTTCGGCAGCAAGAACAAACCGATAAAAAGAATTAAACACCAGTATCTGGGTGGGAACCTTAGCAACGGCTGGGATTTTGGCCTCTGGCGGCAATATGATACCCTGAGATACAACCGCCTACTGCCTTTCTCAGGAATCTTCGCTCTCTCTGAAAATAACACCATGCTGACCACCAACAACTACACTTTTGAGCCCATAAGCTATTATCAGAATCGAGTCTGGCCGAAGGAAGCAGGGCCCATATTCCGCACGGCTCCTAAGAATAGTTACATTCCCCATGCTGTCAGACTGATTGTTCCCGAGTGGGATGCTGACCTTGTCATATCGCATGTCTTGGAGGACAATACCCAGGCAGTTTTTGTGGAATATTTCTTCGGTCCCGTGGAGATAACGGGAAAGGTTCGTGGCAAAGAGGTCTACGGTTTGGGCTTCCTGGAAGGCACCAAGCTGTTTTATCAGGAGCACGAATTCACAGAGATGATGCGCAATACTCTCAAGAACCTCCCCGACCAGGCCTTTATCGGGACTCGGTCTGAGATTCAGCGCAAGCTGAACAATGACCTGGAAGAGATTCTGACCGCAGTTCAAGTAGGCGACAAGCCCCGGGCCAAGGAACTTCTAAATGCCGATCTGGCGTTTATTTCGGAGAACATTAAGGTGGAGATGACCGGAGCGCCTGCCGCCAGCCTCGCCGACCTGGGCCGTGACTTCATGAGTCGTCTCTGAGGTTATACTCAAGCAGAGGCCATAGGGCGTCCGCCGCAGGCGGACGCCCCTTTTAATGTCATGCCTTGATGTGTGTCCGGGAGATAATCTCGCGTTTTGCGCCATCGGGAAGGTCGTCAAAGTACGCGCA
>Ga0315282_10001554_pt1 | contig 42988 bp, 38 predicted proteins | sample YL17G07_20_MG_FD_203693 | JGI IMG/M metagenome (GOLD analysis project Ga0315282, IMG submission 203693) | Sediment microbial communities from Yellowstone Lake, YNP, Wyoming, USA - YL17G07_20 | ecosystem: Environmental > Aquatic > Freshwater > Lake > Sediment | place: USA: Wyoming | collected... | reverse complement strand
GGGTCTCGTTCGCTGGAGCTGGGGCGCCCACTACTATGATTGAACTGGAAGAAGAGGAAATCTTGGAGAATCTGGACCTTTACGATTCCGAAGATTCGGAAGACGGAGAGGCAGGGAGAGATGACGAGTTTGCCGGACTCACGCGGGCGAATTACGTCGATCGTGTTCGTTTCAGCCGCATGCCGTCAGAGGATCGTCCGGCAGTGAAGGGAGAGTCTGCGCCCTCGGCGGATCCTCTCTACATCTACTACCGAAGCATGAGCAAGATTCCCCTGCTCACGCGTGAGGAGGAGGTTTATCTCGCGAAGAAGATCGAGGCGGCCAAGATCAACACGCTCCGGCTGCTGTCGCTCACGTCGATCAGCTCTGCCAGACTGATGGAGATCGGCTCGGAATTGCAGCCGGCCTCCCTGAACCGGAGCGTGACTCTTCCTGCTAACGTGACGGGGGTTCAACGAGAACCTGAGGGCGATATTTCGCTGGAAGCGCGAATCCGGGCTCGCGAGCAGGAAATCCGCCGCATCCTGCATCGCCTCGACCAGCTCGAGAAGCGTTATCGCGAGATGAAGCTCAGCATGAGGCGCGCAGGCGCTCGCAACGGCAGCCGCGTCAAGGAGCTCGCCAAGATCAAGCATTGTCGTGAAGCCGTTTTCCAGACTCTCTCGCGCATCGAGCTGACCGAAAACCAGATCAACCACCTGGTCGGCGGCCTGCAGGACGTTCTGAACCAGATGGAGTGGAGCGAGAGAGTCAGCGGCATGTCCGGGTCCAGGGAAGGGGGCCAGAGCAGGATTCGTGAGGCTCGCGCCCGGCGGAAGGCTCTGGAAAGCGAGTATCTGACCGATGCAGGCGAGTTGCGCAAGATCGTGAGCTTGATCAACGAAAACAAGGCAGAGATGGCCCGGGCTAAGGACGAGTTCGTCCGCGCCAACCTGAGGCTGGTGCTCAGCATTGCCAAGAACTACTCGTATCCGGGGTTGGACTTGTTGGACTTGGTGCAGGAAGGAAACATCGGCTTGATGAAGGCGGTCGACAAGTTCAACTATCGCCTCGGCCACAAGTTCTCCACTTACGCCACCTGGTGGATTCGTCAGAGCATCACGCGCGCGATCGCGGATCAGGGAAGGACCATCCGCATACCGGTCCACATGGTCGAGGCCATGAATCGGGTGCTGAAGACCTCGAACGAGTTGTCGAAGCGCATGGGCCGCGAGCCGACAGTCCACGAACTGGCCAAAGAGTTGAAGACGCCCGTATCGAAGGTCACCCAGATCCTCAAGGCGGCGCAAGAGCCGATCTCGTTGGAGGCGACGATCTCCGACAACAAAGATGCGGTGCTGAACAAATTCATCGAGGACAAGACCGCCGTTTCTCCCGACGACGATGTAATGAGGCACAGCCTGCGCGATGTAACGGATGCAGCGCTTCAGACTCTCTCTCCTCGCGAGCAGGAGATCGTACGCATGAGGTACGGCCTGAACGAAACGGGAAAGGAGTACACGTTGCAAGAGGTGGGAGAGATGTTTCAGGTCACGCGCGAGCGGATTCGGCAGATCGAGGAGAAGGCCGTGCTGAAGTTGCGCAGCCCCCATCGCTCCAGCAGGCTGCGCGAGTTTGCCGATTTCGTAAGCAAGAACTAAAAGCAAAGCGCGCCAGGGGACGCTCCGCTTTCCCAGTCTTGTCGTTCAAGCGACGCATGGTGACTGGGAAAGCGGAGCGTCCCTTGGGCGCAGAAAATCCAAGTCAAGAGGGCTCCCCGCTTTTCGGGGGGCCTTTTTTGTCCAGCCAGGCGTGCAGCGCTCTTACTTTACCGCACTCTTCAGCTCTTTCCCCGGAGTGAACTTAGGGACCTTGCGCGCTGCGATGTTAATTGGGGCGCCGGTCTGAGGATTGCGTCCCTTGCGCGCTTTTCTCTTCGCGACGGAGAAAGTGCCGAAACCTACGAACGTGGCCTTCTGTCCCTTCTTCAGGGAGGAGACAATTCCTTTAATCAGGGATTCAAACGCCGCCTCGGCCTGACGCTTGGTAATGCCTGCTTCCTTTGCAACCTTTCCTACCAGGTCTCCTTTATTCAAAGGCTTTTCCTCCTATGCTGGGATCTCGCATCATGGACACAGAATGACCGCACTATAAACATCGCCGCGCCGAGCAGTCAAGCGAAATCCGCGCCAGTCGCGGTCTTCCAGCTCCTTCCACCGAATAATGAGCGCCCCGCGACCTACGGCAAGCGCACGGATACGCCGCTCGTCACTCGCCTCGCGTGGCTCTTGTAATTGTGCCGCCGGAGTTGTTAGAGTGTCGGCGTTTGGGGGGAGCGATGGGCAAGAAGCCGCTCTGTGTCGCCTTTCTTTGGCACATGCACCAGCCGGACTACAGCAATGAGGAAACCGGTGAAATCTATCTTCCCTGGACCAGATTTCACGCTGTCAAGGACTACTACGACATGGGGGCTCTGGTGGAGCAGGTGCCCGGGCTCCACCTCACCATCAACGTCGTGCCTTCGCTGATCGACCAACTCAATGCGTACGCTCGAGGGACAGCACGGGAGACATACGCGGCTCTTACGCTCAGAGAGGCAGCCGAACTCGACGAGAGAGAGAAGTCCTTCCTGCTGCGCAGCTTCTTTCAGCTTCCCTGGAAGCAGATGATTCTTCCGTACCCGCGCTACAAAGAGCTCCTTGACCGGCGCGGCATGCCCGACGCAAACGGCGAGTACGGCGCCGCGCTGAAGCGATACTCGGTCCAGGATTACCGCGATCTGCAAGTCTGGTTCAACCTGAGCTGGTGCGGCAACGAACTGCGGCGCGATCCGATTATCGCGGAGATGTTCCACAGGGGCAGGGGTTTTACCGAGGAAGACAAGGCTCGCTTGCTGGAGATCCAGCGCGGATTGATCGGCCGCATTCTCCCGCTGTACAGGAAGCTCTCGCTGGAGCAAGGCGTGGAGATCTCCGTTTCTCCTTACTACCACCCGATCCTGCCGCTGTTGTTCGACGATCGTGTGGCGCGCGAGGCAAATCCCAACCTGCCGCTGCCGGCCGGCCTGTTTTCTTTTCCGGGGGACGCGCGCGCACACACGGCACGAGCGCAGCATCTCTTCCAGGAGGTTTTCGGCAAGGCGCCTGGCGGCATGTGGCCGTCCGAAGGGGCCATCAGCAATGCGGCGTACGGCTTGGCCCGCGACTTGGGACTGCGCTGGCTGGCTTCCGACGAGGGAGTACTCCTGAACTCGTTGAGGAAGTCAGGGCAGGCAGGAGCCGAGCTCACACCTGAGCAGAAGTTTCGCGCGTGGCAGTGCGCGAACGGGCCGGCCCTGTTCTTTCGCGATCATGCGTTGTCGGACCTGATCGGCTTCACTTACGGGCGCTGGAGCGCCGAGGACGCCGTCGCCGATTTCACGCGGCGTCTGCGACAGATTTACGATGCCTTGCCGGACGACGAGCAGCGTTACGTGGTGCCGGTAATCCTCGATGGAGAGAACGCCTGGGAGCACTATCCCAATAACGGCGCGGACTTTCTCGGACTGCTGTATCGCCGGCTGATGGAAACTCCGTTCCTGCACACCGTGACCTTCTCCGAATTCCTCGACCTGGAACCGCACCGGGAACATCTCGAGACGATTACCGCCGGCAGTTGGATTTACGGCAGCCTTACAACCTGGATCGGTCACCAGGAAAAAAACGCCGCCTGGGACGCGCTCTCTGCCGCGCGCCAGGCTTTCGCCCGCCAAGAACGCGAAGCGGCCGACGCGCAACAGCTTGATCGGGCGTTTCGCGAAGTAATGATCGCAGAGGGGAGCGACTGGTTCTGGTGGTACGGAGATGACCACCAAACACAGAATGCAGTCGAGTTCGATACCCTTTTTCGCAGTCACCTGAAAAACATATATCGGCTCCTCGGCCAAACCTACCCTCTCGAACTGGATGTCCCGATCAAGAAGGCGGACATCAAGACCCAGTATCGGAACCCGGTTCACACCATCTCGCCTCATCTCGACGGCAAAGTGACCGACTACTTCGAATGGCTAGCGGCAGGCTTCGCCACGCCCACAGGCGGCGGCGCCATGCACCAGACGGTGCGGTACCTGGAGAAGGTCTTCTTCGGCTATGACACCAGGATGTTCTATCTGCGCCTGGACGTTTCAGGAGGATTGCAGAAGGTTCCGCCCCAAGTTTCAGTGCGGCTGCACTTCATCTCCCCGAAAGACTGCCTGTTGGCCATCGAACGTGCCGGCGGGAAGTGGGAGTGCAAGGTGTTTCAATGCCCCGTCCCGGACCAGACTCCGGCAGCAGCCGGCGGCAAGATCCTCGAAATCGGGGTTCCGCTGAAAGCGTTGGGCATCGAAGAGCCGGATGAAGTCCGGTTCTTCGTTGCGCTCCTGGACGAAGACCGTGAGCTGGAAAGATTCCCTTCTACCGGCTTCCTGGTTGTGCCGGTGGATCCTTGGGGCCTGGATCGGCTAGAGTGGACGGTGTAGGCAGGAGAAGTCATTCCATCGCGGATCGAAATCGGCGGCAGTGCCTTTTTTCAGTGGCCCTCCGATCCATCCGTCGAGACATCCCGGGCAAAGAGGTGCGCTTGCCGCCAATTTCGCAGCGGATACATCCCCTGCCGGCGGCTTTGATGCGGCCGTGATATTCTTTGCAAGCGTTGAATCCAGTGCTTTGAGATGCTAACATGACCGTTTCGTGTTGGTTCCAAACTCGATTCTCGCGAGCTGGCGTCGCCGCTTTTTGAACAGGAACACGTGAACCTGGAACCTGCCGATAAACTTCAAAGCTATGCCTGAATTACGTCACGATCCGATACAAAAGCGCTGGGTCATTATAGCCTCCGATCGAGGGCTTCGCCCGGATGATTTCCCGGAGCTCGAACAGAATGGCCCGGGCGGTTTTTGCCCCTTCTGCGAAGGGAATGAGTCTAAGACTCCCCCGGAGATCGCCGCCATCCGCTACAATGGGAGGGGGCCGAACTCTCCCGGGTGGCGGGTGCGCGTGGTCCCTAACAAGTTTCCCGCGCTGCGCATCGAAGGAGACTTGGACCGCAAGGGCATCGGCATCCACGACCGGATGAACGGCGTCGGTGCGCACGAGGTCATCATCGAGACTCCCCGGCACGACCTGGGCCTGGCGGACATGCCGGTCGAGGATCTCGGGAGGGTGATCTGGATGTACCGTGAGCGGCTGATCGACTTGCTGCGCGATTCCCGCTTCAAGTACATCCTGGTTTTTAAGAACTACGGCGCCGCCGCAGGAGCTTCGTTATCCCACCCGCACACCCAGCTCATCGCCACTCCTGTGACCCCTCTGACGATCGCTGAGGAGTTGACCTCGGCACGGGATCACTACCGCTACAAAGAGCGCTGCCTTTTCTGCGATGTGATCGAGCAGGAAATCGAGTCGGGGGAACGCATCGTTCTGGCCAATGACCGTGTCGTCGCCATCGCCCCTTATGCCTCGCGCTTCCCCTTCGAGCTTTTCCTGGCGCCGCGGCACCACCATCACAGCTTCGCCGAGATCAGCGACGGCATGATCCAGGACTTGGCGGCGGCGCTTAAGGAAGTGCTGTTGAGGATCAAGAAGTGCCTGAACGACCCCCCTTACAACTTTTTGATCCATACAATCCCAAACGTGAAGACAACCCCTAAGCGCACGGCTTACTGGGATACCATCGCGGTCGACTACCACTGGCATATCGAAATCATGCCTCGTCTCACCCGCATCGCCGGCTTCGAGTGGGGAACCGGCTTCTACATCAATCCCACAGCGCCGGAAGAAGCCGCCAAATACCTTCGCGAAGTGGAGCTATAATACGAGAGGCGCTCCCCCGCTTGAGGGCCCCTGAAGGAAATGGCAAGAGATGCCGGCATGGGGTTCGGGTGCATTCAAGGGATACCATGATCAACAAGGATCGCAAGCACGTCGTGATGTTTTCAGCCGAAGCTGCACCCTATGTGAAGGTCGGGGGGCTGGCGGATGTCGTCGGCGCGCTGCCGAAAGTCTTGGAGAGACTGGGGGCCAAGCTGACCGTCGTCCTTCCGTTCTACAGAGTCATTCCCCACGAGAAGCTCGGCATCCGCCCGGCGGACGCCTGTCCCTCGTTCGAGGTCAAGGTGGGGCCGGGAACGATACGCGCCGATGTTGCTCAGGCCACCATGCCGGGAACCGGCGTAACCGTGTTCTTCTTGAGTGGGGGCGGATACTTTTCGCGCGACGGCGTCTACGACGACCCGGCCACCAGGAAAGGATATGCCGACAACCTGCAGCGTTTCGCCTTTTATGCCAAGGCAGGTCTTGAACTGCTGCGCAGGCTGGGAGAGCCGGTGGACGTGATGCATTGCCATGATTCACAGACTGCACTGGTCCCGGGGCTGCTGCGCACGCTCTATCAGAATGACCCTTTCTTTGCACACACGGGCTGCCTGTTCACGATTCACAACCTGGCGTACCAGGGCCTGCACGAAAAGGAAGGGCTCTCTTGGATCGGGCTCGATTCCGACATTTTCTACCCTTCTTCCCCTTTCGAGTTTTGGGGCAAGGTAAACCTCATGAAGATCGGCATCGAGACGGCCGACCTGGTGAGCACCGTGAGCGTGACGTATGCTCGGGAGATCCAATCCGGACCTGAGTTCGGATACGGCCTGGAGGGAGTCCTAAGGAACAGAGCCGCCGACCTGTATGGGATCGTGAACGGCATCGACTACGACGAGTGGAACCCGGAGACGGATCCGCTGATCCCGGCGCACTATTCCGCGGAGGATCTTTCGGGGAAAGCCGCGTGCAAGGCGGCACTGCTTCAAACCATGAAGCTGCCGCGGAGAAAGGGAAGAATTCCCCTGATCGGGATCATCTCGCGCCTGGCCGACCAGAAAGGTTTCGATTTGATCGGAGAAGCGATCCAAGACATAGCGAAACAGGATCTGCAAATGGTGATCCTGGGCACCGGCCAGTTGAAATACCACGAACTATTCGAGCAGATCTCCGCCCATCACCCCGAAAAAATCGCGGTGAAGCTCGGGTTCGACAACGAGCTTGCCCACCGGATCGAGGCGGGTGCTGACATGTTCCTGATGCCCTCCAAATACGAGCCCTGCGGGCTGAACCAGCTTTACAGCTTGCGCTACGGGACGGTGCCGATCGTCAGGGCTACCGGCGGGCTGGCCGACACGGTCATCGACTACGATGTCCCGGGCGACAGTGGCACGGGCTTCGTCTTCCACGATTACTCCCCAAGGGACATGATGGCCGCGATTGAACGCGCGCTGGTCATTTACGCTGACTCGGAGCGCTGGCAACGGCTCATGGTACGGGACATGATGCAGCGATGGTCCTGGGAGGAATCGGCGCCCAAGTACATGAAGCTGTATGAAAGAATTTGCGAGAGGAGGAATGCCTGAGGCCTTGGGGACACGGCGAAGGGACGCCCTTCAAATGAAAAGCAAGATCCGGGAGATCCTCAGTTCGCACGCAGCGCCTCTGGAACCTTAATGAGGGCGCACGAACTGCAAGTTCTTTCGGAAAGCTCGAGGCAGTTTCTCCAAGATCTTTGGGGCCTGTGCGGTTCTTTCGATGTGAACGCTTCCACCGCAGAAATTGTGCCACTGCCGCAGAAGATGTGCAAAACCGGGATCGCAGCCCGCAACTTCTCGGAAAGCCTCGACAGCAGCGGCAGTCTCAATCTCGATGCCTGACCCGGCCCACGTTCTCGTGTCGGAAGGGTCACGGGTTTTCATTGCGCGCGCAACTCGTTATAATCACGCTCATTGGAGGAGGCTGAGTGGTTTCCAGAACCGTCATGGCATGCCTGTTTGCGGGCTGCCTGATCTTGCAGGGCACTTCCCAGACGCCCTCTGCGCAAACGCCCGCGAATCATGGGCTACCCCAAGCCGCCCCTGAAACGATCGGACTGCGCACTGAGCAGTTGAGCCTCATCGATGATGCAGTCGCAAGCTCAGTCCAGGCAGGAGAGACCCCCGGCGCTGTCGTATTGGTGGCCCGGCACGGGAAGATCGGCTATTGGAAGGCTTTCGGTTTACGGGCGCTTCAGCCGCAAAGCGAACGGATGACCACAGACACCATCTTCGACATGGCCTCCCTCACCAAGGTGCTCGCTACCACCCCCGCCATCATGTTGCTGGCGCAGAACGGCCTCCTGCGCATCGGGGACAAGGTAAAACGTTACCTTCCGCCCTTCACTGGAGGCGGCAAGGACGATATCACCGTCCGGCAGCTGCTGACCCACTTCTCGGGCCTGCCTCCGGACTTCGATCTTTCCAAGCCCTGGCAAGGGCATGACGCGGCTCTCGAGGAGCTCTGGCACACGGACACACAAACACAACCCGGAACGAGTTTCGCTTACAGCGACCTCAACTTCATCGCTCTCGGTGAAATCGTCAGAGCAGTCAGCGGCAAGAGCCTCGATGTCTTCGCCGAGCAGGAGATCTATCAGCCGCTCGGGATGACTGAGACGACGTTCCACCCGCCTGCTGCATGGATCGAGCGCATTGCTCCGACTGAATCGCGCGCCCGCTCTTTGCAGTATCTGAAAGGAGGCGCCTCCGAACAGGAGCAGCAGATACTGCGCGGCGAAGTCCATGACCCCACGGCTTGGCGCATGGGGGGAGTGGCGGGCCACGCAGGTTTGTTCTCGAGCGCCCGTGATGTGGCCATTTTCGCCCAGATGCTCTTGAATCGTGGCAGTTTTCAAGGCAAGTCCGTACTCTCGCCCATGACTGTCCAGGCTATGACCAGTCCCCAGTCCCCTCCAGGCGCGCTGCCAGTACGCGGTCTCGGCTGGGACATCGATACGACCTATTCTGCTCCGCGGGGGGATCTTTTCGCCGGCGGCTATGGACACACGGGATTCACCGGGACTTCAATCTGGAATCACCCTCCCACAGATACGTTCATCATCATCCTGACCAGCCGCCTGCACCCGGAAGGCAAGGGTGACGTGACTCACCTGAGAGGCGTGATCGCCAACATTGTCGCGGCTTCCATCTCGGACCAGAATCGAGATTGACGATGGGCTTACGCCTGCTCTTTCTTTTCGAAGGAATAGCAGGCGCGCCGATACTTGACGAAAGCGTGGGAATGATAGGGGCAGGTACCCCAATTGCTGTGCGAACTGACGAATCTTTCTTCGGAGATGAAGAGCTTGCAGTCACCGCACTCGAGGTGTTTGTCCTCAACCTTGTAATCGCAAGCTTCCCTGAATGTTGTAAACTGCTGTTGCATGCATCTCCTTGAGTAGTTGCAGAACATAATCCTATGAAGTTCCGATGGTGTCAACCTATCGTTGAACCCATTGAAAAAAGGCGGCGGTCACCCATTCCGCTTCAGCCGCCAGTTTGGAGCCAATCGTGAAGAGCCAACGCCAGCTTCGTTCCGACGTCGCTCGCATATGGACCGCCGCTCTTCGAGCGGTTGATCCGGCGGCGGCCGTGCGCAGGTTCGTGAAAAGAGAAGGCAACGAGCTCGTCGCGGGGAGGCGGCGCTTCGATCTGGGCAAGGTGAATCGAGTCTGGGTACTGGGTGCTGGGAAGGCTGCTGCACCCATGGGCCAAGCTCTGGAGAGGATTCTCGGCGACAAGTTGAGCGGGGGCGTGCTGGTCACACGTTACGGTCATGGCCTGCCGCTGCGGAAACTGGAGCTGATCGAGGCCGGGCATCCGCTCCCGGACCCAAACAGCGTCGCGGCAGCCGAACGCATCATGCGTATGGCGGAAACCGAAATCACCCCGAACGATCTGGTGTTCTGGCTCCTTTCCGGCGGCGGTTCCGCGCTGCTCGTCGCTCCGGCGCCGGGCGTCACCTGGGAAGACAAGCTCGTCTGCACCCGGCTTCTGCTGAACTGCGGCGCCACGATTCACGAAACGAACGCCATCCGCAAGCACCTGTCGAGCCTGAAGGGAGGCGGCCTGGCGCGGCTGCTTGCTTCTGTCCCGGTCATATCCCTCATCCTGTCAGATGTGGTCGGCGACGAGCTTGACTCCATTGCCTCAGGTCCACTGGTGCCCGATACCACGACCTTCCGTGAATGCGCTGAAATCTTGCACAAGCTGCAAATCGAGGACCTGGTTCCACCCGCAGTGAGGAAGCGATTGGAGGCCGGCGCCTCCGGCCGCCTCCCCGAAAATCCAAAGCCTGGGGACCCGATCTTCCGCAAAAAAATGAACCTCATCGTAGGGAGCAACGCGCGGGCATGCAGCGCGGCCGCGCATGCGGCGCGGCGCCTCGGGTATCATACGCTGGTGCTCACATCCCGCCTTGAAGGCGATACTTCCGAAGCTGCGCGATTCCATCTGAGCATCCTGGAAGAAATAGTGGCCGAGGGCCAACCCTTGCGCCGCCCGGCCTGTCTGATAAGCGGCGGGGAAACCACCGTGAAGGTAGTCGGGAAAGGCCGTGGCGGCCGCAACCAGGAATTCGCCCTCCACTGCGTGCGCGGTCTCGCGCGTCTCCCGGCCCCCTGCGTGGCCGCCGCCCTCGCCACCGACGGCACGGACGGCCCGACCGATGCCGCCGGAGCTCTCGTCGACAACACCACCTTGGCCCGCTCACTCAGGTTCGGAGCGAACTTCCTCTCGGAATGCCTGAGCGACAACAACTCCTACGAGTTCTTCAAGCGCCTGGGCGATCCGATTGTGACTGGCCCCACCCGGACCAACGTCATGGACCTGCACTTCCTTCTGATTGGATGAGAGAGATCCGGGGTCGGGGGGCGCGTCACCCGCGGGCCGCTTTGTTGCGCAAGGTGTCGCGGAACTCCAGCCGGTAGAAGTTGAGGAAAGAAATAAACAGGGCCACTACCAGAGGGCCCAGCAGGATTCCCAGGAATCCGAACGCCTGCAGGCCGCCAATTACGCTGAGGAACACCAAAAGCGGATGCATGTCGGTCCTGCCTCGAATGATCATCGGCTTGAGTACGTTGTCGATCGAGCTTACTACCAGGCCTCCCAGCGCCAGCAGAATGATGCCGCGCGCCGTCTGCCCCGCCAGCAGCAGATAGGCCGCCCACGGGAGCCAGACGAGAAACGCGCCCACAATGGGGACCAGCGACACCAGCGATACGATCGCTCCCCAGAAAAGCGGAGCCGGAAGGCCCATCATGAGGAATAACAGACACGCGGCCGCCCCCTGCACGACCGCAGTCAGGAGGGAACCGAAGAATGCGGCATAGCTTACATCCTGGAATTTCTTGATGAGTTCCGCTTCATATGCCTCAGGAAGGGGGCTCGAGGCCCGCACCACTTGCATCAACGCCGCGCCGTCGCGCAGAAGAAAGAACATGGTGATGAAGATCAGAAAGAAGCTGAAGATCATTCCGCCCACGTTCTTGAGAAGCGACGGGCCCCTATCTACCAGGAACCTGCTGACACTGCTGGCCGCTTCGCGCAAGTGCTGCTGCAAGTCGAACCCACCGGCGCCGGGCACTTTCTGCAGATGCAGCACGACCCACTGAGCCGCAGGCCGGCTCTCCAGCTCTTGCAATTTCGCCATGACGTCGCCAAGAAATTGCGGGTTTCCCTGGATGCTCTGGTAGAGAGCGATCGACTGCTGAGTCACGAGGACGCCGATAAACGTGACCGGCAGCACAATGAGAAGCAGGACCAGCATGCATGTGATGAACGCTGCTGCCGTCCGGCGTCCACGCACACGGCCGAGAACTCGATGAAACACCGGGAGGAACACCACATCCAGGACCGTGGCCCAGACCAGAACAGAGAAGAAAGGAACAAGGATGCGGTATAGAAAGTAGATGACTCCGGCGAAGCAAACGATGAAAAAGACGGTCGTGAGCCGGGACGAACCCGCGGCGGGGGATCCATTGGCCATCGATCTATGCCTCGTGCCTTGACTGCTATAAGTGCAGCATCACGGAAAATATCATCGCAGGGATCGCCGCAAATAGCAAAAGAGCCTTACGCACAGCCGGCTCAGCACGCCCCGCAGCGACGCCCTGTCGGCTGTCGCGCATCACAAGCTGCTCGACTGGAGCGCCTGCCCGAGGTCGGCGATGATGTCGCCGGCATCCTCAATCCCGGCCGACAGACGCACGAGACCATCGCCGATCCCCACTTCAGCCCGCTCCGCGGCTGAAAGCGCCCGGTGCGACGACGAGGCCGGATGCAGCACGATCGTATAAATGTCGCCGAGAGTGGTCGCCGGCAGGCAGAGCTCGAGCGCGTCCATGAAGCGAAACACGGCCGCCTTGTCGGCGCCGGCAATTTCGAAAGAGAGCACTGCTCCAAAGCCGCGCCCGTCAAATAAACGCCGCGCCAGCTCGTGCTGCGGATGGGAGGGCAAACCCGGATAGTAAATCCTTCCGACCCTCGGGTGCTCGGCCAGCCATTCGGCAACCCGCATGGCGTTGTCGCACTGCTGGCGCATGCGCAACGGCAGGGTCTTGAGTCCTCGCATCGCCAACCACGCTTCAAACGGCCCGAGATTACTGCCGATCATCTTGTTGAGCTCGTACATCCGGCTTCGATTCTGACTCGAAGTGACGACCACACCCGCCAGAACATCGCTATGCCCCGCAATGAACTTGGTGACACTGTGCATCACATAATCCGCGCCGCAACGACAAGGGTTGAAGAGGTAGGGTGATGCAAACGTATTGTCGATCAGCACCTGCGCGCCATAGCGGTGAGCCAGCTCAATCAGCGCAGGTTGGTCGGCCACCTTCAGCAGCGGATTGGAAATCGTCTCGGCCACCAGGACGACCGGACGTGTTTCGTCCAGAGCCTTCTCGACCACCTTCAGGTCTGTGACATCCACCAGGCGGGCGTTTACCCCCAGCTCCGCAAAGAGCCGGCGGAGCATGGTAAATGTGGCGCCGTAAACGTCCATGGCCGCGAGGACGTTTGAGCCCTGACGCACTCCCGCCGTCAGCAGCGCGACATGAATCGCCGCCATGCCGGATGAAAACGCGTAAGCCGCTTCGCCTGCCTCGAGATCCGCCGCCGCTTTTTCAAACGCGGCGGCGGTCGGACTGCCGTAACGCGGATACACATAGCCTGGCCTCGTGGCGCCTAACACACCGTCGAGGTCCTCCATGCGCTCGTAGACAAAACCTACCGTCGCGTGAATCGGCCCGACAACCGGAATGAAATCTTCGGGCGGAAGATGCTCACCCGCATGAACAGCACGAGTTGCAAATGCTCTATGCTTGTCTTTCATGACAACTCCTGATCCTTGGCAACAAACCGGGCGACACAGAAGCATGCATTATAGCCTACTCCAAGCGGCGACGCAGAGACTTCGGCGCCCGCTCCGGGTCCACGATTTTGCGGTTTGGAGTTTGACATTTAGTAGGGCGAATGCTAAACAGGGACTTTAGAACAAGTTATTCCATGCAAGGAGGTCTTATGGCCGAAGAGACGAGAGTAGGTGAAAAGGCCCTGTTTTTTGTGCTTGGTGGATTCATCGGAGCCGCCATCGCGCTTCTGCTGGCTCCTCGAAGCGGGGAGGAAATCCGGAGATTGATCGCGGCAAAGACCCGCGAAGGCGCAGATTTCATTAGCAACCGAACGAAGGACATCAGCGAGAAAGGCGCCAGCTTGATCGATCGCGGCAAGGAGCTGTTGCAACAGCAACGCGACCAACTGTCCGCTGCTCTGGAGGCCGGAAAACAGGCGTACCGGGAAGAAAAAGACAAAACGAAGGCCTAAATGATACCGCCAGATACCGTACTCATCATACTCGCCGTATTCACGGGAATCGTTGCCCTGGCGCTTCTCCTTCAGGCCTTCGCGCTGATAGGGCTGTACCGCAGGGTTCGTGATCTCGAGGCCCGGCTGGAATCAGTGAGCACGAAGATGACGACGCTGATTGATTCTCTGGCTGCGCAGGCCGATAGCTTTCTGGCGGCTGCGACGAGCATCGCCGAGAAGGTGCGTGCGATGCAGGAGAACGTAACCGCCATCAGCGAGGTTGTTCATCGCCGTGTGCTGGACATGGACGCCTTCCTTAAGGAGGCCGCCGACTCGGCCAGGCTTCAGCTGGCCAGGTTTGAGGATGTCATTGAGACGACGTCCCACAGGATTGACGAAACCATCGATACTCTGCGAGACGCGGTCGTGACGCCGGTTACCGAGGCCCAAGCTATCATCCGGGGTGTGCGCGCCGGCCTTGGCGTTCTTTTTGGGTGGCGCAGACACTCTGCGAACCGTTCCCACCACGACGAGGAAATGTTCATCTAGCGGCGCCGGCAGCGCATCCTCAGCCCTGCTTGATCCTCACAGTCTTGACTTCTTAGCTTCCGCTGCCGGCTGTCCGCGGAGAACTCGGGCCAGAAGCTCCAGCGCCTCAGCACGCTGCCGCAGGTAAATCCTGCCCCGAAGGAGGCGATCGGCACGAGATCCCCACGCAAGATCCTCCGCTGCTCGTGAGATTCCGAAAGTCCGATGGGCATGGTTGCTATGATTCAACAAGGCGGGTTCAGCAGGGCATCGACCTTCTGCAGTGTTCCCTGGCCTCGGCGGGCGAGTTCGTCGGCCTCTCCTCTGGATGCTTCAGCAAAGGCTCGATCCGCGAGACCCGGCAGGTTAATGAGCACGTTGTATTGGGCGCCCTTCAGCGCAGCGAAGGCAAGCTGCGCGCCTGCGGCTGCGTCGCTCCGGGCGGTTTGGTTGCCGATCTCCGCCAGGACCGCAAGCTGTTCGAGAGTTTGCGCCGCAAGGCGCGCGGTGCGCAGAGGAACCTCGGTGGCAACACGTGCAGCCCGCGCGAGCGCCTCGGCACGCGCGGTTCTTTCCTCGGCGCTCTCCTTAGGGAGCTTGAGAGCCGCCATGACTCCGCGGTAGGCGTCGGCATCCTCATCGACCAGCCGATGCAAAACGCCGCGCGCCTCGCTGAGCTGCCGGTGAATCTCGCGGACCCGCTCTTCGACCGGTTGATACTTCTTTTTCCCTTCAGTGAGGCCGGCCACCATTTCGCCCAGGGCTGCTGCCAGGGAAGCCGCATGAGCAGCGACGCTTCCTCCTCCCGGGACTGCCTCCGGCGCCGCTACGCTGGAGATAAACTCTCCCAGGGGCGGCTCCTGCGGCAGGGCATCATTCAGTCGATTCTCCAGGATCTGGTTCGGGCTGAAATTCTCCAGGCGAAGATAGTAATTGGCACACGCGTCCAGGGCCTGCTGCGGGACCAATCCCACGATTTCGCTCGAGGCCACGGAGACGCCGTAGCGCTCGGCTTCACGGACTACCATCTCGAAAGCCCGAAAAATCGGCGTCGCCTCGAAATTAGTGAGGTTCATCGATACCTGAACCTGGTTTCGCTCCTTGATCTCGAAGCCCAGGGCTTTGACATAGCGCAGGCCGCCGCCGGAGAAGCGAACGGCGCGGGCGATTGCCTGGGCTATTTTCACGTCCGGCGTGTTGAGGTAAATGTTGTAGGCGACCAAGGGAAATCGCGCGCCAACGGCGGTTGCGCCCGCGGAAGGGTGCACCTCCGACGGACCGAAATCGGGTTTGCGCTCCGGATTGACACGGATCTCCTCGCGGATGCCCTCGAACTCTCCCCGGCGCACATAGGCGAGGTCCTGCCGCGCGGGAATTCGAGCCGACTGTTCGTACAGATAGACCGGAATCTGGTAGCGTGCGGCGATCTCCTCTCCCACTTGCAGCGACAGCTGGACGCAGTCCTCGATGCCCACCCCGGAGATGGGAATGAAGGGGATGACGTCCGTGGCTCCCATGCGCGGATGTTCGCCCCGGTGCTGACGCAGATCGATGAGCTCCGCTGCCTTCCCCACGGCCCCGACGATGCCGCGGAACACCGCTCCCGGCTCGCCGGCAATCGATATGACGCAGCGGTTATGCGCGCCGTCCATCTCCGAGTCGAGGAGTGCCACGCCGCCGGGTCCCGTCAACTCGGCCACGAGGGCATCCACCACTTCTTTGCGGCGTCCTTCACTGAAATTGGGCACGCATTCGACAATCCTTCTCACGTTCGCTCCAATCTGTTGACTACGATGTTCCCTTTCTTGATGGTCACGACGCAGTGATTCACACCGAAGAAATACGGGATCTCCCGGTAGTCCGATACGTTCATCAGGACGATATCTGCTTGCTTGCCTTCTTCAAGGCTGCCGAGCCGTTCGGACAGGCCGATGGAGTAAGCCGCATTGAGGGTGGCAGCCGTGATCGCTTCCGCCGGTGTCATTCTCATCTGGCTGCACGCAATCGATAGAATGAGCTGCATGTTCAAGGTGAAGCAGGAGCCGGGATTGAAATCGGTCGCGAGCGCCACGGGGACGCCAGCCTTGATGAGCTTTCGCGCGGGGGGATAGCGGGTGAGTCCAAGATTGAATGTCGCCCCCGGCAGCAGCGTGGCCACAGTTCCCGCAGCGCGGAGAACCTCCATATCGCAATCCTCGATCCACTCCAGGTGGTCGGCGCTGAGAGCGCCCAGTTCCGCCGCCAGCCTGGTTCCGCCGCTGTGGGCAAGCTGGTCGGCATGGACACGGAGGCCAAGCCCTGCCTGCTTGGCGGCCTGCAGGATGGCGCGGGCTTCTCCGACCGTGAAGTAGCCGGTGTCGCAAAAGACGTCGCAGAAGCGAGCCAGCCCCTCTTTGGCCACACGCGGAATCATCTCTTCGATGATCCGCCGGATGTACTCTTCGCGGGAAGCGCGCATTTCATCCGGCACGTCGTGCGCGCCCAGGAATGTGGACACGGTCTCCAGCCGGCTGCGGCTGCGAAGAGAGGCCAGCACCCGCAGGCTTTTGAGTTCATCATCCAGGCTCAGCCCGTAGCCGCTCTTGGCCTCGATAGTCGTCGTGCCGTGGGCCAGAAACTGGCGGAAATAGCCGTCCGCCCGGTTCGCGAGCTGCTCAGCGCTTGCAGCCCGCAGTTGACGCACGCTCGCGCGGATCCCTCCGCCGGCAGCGGCAATTTCCTGGTAGCTCTTCCCCTGGCAGCGCAGATCATATTCGTCGGCGCGCGTGCCGCCGAAAATCGGATGCGTATGGCAGTCGACGAAGCCGGGCAAAGCCACCAGATCAAGTCCCCCTCCATCGAAGGCCATAAAGCGGGCGCCCCGCGCGCGCACCGGCACTTCGTTAGTCGGCCCTACCCACGCAATATGGTCCGCCCGCACGAGGATCGCGCCGCCTTCGATGATGCCGAGCTCCGCCATGTAGCGGCCGCAACGCGGCGCGGGACCTCCGCGGAGAGTAACGACCTGGCTAATGTTCTTGATAAGCAGCATAGAGAATCGAGTCTACGCGGTCCGCCTGAGCGCCAAAATCGTGATGTCGTCGTTGACGTCGGCGCTCTGAGTGAACTCGCAAATCGCCCGGTAAAGGCTTTGGGTGAACTGTCTGGCATCCTCTGACGCGTGTTGCCGTATGGATTCGATGAAGCGGCCCTCGTCGTACATCTTTCCAGCCGGATCCATGGCATCGGTCACGCCGTCGCTGGCCAAGACCATGAGATCCCCCTTCTCCAACTGAAAGGGGAGCTCGTCGTAGCACGTTCCCTCAACCAAGCCCAGAGGCACGCCCGAGGTCTCGAGCCGCGTCACTCCTCCGCGGCGCACCAGGACGGGAAAGGGCATGCCGCTGTTGGCCAGAACGCACGCCCCGTGCCGCGGCTGGATGCGCATGCAAGCAACTGCAATGAAGTTGCTGACCTGATAGCGCGCGATCAGGCTCGAGTTTGCGCGCCCGAGGATCTCGCCCGGGGACATCGACTGGGCAAAGAGCGCGCGCAACTGCCCGCTGAACACGGCGCCGTAAAGGGCAGCCGGAATGGACTTGCCCGACACGTCGCCGATGGCGACCTGCAGTAAGCCCGCCTCGCTGTCCCAATCGAAGTCGTAAAGGTCGCCTCCAACCTCGCGGGCCGGATGATATTCTACCGCAATTTCATAGCCTTCAAGATCGGGGCAGCACGGCGGCAAGATGTAGCGCTGGATTTCCCTGGCAATTTCAAGCTCGCGGGCAAGCCTCTCCCGGCGGATGAGTTCTTTGCGGAACCTGGCGTTTTCGAGAGCCAGCCGGTAAGCCTCAACGCCTCGCTGAACGGTCATCAACAGGTCGGGAGGATCCCACGGCTTCATGATGTAACGATAGACCTTGCAATTGTTGATTGCCTCCACCAGCACGTCTGCGTCCGTGTAGCCCGTCAGAATGATCCGGATGGCATCCGGAAGCACGTTGAGGGTATGGCGCAGCAACTCGATCCCCGTCATGTCCGGCATTCTCTGGTCGGCGATAATGACCGCGATGCCATCGTTCTTCTGAATCAGCTCAAGCGCCTCCCTGCCGCTGCCCGCAGTCAGCACCGGATAGCGGTCGACAAACGTGCGCTGGAGCTTCTGCAAGTTGGCCGCCTCGTCATCCACAACGAGGATCTTCAAGTCTTCCATCGCGCAACAATCCAACAGTCGACACAGTTTGACGGGTCACTGTACCCCAATTTGCGCCCGCTTCCAATGGCCTCCTCAGGATTCATGCCTTTTAAACCGGTCTGTTTTCCCGCTTCAGCCGCGACGGAATCGACGAAAACAGCCAACCGGCTTTGTTCAAGAAGAACCGCGGCAAAGTGTGGGTCTCCTTCAGAGCCGCGACTGTAAAGGAGCTGTGAAAAAATCACTAAACGCGCCGCGGAGCGGCGCCCAGAGGTTAGCCCTGGGCCAGCGAAGCGCAGCCCGGGGTTGGAAGTCATTCTCATCGAGAGCCTCGAGGGGGGCGACAGAAGATCACTGGATAAATGCATTTCTATCGCCCTTGCCAGGGCTCGATGACTCCGTTACCTCCCGCGCGGGATTCGCTTCGCTCATCCCGGGCTAATCTCTCAAGGCCCCTGTCGGGGCCGACTTTGATTTTTTCACAGCTTCTAAAGGAGCGGGTGGTGACGCGCGGATCGTACTCACAGCATCTGAAGGCTTGACAAGTCAGAAGAAGGCAAGGCTCGCGAAGGTGACGGCGGCGCCCGCTTTCAGGTCAACCCACTGCCGGTAGTCGAGAAGTGTTCCGCGCGGATTCTCCAGGCATCGAAGCGTCATGTAAATCGGTGGATAGCCGCACACGCGGCGGCGGTCTCGCTCAGCGGCGATGAAACGAAAAACCTGTTCCGCTTCGCCGCGTTCCACGTGTTCGAGAAACTTGCCATCCTCTCGCGCCACCTCCCTCAAGAAGGCATCCGACGGGCCGGTCGAGTCGCCAAAGTGCCGGCCGACATGGGCCAGGTCTGCCCCGGCAATCACGCAGTATCTGGCTTGCAATTCCGACATCGTCTCTTTCACAGCCGATACCATCCCATCTACTTCCGGGTCCTCGGCTGCGGTTTGGCGCGCAACGAGAATGTCCTGGAAAGAACCGACAAGAATCGGGACGACCTTCACCTTTCTTTGCTCTGCCAATATATAGCGCAGGCTGACGATCTGGAACTCGATCGAATGCTCGGCCCGGTGCGCGAACTCGTCCTGAAAGTAGTCCTCCGGCAGCTTGGCTGCCAGTTGCCGTACGAACTCACGGTCGGTCGCGGCAAGGCCCAGCGGCGTCTCATAGTCCTTCTCCGTGAGTGCAAAGCGCCTCTGCATGGGATTGTGACAGGTTCCAAAGACGATGAAGCGATCCGCCCCTGGGTGTTCGGCCAGCGCCTTGTAGGCATGGGCATAGCTCGGCCCGCCGCGATGGAAATCGATGTGGGGGGCGATCAGTCCTCGCACGGGCCGGCTGGGATCAGGCGCCGCTATCGGGCCCGGGCCTTCTGGACAGGCAAAGAAGCCGTCTAGCTGGCGGCGCAGCGCCGGCTCGCTCCCCTCGTAGGCAGAACCTGCGTAGCGGGCAGGGCGCGTGGGACTGCGCCGGAATTCCTGGACAAGCGAGTCGTAGTAAATCTGGAAGGACGGGCTGTTCAAGTAGTGGTGCTCGTCGAGCTGCTTCACCAGGTTTTCCAGAGTGTCTATGGGCAGAAGCTCCGAGGTCTGGCGGAAGAAGCTGGCCTGAATGTCACGCAACGAGTTGGTACCGTCCATCAAGGAAACCAGGAACGCCTGGGGCTCGTTGAGAAAGATCGGCTGCTCCGCCATACCCAGCGGATCGCGCAGGCAAGTCATTTCCTGGCCGTCGATCCGCATCGGAAAAGCTTCCACAGGCCGCAATTGGGGGTTAAATCCTTCGTGGGAGTCGGTCATGCGGCTAAGACTCGTCGCGCAGTTCGCGCGCGATCTCCCGGGCAATGCGCCTCGCCTCGGGCAGATCCTCAGGCGCAAAAGATATGGCGCCCACAACCGGGTGTCCCCCGCCGCCATGACGTTCGCAAAGCGCCGCCAGATTATGAGTGCGCGGCCGCGAGCTCCAGGGGTTGGATCCAACCGAGATCTTGGAGCGGAAACTCGAGCGGCTCACCCCAACGCTGTAAGTGGCTTCGGGAAACAGGTAGTAGGGGATGAACTTGTTGTACCCTTCCATGTCGTCGCGGTCGCTGACGTCGAAATAGACGGTTCCCTTTACGCAGTCCGCGTTCCGGCGGATGACGTCTATGGACTTAAGATGGCGCTCGTACAGGGGTAGAAAAGCCGACTGGACCCAGTCGAGCGCCATGATTCCGGCCAGCGATTTCGCCTGGAAATCCTCGATCAGCTTCCGGCTGCGCGACGGGTTTCGGATCCCTTCGATGACCATCATCAGCTTCATTGCCGGCTCGCGCAACTCCACTGCCGAGCGCGCGTCGGGGAACTGAGCCCCGTCGATGATGTCTGCCCAGTGGATGAGCTCGTTCAGCCTGCTGGAATCGAAGTCGAAGTGCCTGCGCGCCATGTGCGCGATGAACTTGGTACACGATTTGTAAGTCGGGTCGTGAAACTTCCTTCCGCTTCGGTCGGCGCGAAAGTGGCTCTCGTCCTCGGCGCTCAGAAATGCGCTTTGATGGTGGTCGAACCACCATGTCAGCCGCCGATCGCTGGAATACTTGAAGTCGACGATGGCGTTTTCGTCGCCGTCGAACTTCACGTCCAGAAAGAGTTGCCCGGCACGGTGCGCCAAGCCTTCGTACTCAAACCCGGCGCTCTCCCGGATCTTCTCGCGATAGAACAGGCTGAACACGGCGGCGGAGGCCAAGCCATCAAAGCAGCAGTCGTGAAAATATACTTTCACCTTCATAGGCACCGTGCAGTCGCCCTAGGCAGCGCGGGCGTTTCCCAGCCATAGTAAGGGACTTTCTTGGTCAGCAACAGAGCAGGAAAGAATGCAACACACTACCATAGAGAAATTCGGGGCGCAAGACTTCAGGAATCCGCGACCAGACCATGAAGGCCTCAAGGGCCCTAAGGGTATTTCAAAACCGTCGAGGTCTTCGGGGCCTCCGCGGTTCGCCTTGGTCTCTTATTGGGAGAGAACCAGCTTCGCGATCGTCTGAAGCTGCATGTTGGAGGTGCCTTCGTAAATCTTCCCGATCATGGCATCGCGATAGAACTTCTCGGCCGCGAACTCCTTGGTGTAGCCGTAACCGCCGAAGATCTCCAGGCTCTGACCGGTGACCCGCTCCGCCATCTCCGACGCGAAGATCTTCGCCATGGCAGCTTCTTTCGCAAACGGACGGCCGGCCATCTTCAGCCGCGCCGCGTTGTATACCATCAGGCGAGCCGCCTCCAGTTCCGTCGCCATGCGCGCGATTTGAAACTGAACGGCCTGGAAGCTCGCGATCGGCTGGCCGAACTGCTTCCTTTCACGCGCGTAGTTGACGGCGCTCTCCAGGGCGCCCTGGGAGACGCCGACCATCTGTGCGCCGATGCCAATACGCCCCTCGTTAAGCGTTTCGATCGCCACCTTGTAGCCCTTGCCCACCTCGCCGAGCACCTGCGCGCGCGGGACAAAGCATTCCTCGAGGATCAGCTCGCAGGTCGAGCTGGCGCGGATGCCCAGCTTGTCTTCCTTCTTGCCGACGGTGAAGCCCTGCGCCTCGCGCTCGACCAGGAAGGCGGTGATGCCCCGGTAGCCAAGTTGCGGATTGACGGTGGTGAAGATAATGAAAAGGCCGGCCTCGCCGGCATTGGTGATCCAGAGCTTGCGCCCGTTGAGGACAAACCCGCCGTCGCGCTCCTCCGCGCGCGTCGCAAGCGCGAAGGCGTCGCTTCCTGAACCCGCCTCGGAAAGCGCATAGGAGCCGACCGTGTCGCTGCACAGCCGGGGAAGGTACTTCCGTTTCTGCTCCTCCGATCCCCAACGATCAATGGCGTTGCAGACAAGCGTATTCTGCACGTCGACGATAACGCCAGCTGATGCATCCACGCGCGACAGTTCTTCTACCGCCTGAACGGCCATGAAGAAGCTCCCGCTCCCGCCGTAGGCTTCTGGTACGCCTATGCCCATCAGGCCAAGCTCGAAAAACTGCCGGATCAACGCAGGATCCATCTTGGCGTCCCGATCCATCCTGCTGACATGCGGGCGGACCTGCTCTTCCGCAAATTGACGCACACTCGTTCGAAACAGTTGCTCTTCTTCCGACAGCATCGTCAGTGGCAACGCTGTACTCTCGGGTTCAGGTAAATTGGCGGACATGCGCATCACCTCAACTTATGTTTTTGGTTGAGGGTCGGTTAGTCGAGGAACCGGCCCAAGGTTCATTTTTCGGCAAGGTTTATACCACCTAGTTCAAGGCACATCCACTGTAACTTTCCCCCCTGGGGGGCATCATCAGCTGTGGAGCGTAACATGCGCTCTGGAGCCTGCGTGCATCCTGATGGGTTCAGGTTCCGACAGTGCCCGCAACGTCGGGGAAACCTGGGCGGGGTTGCGGTGCAGGGGAAGTGAGGTTTGTATGAGCAAAAGACGTTGGTACGCGAGCAAGTACCTCTGGATGACCCTCGTGGCGCTTGGCACCCTCGGCGGTTTCGGCGCCTACGAGTTCTTCACCGTAAAAGCAGACAAACCGACATACATTTTTGGGACCGTCGAGCGCGGCAACATTGTGTCGCAGGTCGAATGCACCGGCACCCTTGCTGCGGTCACGACGGTGCAAGTTGGGACGCAAGTGTCCGGCACGATCGCAGAGCTTTATGCAGATTTCAACTCACAGGTCAAGAAGGGACAGCTTCTCGCCAAGCTCGACCCCGCGCTTTTCGAGGCCGCAGTGCAACAGGCGGAGGCCAATGTGCGCACCGCGGAGGTGACCCTGACCGACGATGCGGCAGCCACCGCCAGCGCCAAGGCGAACCTTGAGAAGGCCAAGGTCGATGTGATCAACAACCAGCGGAAAGTGAAAATACAAAAGGAGTTGTGGAATCAGAACCTGATCTCACAGGATGATCTCGACTCCGCCCAGGCAACGCTGGATGCATCTGTAGCCGCGGAGCAGGCACAGCAGGCGCAAATCGATTCCTGTGAGGCCCGCTTCAAAGAAGATCAAGAACGCCTGAGCCAGACGAGGGCAAACCTGGACCAGGCGAAACTCAACCTGGAACACACGATCATCACCAGCCCGATTTCAGGAACCGTTATTTCCCGCAACATCGACAGGGGCCAGACGGTAGCGGCCAGTTTCTCCGCGCCCACTCTCTTTACCATCGCCGAGGACCTCACCAAGATGCAGGTCAGCACAAACATCGATGAGGCGGATGTCGGCAAGATCAAGACCGGCATGGAAGGGACTTTCACCGTAGATGCTTACCCCAATGAGACGTTTCGCGGCAAGATCAGCCAGGTCCGCCTGGCTTCTAATGTGGTGCAAAACGTGGTGACTTATAACGCCATGATCGACGTCTCTAACCCACAGCTGAAGCTCTTTCCCGGAATGACCGCTAACGTAAAGATCCTGGTCGACAAGGCGGAGAACGTGCTCAAGATCCCAAACTCCGCTCTGCGTTTCAAGCCGAACTTGTCCGACCAGGAAATGGAAACGGCTTACAAGGCGGCGGGCGAAGAGAAGTACTACAGCCAACTGAGGGCCAGGAACTCGAAAAGCGCCGCCCCGACCATGCCCGCTAGCGAAATGCAAATGTCTTTCGCAACCAACCGGGCAAACGCGAACAACCGGAGCGATTCATCCGGGAGAACAGGGGGCACGCAAGGCCCGAACTCCGACACCTTGGCGAACCGAAGCGCTCACGCCAGGCGAGCTGCCCTCTGGGTGCTGGGGGCCGATAAGTCGTTGCAGCCGGTTGTCGTGACGCTGGGGCTCACCGATGGAGTCCAGACTGAAATCGAGCCTGGAAAACTGAAAGAAGGAGACAAGATCATCACCGGAGAGGAAGTCGCTCAGGCTTCCAGACAGGCTCCCAGCACTACTACGCGGCCGCCGGGATTCGGCGGACCAGGGGGAATGAGAGGAATTCGCTGAGGGGGCGGCTTCCATGAACAGAGCACACGTACCAGAACAGGATGACTGGAAGGCGCTGGGTGGAAACAACGGCGGCCCGCTGATCAAAGTCTCGGACCTTCACAAGTATTACGAAATGGGGGACACGAGGGTGCACGCGTTGCGCGGCGTCTCCCTGGAGATCCGCCGCGCCGAGTTCGTCGCCATCATGGGCGCGTCCGGCTCGGGCAAATCGACCTTTATGAACATGCTGGGCTGCCTGGACAAGCCCTCGGCAGGAACCTACTTGCTCGAGGGTACAGACGTGGCGAATTTGTCGCGAATCGAGCTCGCGCACATCCGCAACGAGCGCGTCGGGTTCGTCTTCCAGGGGTTCAACTTGCTGAGCCGAACGAACGCCCTCGAAAACGTGGAGCTTCCGCTCATTTACGCGAGAATGCGTGCAAAGGAACGGCGCAGACTTGCCCAGGATGCGCTCGTGAAAGTGGGGTTGGGCGACAGAACCCATCACATCCCGTCGCAGCTTTCCGGCGGGCAGCAGCAGCGGGTCGCCATCGCTCGATCCCTGGTGAACCGGCCTTCCATCCTTCTGGCCGATGAGCCGACCGGAAACCTGGACAGCCGGACAAGTGTCGAGATCATGCAGGTGCTCCAGGAGTTGAACGGCCGTGACGGTCTTACCGTCATCCTGGTCACCCATGAACCGGACATCGCCGACTACAGCAAGCGCGTCATCACATTCCGCGACGGGCAGATTATCCGGGACCAGCCGGTGCTGAGGCGGCGCGTGGCCTCAGAAATCATCGCCAGCCTGCCGCCCTCGGAGGACTGACGTATGGTCTTTCTCTTGACTATTATCCGCGTGGCTTTGAAGGCGCTCAACCTCAACAAAATGAGGACGATCCTGACGATGCTCGGCATAATCATCGGGGTTGGCGCCGTCATTGCGATGGTGAGCATCGGGCAGGGTGCCCAAGCAACGATCGCCCAGCAGATCGCAAGCGCCGGAAGCAACATGCTCTACGTGACAGCGGGCTCTTTCAACCGCGGCGGCGTAAGAAGCGGCGCCGGAACTTCAAGCTCTCTGACAGTCGAGGATTACCAGGCGATCGCGCGAGAATGTTCCGCGGTGCGCCTTGCATCGCCGCTCGTTCGCGCCAGCGCGCCGGTGGTGTTCGGGAACCAGAACTGGTTTACCAGCATTCAGGGCGTCAATGTGGACTTCCTCGACATCAGATTGTGGGAAATTCAAAGCGGCTCCTTTTTCACCCAGCAGGACGTAGCTTCGGCCCAGCGGGTGTGCATCCTGGGCAAGACGGTCGCAGACAACCTTTTCCCGGGCCTGGATCCCGTCGGGCAGGAAATCCGCATCCGCAACGAGCCATTTCGAGTCATCGGCATCTTGAAGTCCAAAGGCCAGAGCGGAATGGGTCAGGATCAGGACGACACCATTGTCGCCCCATATACAACGGTGCAGAAGAAGCTGCTGGGAATCACCTACATAAATGCCATCATGGTCTCCGCTGTTTCTCAGTCGGCCACCTCGACGGCGGAAGACCAGATCAACAGCCTCATGATGCAGCGCCACCACATCGCAGCGCTCGACGATGCGGACTTCCAGGTCCGCAACCTTTCGGACATAGCCGACCTTGCCAACAACTCCAACCAAGTGATGACCTTGCTCCTGGCGAGCATTGCGTTCGTCAGCCTGATCGTCGGCGGCATCGGCGTGATGAACATCATGCTGGTCTCGGTCACCGAGCGCACCCGCGAGATCGGCATTCGCATGGCCGTGGGCGCCACGGGCGGCGACATCCAGTTTCAGTTTCTTACCGAGGCAGTCGTTCTATCCATCCTGGGCGGTGTCGCAGGTGTAGTCTGCGGCACCGCGGCGTCAAGACTGATCTCCAACTCGCTCGGTTGGCCCACGCTGGTTTCGTCCGCCGCGATCGGCATGGCATTCACCTTCGCCGGGGCGATCGGCATCGCCGCCGGATGGTATCCGGCGCTCAAGGCCTCCCGCTTGGATCCCATCGACGCCTTGCGTTACGAATAGGGGAACACGTGGAACAGTATCTCATCCTGCACAGAGGGATCAAAGTGCATGAGAACGCCGGACGCCCGAGCCAGTCACTGTCGGGGTCGGAATCGGCATCGGGGTCGCGATCGCAATTCGGGCAAAGCGGCCGACAGCGATTGCGACCCCGATACCGATGCCGATCTTCTGGGTGTTCATTTCCATTTTCGGAACGGACACCTTTCTTCACCGGGGACACCCAATGGATGGATCAAAGAGCCTCTGAAAAAATGGGCCTGTCACCAGTTCCGCGCCTCCGTGATAGTGAATTGACAGCCCGTCCGGCAAAATCTATAATCTCTCGGTAAAAGTTACTCCATTCGCTGGAGCAAATCCCATGCGAACCAAACAAATAGCCACTCGCATCGCCGGTTTTCTCTCCCTGACGGTCTTCCTGGGGGCCGTCTCCACATTTCCCGCTGCGCAGCAGCAGGCCGCCGGCAATCAGGATAAGAGCAAGGCTGCCGAGCAGCAAAAGGTCCCCCCTCTGCAGCAGCAAAAGCTGAGGCCCGCTGATCTGCAGAAGCCCAAGCAGGCTCCCGAGAGTGCGCTCAATGACTATTACAAGAAATGGCTCGATGAGGACGTGCTCTACATCATCTCTCCGGAAGAAAGAAACGTCTTCAAGGCGCTCACCACGGAGGAGGAGCGTGAGAATTTTGTCGATCAGTTCTGGGCCCGCCGAAATCCGGATCCGCGCGAGCCCGGCAATTCCTTTAAGATCGAGCACTATCGCCGGATAGCTTACGCCAACGAGCACTTCGCTTCCGGTATTCCGGGGTGGAAAACCGACCGTGGACGCATCTACATCCTCTATGGCGAACCCGACGGGAAGGAAACTCATCCATCCGGCGGTTCCTACCAACGCGAGTTTTGGGAAGGCGGCGGCCAGACGAGTGTCTACCCCTTCGAACGCTGGCGGTATCGTCATATCGACGGCGTTGGAGATGACATCGAGATTGAATTTGTGGACAAGACCTTCACCGGCGAATACAGGATGGCAATGGATCCAGAGGAGAAGGATGCCCTGCTCACCGTTCCCAATGCAGGTCTGACCGAGAGCGAAGAGATGGGTCTCACCAAGAAGGAGGATCGCGTCAATTACGGGTACATGGACCAGACCAACTTCCAGAGGTCCAAGGATGCTCCCTTCGAACGCATGGCGCGCTTCTTCGCGCTTCAGCGCACGCCGGAAGTCAAATTCACGGACCTTAAAGGAGTTGTGTCCACGCGCGTCACTTACAATCAACTTCCGTACACGATGCGCACGGATTTCATAAAGCTTGCGTCGGATAAGGTGCTGGTACCGATCACGATAGAGCTGGACAACAGGAACCTCCTGTTCAAGAAGGAAATGGCCTTCAACCGGGCTGCGGTCAATGTTTACGGGGAGGTGATCAGCCTGACGAACCGTATCGAGGCCGAGTTCGAGAACACGATCTCAGCCGATTACAGCGATGAGCTCTACGAGCAGGGAAAGACCAAGCGATCCATATACCAGAAAATGGTCCAGCTCAGGCCCGGGCAGCGATATCGCCTGGACTTGGTGCTCAAAGATCAGAACAGCGGCTATGTTGGCTCGATGAGTTACGGAATCAATGTTCCGAAGTTTGACGGCGACCAGTTGCAGGCCAGCACTGTCATGCTGGCGAACTATGTGACTCCCATCCCCGCAAACTATGAGAAACTCGAACAGTTCGTTATCGGCGATATGAAGGTGCAGCCGAACGTCAAGTCCGAGTACCTCAACGGACAGGCTTTGGTCCCTTATTTCCAGATTTACAACGCGGCGTTCGACCAAGCCACCCTGGAACCGTCGCTCGACATTTCTTACAAGATCAAATCCGGCGACAAGGTGATACAGGATTTCGAGGATGCGAAGGGAAGGACGGTTCAGTTCACCTCAGGTGAACGTGCCGTGGTCGTAGCGCGTTTTCCGCTCAAGGACATGGCACCCGGCAAATACACGCTGGAAATCAACGTTGTGGACAGGATTGCCAACAAGACTCTGACCACCGGCGCCGACTTCCAGATAGTTTCGCCAGCGGCTCGCTAGATCTAAGATCGATCGCAAACAGCGCCTAAGGGCCTTCTTGTTTCCCAAGGCCACGGGCGGCAGTCTATCCGGGCAATTCGATACTCACGGCTCCGACGCCCAATGAATGTCTCGGTTGTCATACCCACGTGGAAGGGCATGCGCCTGCTCGAAGCCTACCTTCCCTCCGTCATCGCCGCCACCGATGGTTACCGAAGACAAAGCGGCCATGAAACTGAGATCATCGTCGTGGAGGACGCCGGGGGCGACGACACTCCCCGCTGGCTGAAGGCACACTACGGCGGCCGGATCGCGCTCGTCGAACACGAGCGCAACCTCGGATTCTCCGCGGCCTGCAAGACCGGCGCCGAAGCTGCCAGGTTTCCGATCGTGCTCCTCCTCAACAACGACGTGCGCTTGAAGGAGAACTGCCTCGCGCCCCTGGTCCCGCACTTCGCGGACGCAAGCGTATTCGCCGTCACGGGGAAGCTTCTGAATCAGCGTGAGGACCTCTTTTGCAACGGGGGCAAGGTGGCTCGCTTCCGCCGCGGCATGTGGAGCACGTACCAAAACTACGATCTCTTGCCGGGCGCCGACGCGAACCAGCCGCTGCTCTCGTTCACAGCCGTCGGGGCTTTTTCGGCCTATGATCGCGCCAAGTTCCTTGAACTCGGCGGGTTCGATCCCCTGACCGCCATGATCGAGGATATCGAGCTGTCCTACCGCGCCTGGAAGCGCGGATGGATCATAAAGTACGAGCCCCGCAGCGTCGCGTGCCACGACGCCAGCCAGACCATGGACCGGCGCTATCGGCGCCAGGCTCTAGACAAGTTGTCGCGCCGCAGCCGCATCCTGATGCACTGGATGCTGCTCCATGATGCGCGCATGTTCCGGCAGCACCAATTGTCGATCGCCGCGCAGCTTCTAACGAGCTGGCTTTGGCTCGACTGGCGCTTCTATTGGGCCGTCGGCACCGGGCTTGCCAATCTTCCTGCGATCCTCCGGAAGAGACGCGCCACCCGCAGAACGATGGCGAGGACCGATCGTGAATTGCTCGAGTTGCTCCAAACTTTTTACCGCACCGCCCCGATTGCGCTACACTAGCCCGGCATGGAACAAATCTCCGCCACCCTGATTACCAACAACGAAGAGGCAAACGTTGAGGAGGCGCTCCAATCCCTGGCGTGGGCCGACGAGATTGTCGTCGTCGACAGCGGCAGCACGGATGCGACCGTCGAGATTTGCCGCCGCTACACCGACAGAATCTTCAAGCGGGCCTGGACGGGTTTCGTCGATCAAAAGAACCATGCCGTCGAACGGGCAAGCCACGATTGGATCATATCGCTGGACGCGGACGAGCGTGTCGGTCCCGAGCTGGCCCGCGAAATTGAGCAATTGCGCCGCGCGGGCTTCCGGCACGCCGGCTACCGCATCCCGCGCATTGCATTCTTCATGGGCCGCTGGATCCGGCACGGCGACTGGTATCCCGATCACCAGCTGAGGCTTTTCGACCGCAGGCGCGGCCGCTGGCAAGGCGGGCGCGTTCACGAATCGGTGCAGGTCGAGGGAAGGCCAGGCAATCTCCGGGGCGAGATTCAGCACTACACGTACCGCGGCTTTTCCGACTACCTGCGGCGCCTGGAAACCTATTCCACGCTGGCAGCCCAGGACTACCGGCAGAGGGGAAAGAAAGCCTCTCTACCCAAACTGGTAGGAAACCCTTGCCTGACCTTTTTAAAAGCGTACCTCTTGAAACGTGGCTTCCTCGACGGCGCACCCGGCCTGATGGTGGCCGTCATGGGCGCCGTCTCCGTCTTCTTCAAATACGCCAAGCTCTACGAACTGCAGCGAAACTCGGGCGCGTAGAACGTAACTGTCGGACACGTGGCGTCTTCGCTTCCCGGCGTGGCTTCCCGAAGGTTTACTAGAAAGTCAGCAAGGCCCAAAGAAACCCGGATCAGCCCTTGACAATAAGACCAGATATGGTCACAATGAGGCCATGAAGAAGGCCAAAGTTTCTGAATTAAAAGCGCACTTGAGTTCCTATCTGGCCGAAATCCGGAACGGCGAATCCTTGCTCATATGCGACAGAGCCACTCCGATCGCGCGTCTGATCCCTTGCGATGAGGATTCGGAAGATCTCAGGATCCGGGAGGCCAGGCAGCCCATCAGCGCGCTCTCGTCGGTTCGGCCTGTCAAGCTGCGCAAAAAACTGGATGCCGACAGGATTCTGCTGGAGTCCCGAGGCGGACCATGATCGCCTACGTCGATACCAGCGTGATCGTGCGCGCCCTTCTGGGACAACCGAAAATTCTCAACTGGCGAGAGTGGCAGGCCGCCTATGCCAGCGAGATTCTTGGACTGGAGGCCCGGAGGGTGATCGATCGGCTCCGTCTCGAATCCGCGCTCGACGACGCTGGCGTCGCAGAAGCCCATCAAGAGCTCGCGCGCATCGAAAACTTCATCGGTTGCGTGCCCCTGACCAGGTTGGTTCTACGCCGGGCATCCCTGCCGATGCCCACAATAGTGAAGACGCTCGACGCAATCCACCTAAGCAGCGCGCTCATGCTGCAGGAGCGCCGCGGCAGCTTCTTGATTTTTGCAACCCATGATTTGCAGCAAGCCACGGCCGCACGCGCCCTCGGCTTTGAAGTCATCGGCGTCTGACTTAGATCGGTGCCTTTCCAAGAAGTGCAACCATCAGAGAAGAGATCGAGAGCAAGCCGCGGCCGCGGACAACAAGCAGTCGAATCGCTTGCGTGATATGCTCGCATGGAAACGATTTTCTGCTATATTAAGGAACCTGCCCAAGGCTCTTGCTGCAGCGCGCGCAGAGAAAGGCAACGTCAAGGTTTGTCGCCATGAAAGGAATTGTGCTGGCGGGAGGGCTCGGTTCCCGGCTCTTTCCGCTCACCAAAGTCACCAACAAGCATCTGCTGCCGATCTATCACAAGCCGATGATCTATTACCCAATCGAGACCCTGGTCGGCGCAGGCATCCGCGAGATCCTGATCGTGACAGGCGGCAAGAACGCCGGCGACTTCCTCCGGCTGCTCGGCAACGGAAAGGAATTCGGGCTGAACCACATCAATTACACGTATCAGGAAGGGGAAGGCGGAATCGCTGCGGCGCTGGCACTGGCCGAGTTCTTTGCGGACGGAGGACCCATCTGCGTCATCCTGGGCGACAACATCATCGAGGGCTCCATCGAAAGGTACGTGCAGAACTTTGAGAAGCAGGGGACGGGAAGCCGCATCCTGCTCAAAGAGGTGGAGGATCCGCAGCGCTTCGGGGTCCCGGAAATCCGGGGAAACAAAATCGTACGCATCGACGAGAAGCCGCTGGTTCCGGCATCGAAATACGCGGTCACGGGCATCTACATGTACGACGGCGAAGTCTTTGACATCGTCAAGCGATTGAAGCCGTCGGCGCGAGGCGAACTCGAGATCACTGATGTGAACAATTACTACATCCAGAAAGGCAACCTCGAGTACGACATTCTGGAGGGCTGGTGGACCGATGCGGGCACTTTTGAGTCTTTGCTGCACGCTTCGAACCTGGTTGCTCAGAAAGCCCAGCAGAAAAAAGTGACGAGTTATGAGTGACGAATGGCGAGTGACGAATGATCAACTCGCCATTCGTCACTCGTCACTCGAAAGGGGGGATGAACTTGCGAATGCTGGTGACGGGAGGCGCCGGTTTTATCGGCTCAAATTTCGTGCGCTACATTCTGACGCATCATCCCGAATACGGGGTGCTGGTTCTCGACAAGCTCACCTACGCGGGCAACCTGGAGAATCTCGCGGGCCTGGAGGCAAATCCCCGGTTTCAGTTCTTCCAAGGCGACATCTGCGATGAGGAGCCGCTCGGCGCCATCCTGAAGTCAGGCGTTGATGCCATCGTGAACTTCGCGGCCGAGTCGCATGTAGACCGCAGTATCCTGGACGCATCGGATTTCGCTCGCACGAATGTCGCCGGTGCCCTGAACCTGATGCAAACTTCGCGAAAGGCCGGCCTCGGCCGTTTCCTGCAGATCTCAACCGACGAGGTGTACGGCAGCCTGGGACCCACCGGCGCGTTCACGGAGGCCACCCCCCTCGCCCCCAACAGCCCCTATGCGGCCAGCAAAGCCTCGGCCGACCTGCTGGCGCGCAGCTACCACTGCACCTACGGCTTCCCTTGCTTGATCACACGCTGCTCGAACAACTACGGCCCCTACCAGTTCCCCGAGAAGCTCATACCGCTGCTTATCACCAATGCCTTGGCCGGGATGACGCTCCCCATCTATGGAGACGGGCTGTATACCCGCGACTGGATCCATGTTCAGGATCACTGTTCCGCGCTGGACCGCGTTCTGCACGATGGCCTCCCCGGCGAGGTGTACAACATCGGCGCGCGGCAGGAAAAGACCAACCTGGAAGTTACGCGCCTGATCTTGCAAGTGCTGGGGAAGGATGAGAGCCTGATCACTTTCGTGGCCGACCGGCCGGGTCATGACCGCCGTTACGCCATCGATCCGGCAAAGGTGGAACGTGAGCTGGGGTGGAAACCTGAGATCGCGTTTGAGGACGGAATGCGGCGCACGATCGATTGGTACTTGCAGAATCGAGCCTGGGTGGAGCACGTCCGAAGCGGCGCCTACCGAACGTACTATGAGCGTATGTACCGGGACCGGACGCGTACGCTTGCCGAGCTGTGAGGTGAGTACCCCGTGAAAATCATGGTGGTCGGGTCTCGCGGCATGCTGGGAACCGATCTGATGCAGGCTCTTGCTTCAAGCGCCCCCCTGGGGTTCGATTTGCCGGAGTTTGACATTACAGACCCCCGGCAGTGCCATGAACGCGTCAAGGACTTCGGGCCCGACGTGATCATCGACGCCGCAGCTTTGACCAACGTCGATTATTGCGAGTCGCATGAGGAAGAGGCTTTGCTCATCAACGGGCAGGGAACTGCAAACCTAGCTGCGGCTGCCCATGCGACGAGTGCCCTGCTGGTCTATTACAGCACCGACTATGTCTTCGACGGAACCAAAGAGGATGGGTATGAGGAGGAGGACCCGCCCAATCCGCTGAACGTGTATGGCAAATCGAAACTGCGCGGCGAAGAGTTCGTGCGCGCTTTGTGCCCCGAGCATCTGATTCTGCGCACGTCCTGGCTTTTCGGCTGCAACGGCAAGAACTTCATTCGCACCATCGTGAGCGCTGCCAGGCAGGGCCGGCCGCTGCGCGTCGTCGATGACCAGCGAGGGAGCCCCACTTACACGCGCGATCTGGCAGCCCGCACACTGGAGATGGTGGAGGCAGGATGCCGGAGCACGTACCACGTGACCAACAGCGGCTGGTGCACCTGGTACGAGCTGGCCCGCCGATCCGTGGAATGGGCGGGGGTCGCAGCCGCGAGCGTCGAGCCGGTCAAGACTTGCCGGTACCCCGTCCCGGCACCTCGGCCTGCCTGCTCCATCCTGACCAACACTCGCTTGATGCGGGCGGGGTTTCCTCCAATGCGCCCATGGCAAGAAGCGGTACGTGATTTCATATCCGCCTGTTTATCAGCGCTCTGACCTGTGATACCTTTTTCGCTCAGGATCTTCCTTGGGACGGGACAGAACGCTTCCCGAAACAGGATCCCGAGCTTGGCGCATCGCTGCTCGCCTTGCTCGCGGCGGCCGGTTATCCGAGCAAGGAATTGAATCATGGACAGGACGACTTCCGGCGAGAAGCTAGTAGCTTCGAACCGGAAAGCGTTTCACGATTATTTCATATTGGATAGGCTCGAGGCCGGGATCGTGCTGCTCGGCACGGAAGTAAAGTCGATACGCGAAGGACGGATCAACCTGAAGGACAGTTATGCCGGAATCAGGGACGGCGAAGCTTTTCTCATGAACTGTCATATAAGCCCGTACTCGCACGGAAACCGAGAGAACCACGATCCCACGCGCACGCGGAAATTGCTGCTGCATTGCAAAGAGATCCGTAAGCTCATCGGGAAAACCCAGGAGAAAGGGCTGACACTGGTCCCGTTGCGGGTCTATCTGGCCCGTGGCCGCGTCAAAGTGGAGCTTGGTGTGGCACGCGGCAAGAGAGAATACGACAAGCGTGAGACGGAGCGCCGGAAGGAAGCGGACCGGGAGACCAGAGCTGCCATGAAAACGCGCCGCTAGGCCGGAGACTGGAGGTACACATGCGGATAGAATTCCAAGCCCGAAACTATACCGACCTTGCTTGTGATCTGCTGGCCTACCCTGTCTTCGAAAATGAGGCCCGTGAATCACCCTCCCTCAAGGCGCTGGACAAGGCCACGAGAGGAGTGGCCGGCACGGTGCTCTCTACCGGCGAGTTCAAGCCGGAGTTGCACCGCGCCTGCCTCATCCACCGTCCCGCTCGGCTGAAGGCGCGGCGTTTGGTCCTCGTGGGGGCCGGAAAGGAGCCGGAGTTCAGCCTTGGACGGCTGAGGGAAGTGGCCGGCACAGCCGTCCGCGTCGCGCGCCAGTCGCGCTGCAAGAGCGTCGCCCTCCTCATGCGGGGAGGCTTCCCGGCGCCGGAGTCGACGCAGGTGTCGGCCGAAGGAGCGTTGTATGGAAACTACGAGTCCGAGATCTACAAGACTCGCGATATCGAAACCCGCGATGTAGAGGAGGTTGTCCTCCTCAGCGAGCGAAGGACGCGGCGGAGCGACGCAGGCGAGGGAATTCGGCGCGGCGCGATCGTCGGCAATGCCGTCAATTTCGCGCGCACGCTGGGCAACGAACCGGCGAACGTCCTCACCCCTAGCCAGCTTGCAGAGCAGGCGCTGTCCCTCGTGGCCAGGACGGGGCTCGAGGTCCAGATTCTCGAGCGCGCCGATATGGAAAGATTGGGCATGAACACTATGCTCGCGGTCAGCCGCGGCAGCGACCAGCCCCCCAAACTCATCATCCTGCGCATCCCGGAGCAAAAATCCCGGAAAGACGCGCCTCTGTTCGCGCTTGTCGGCAAAGGTGTCACCTTCGACAGCGGCGGGATTTCCATCAAGCCTATGGAAAAAATGGAGGACATGAAAGCCGACATGGCCGGTGGCGCCGCGGTGCTCGCCGCCATGTCGGCTCTCGCCGAACTCGGTCCCAAGCACCCGGTCATGGGGATCATTCCCTCAGCGGAAAATCTGCCGGGCGGCAAGGCGACAAAGCCGGGAGACATCGTCAAGTCGTACGCGGGGAAAACGATCGAGATCATCAGCACCGATGCGGAGGGCCGGCTGCTTCTGGCCGACGCCCTGGCCTACGCGCGCACGCTCGGGGCCACGCGCTTGATCGACGTTGCCACGCTCACCGGAGCGTGCGTGGTGGCGCTCGGCCACATTTACGCGGGCATGATGGGGACCGATCAGGAAATTCTGGAACGCTTGAGATGCGGCTCGAGAATCACCGGCGAGCGGTTCTGGCAGCTCCCGCTCGATGACGACTACCGCAAGGACATCCGCAGCGAGATCGCTGATATCAAGAACGTCGGCAACCGTTGGGGCGGCGCCATCACGGCGGCCAAGTTTTTGCAGGAGTTCGTTGAGAATACGCCTTGGGTGCACCTCGACATTGCGGGCATGGACATCGACCACGACGGCCGGCCTTACGCTGCCAAGGGTGCCACCGGCTTCGGCGTCCGTACCCTCATTCACTTGTTCACCTAAAAAAGTACCGAATGATGCGATCCTCTCACCACTCGGCAGTCTTTTCTCAGCACTCAGCACTTGCCGTTAGTCGCAGTGCCCATCGTATGGCAGAGATCATGCTGTCGGGGCGGGCGCGGCCCTTCCCGGCGATGTCATACGCAGTGCCGTGATCCACGGAGGTTCTCACGAAAGGCAGGCCCAGAGTCGCATTCACAGCCTCGCCAAAACCGAGGAGCTTGATCGGCGCCAGCCCCTGGTCATGGTAGAGCGCCAGGACGGCGTCGAACTCCCCCTGGGCCGCGCGATGGAACAGCGTATCAGCCGGGATCGGCCCTTCAATCGCAACCTCGCCGTAGCGCTCGCGGGCGCGCGCAAGTGCAGGCTCGATCTGCTCGATCTCCTCGCGGCCGAGCAATCCGGACTCGCCGGCATGCGGATTCAGCCCTGCGACAGCGATCTTGCGGCACGGCAACCCCAAGCGGGGAAACTCCTCCAACATGATTTCAATTTTCTCAAGGACGGATTCCGAAGTGATCTGCTTGATTGCCGCGCTCAGCGGGAGGTGGATCGTCACCAGCACGACCTTGAGGCGCTCGGTCAAGAACGCCATCGCAAACCGAGTCGCATCGCACAGATGCGCCAGAAACTCCGTGTGCCCCGGGAAAGAGTATCCGGCTTCATTCAAGAATCTCTTGTTCAGCGGCGCAGTTACCATGGCGTTCAGGCATCCACTCCGGCAGGCGCGCACGCACTCCACAATGTTCTGCGCGGCTGCTTCGCCGCTGGCTCGCGAGCCGCAGCCGAGGGATATGTGCGCCCGCAGCGCAGGAACGTGTACGACACTGCGTTCCGGCAGAGGCCGGCCGGCGCGCAACTCCTCTGAGGAAACCAGTTCAAAATCCCAGGAGAGTCCCAGCATCGAGGCTTGGTCATGCAGGATTTCGGCATCGCCGAACAGAAGCAGGCGGCAGCAGCGATGCAGGCCTGGATCCAGGGCGGCACGGAGGGATACTTCGGGACCTATGCCGGCGGGATCTCCGGTCGTGATGCCTAATTGGGGCAAGTCGAACTGAGAAGAGTCAGGCCCGAGCGGGAACATCTGTCAGCGCCTACTCCAGATCCACGTCGTCAAGCTCCTGATCTTCGTTCTGCTTGTAGATGTATTTGATCACATGTTTAAGGATCAGGACGTTAGGCCCATCTTGCCGGTGCACTTTGATGCAGCTGCGGTCGTACCACTCGATAACCCCGCGGATTTCCTCTCCATCGAGAAGCTTGACTACCATCGGGGTCTTGGCCGCCATCTGCTTGATGTAATAGTAATTCTCCGCGTTGGTCACTTCCGGAGGCACACGCTTGCGCGGTGCGGCGCCATAACGGGGCATCTGATCCTTGATCTCAGATAGGCTCGGGCGGATCAGCTTACGATTTACCATGAATCCTCTCTCCCATGGAGGCTACGATTAAACCCGGCTCAGTACTTGGACATCCCAAAGAAAAGCGCCAACTCACCTGGTGATTCGAAAGCGTTTGGGTTTTTTCTGAAATGCCGATTTGTTACAATGCTACCGTGCCGATGGCTTTTTGACAAGAGAAAATAATACGATGAATTTTATCAGGCTTTGATATTCCGCGACTAAGGCCAAAGCAGGCCGCCCGCAGGCAGGAGCTGCGATGCTTAACCTCGAAAGATTCATCAGCCGCCTGGTCCTGGGCGTATCCGCTCTTACAGTCGCCGGATTCGCTCAGACACCCCCCCAGAAGCCTCCAGCACTCATCCGGGACACGGGCGTAGCAGAGGGGAAAACAAAACCTGAAGCCGCCAAAGAGAAAGAATACAACCCTCTCAAGGCCGACCAGAACCTCAAGATAGGGGACTTTTATTTCAGGCAGGGAAACTACATCGCCGCCATCGGGCGCTATCAGGATGCCATCGAATTTCAGCCAAGCCTAGCCGCGGCTTACGACGCCCTTGGCCGGGCGTACGAGAAGAAAGCCGATAAAGACAAGACTCCCGAGGAGAGGAAAGCGGATTTGGACAAGGCACTAGCTGTCTACAGAAATTTCATCAAGAGCTATCCGGCCTCTCCTAAGGCTGCGGAATTCCAGTCGCGCTGCAACCGCCTGCAAGCAAAGAAATAGAGAGGCGCACCTCCGCCGCCCGTGTCGCGGCTCTGCCGCGGCCGGCGGCACTTCCGCTTCCTATCCAGGCCGGGAGGTTTTTGCGAGGAACATGGCCTCCAGAGCAAGCCGGCGGTTGGCGTTTTTCTGCAGCGCGGCCTGCCTGGATTTCCACGATCGCAAGGTCCGCAACGTCCGGTCCCAGCGCATTCAATGCGACGAAACTTGGCCGTTCTGCTACGCATTGGATAAAACCTCCTCAGATCCTTAATTTAAAATGACCCACCACCCAACTAGCTTGCCTGTCGCTGGAGCTTTGGGTAGTATGGCAGCGCTAACCTTATAGACGGTACTGCGCTCCGCGCATCCAGGAATGGAGGACTTCGATGAGATTTATGAAACGCGCTCCGTATCTCGCTGGCTTCCTCGTCGCTGCGGTGTTTATTGCAGGCACCGCGTTCCATTCGGCTGGGTTCCAGGCGGGACAGGGCCAGAAAAAGATTGAGAATACCGATCCCGCACAGCGGTTGAAATGGTATGAACAGCACCAGGCCATGAAGGCCCAGTCGCCTTTCAAGAATCTGACCTGGCGCAATTCCAGTCCTGAACAATTGAGCGGCAGGGCGACCTGCATCGCTGTCCCGAAAGGGGACAAGAAGACCATCTACATCGGTACGGCGACCGGCGGCCTCTGGAAGACAACCAATACGGGCGTCACATGGGATCCAATTTTCGACGAGATGCCCACTTTGTCCATGGGAGCGCTGGCGATCCCTGATTCCCAGCCCAACACAATCTGGGTAGGGACCGGCGAGGCCAACCATTTTCGCGGCTCCATCGCCGGAACGGGCATCTATAAATCGATCGACGGTGGAAAGACCTGGCAGCACATGGGTCTCACCGACACAAACTCGATCGCCCGCATCTGCATCCATCCGACCAATCCGGATATCCTGTACGTGGCCGCGACCGGGCATGAGTGGACTCACAATGCCGAACGCGGGGTTTTCAAGACGACCAACGGCGGCAAGACCTGGCAGAAGGTCTATTACATCGACGACGAGACCGGGTGCATCGACCTGATCATGGATCCGCGCAATCCGAACGTCTTGATTGCTTCCATGTGCCGCCGCATCCGGCAGCGCTGGAGTGACCCGGTTCCCAGCGGGGACGGTTTGTTCAAAACCATCGACGGCGGCCAGACCTGGAAGAAACTCACCAACGGACTTCCGACAAACTGGAAGGCCATCGGCCGTATCGGCCTGGATTATTGCCTGACCAAGCCGGACATCGTCTATGCATACGTGGACAACCACACGCCGACGGGATCATGGCCCGCAGGCCAGCTTGATTCCTACCGGCGGCCGATGACCTATCCCAAGATCGTTGGAGCCGAAGTCTACCGTTCCGACGATCTGGGCGAAACCTGGCGCAAGCAGGAACCGTCCGACCCGCAGCAGAAGCAGAAATATCTGGAGGACATGGTGCGGTTCGGCGGAACCTATGGTTGGGTGTTCGGCCAGATCAAGGTGGATCCTATCAATCCGGATATTATTTTCCTGATGGGCGTCAGCCTGAGGAGGTCGACCGACGGCGGCAAGTCGTTCCAGAACGTCTCGTATCAGAACCTCCACGGCGATCATCACGGCATGTGGATCGACCCGAGCGACCCGGATTACATCGTCGAGGTCAACGACGGCGGCGCCAATGCGTCCTATGACGGGGGCAAGACCTGGCGCGACTTCTACAGAGGGATCCGGGCGATCCAGTTCTACAACGTCACCCTCGATATGGCCACGCCGTTCAACGCCTACGGTTCAGTCCAGGATTCCGGAACCTACCGGGGGGTTGGCATGGGACCCGCCCCCCAAGGTCAGGAGCAAGGGCGCGGACGAGGCGGACGAGGCGGGCGAGGCGGCGCACCCCCGGTTGTTTGGGAGCCCGCGCCGGGAGGCGAGGGCACGCTGATCAGCGTCGATCCGACCAATCCCAACATCGAGTACGCATCGGGCTATTACGGACACATCGAGCGCAGCGAGTACGCGAACGGCCGATGGACGTCGAAGGCAATCTACCCACAGCCCAAACCCGATGAACCGGGTCACAATGACAACTGGGGGCAGTGGCTCGCTGCCTCCATCATCTCACCGCACGATCCCTCGACGCTGTATCACGGTTATGAATTTCTGTTCAAGTCGACCGACAAGGGCGATACCTGGCGTCAGATCAGCCCGAGTCTCACCGCGTACGATCCGGCCAAGCAGGGGAAGCTCCCCTACATGATTTATTTCTCGAAGCTGACCGGGCTCGCGGAGTCCCCGCTCAAGGCGGGAGTGCTGTACACCGGCAGCGACGACGGGAAAGTGCACGTGACCATGGACGACGGTGCAAATTGGGCCGACATTACCGCCGGCCTGCCGTACTATAAGCACGTCTGGTGCATCGTGGCGTCGAAATACGATCCCGGCACGGTCTACATCACGCTCATCGGCCGCCACGATGACGATTTCAATCCTTATGTCTACAAGTCCACCAACTACGGCAAGACCTGGACCAGCATCGCCGCCAATCTGCCGGGCGGACCTACGAACGTGATCCGCGAAGATCCGAAACGGAGCGACGTGCTCTATCTCGGCACCGATCTCGGCGTGTTTGTCACGGTGAATGGGGCAAAGACATGGAGCTATCTCGGAAGCGGGCTGCCAAATGCCCCGGTCTGGGATCTTCAGGTCCATCCGCGCGACAACAGGCTCGTGATCGCAACAAACGGCCGCGGCATGTGGATCATCGATGACGTGGCTCCTATCCAGAACGAGAAATAAACCTCCACACTCGGGATCTCCGCAGCTCGGCCGCGGAGATCCCGCCACCTCTTCCCGAAGCCAATGAGACGGCGGTTCGCTCTTCGATGCACCGCCTGGGCGGGGAGCTTGCTCGGCGAGCCGCTCAATGCCGACGGCGGAGGATATCGGGAAGGACGAAACCGGCAGAGTCAAGACGCGGGACGTCAAGATTGGAGGTGTCTTCATGCAGACGACGGTAGACCAAGAAAGGGTTCCCAGCCCGGGACGATCATTCCACGAGCTGCGTGGGCAGGATCGAGACGGCCGAGTGCTTCATCAACTGGAATGGCTGCCGTTATGGTTTGGATGTTGTGGGTCAAGGAAGATGAATCCGTAGCGCCGAGATATCCTGCCTCACGTCCGCGCCCCATCGTAGGGGCCGGCGCTTCGGGCCTATCCTGGATTTGGAGCTTTTCCCGTGCCTGGACTGCACGCGAAAAGAAGAGAAGGAAGGGACACCCATATTTACATGAGTATGGTATTATGTATGTTATGAAGACCACCATTGAGTTACCTGACGATTTGCTGATTGCCGCTAAGAAAAGGGCTGCCGAGCTGCGCCGGCCGCTCCGTGCGCTTGTCGAAGAGGGCCTGAGAGCCCGCCTTGCGCGCTCGGAAAAAGGCCGCGCGACAAGACCGCGAAGGATTCACTGGGTTCTGGTTAAAGGAGCGGCGCCGCTGGATCTCAACCTGACCGATCGGGCAAAAATGCACGATTGGCTGCGGAGCCACGGATGATTGCCATCGACACAAATCTGCTCGTCTTTGCCCACAGAAGCCAAGTGCCGGAGCACAGAGCGGCAAAAGGGGCGATCGAGAAGGCATCGATGGATTCTGAAGGATGGGGATTTACTCTCACCAACCTGCTCGAGTTTTGGAGCATCGTTACGCACCCCTCGGCGCCGCCAAGGCCGTCCACGCCGGCCGAGGCATCCGGTTTCCTGCAGGCGCTGATCAAAGACGCGGACGCGCAAATATGGCTACCCAGGGAAGGCTTCGGTCAACGATTGCTCCAGCTCGGCACCAGATTGCGCATAAGCGGGCCCCGCATCTTCGACCTGACGATTGCCCTCACTGCACTTGAGGCGGGAGCGCATGAGATCTGGACCCACGACCGCGGCTTCCGCACCGTTCCCGGGATGCGGATTGTCTTCCCGCTCACGCAGTCCGAGGATTGATGCCAACTGCCAGGCTATGGCGTAGCGTGCATGGTAGCTCTCTATCCAGGCCGGGAGGTTTCTGCGAGGAACATGGCCTCCAGAGCAAGCTGGCGGTTGACGTTTTGCTGCAGCGCGGCCTTTAGCCTTTTGACCGCGTCAATGGCCGCAACTACGCTGGCGTGCGACGCCGATTGCGCGAGATCGTTCAGCTCCGCGGCCATGTCGCGCTCGCCCACCCGTCCCGGCGCTGTTTGCGCGTAGTAAAGATCCTGCAGCAGCAGCGCTGTCATTTCGACCCACTCCGGAAACGACTCCTTGTCTTTGACAACGCCCGCAATCAGGGCGCTGGCGCGGCCAAAGCTTCCCCTTTGCAGCAGCAGGGAAACGAACCGAAGCGCCTGCCGGCGCGTCTCCCGGTTGCGCTCCACGTCGAACGCCAGCGCGGCGCCCAGACTGCCGTTGCTCAAAACGGCAGCCAGCCGGGCGTCTTCCGGCGCGCGTCCCTGGCTACTCACCAGAAACTCTTCGATCAAACCCTCGGCAATGGGTCCGAACTGAAGCATCCGCGAACGCGAGCGGATTGTCTCCAGGAGCAGATAGGGCTTCGCAGTCACGAGAACGAGGACTGACCTGGTAGGAGGCTCCTCCAGAGTCTTCAGCAGGCAATTAGCCGCTTCCTGGCGCATCTGATCGGCGCCGTCCAGAATCGCGACACGATAACGCGCCTCGAAGGGCTGGAAGGCAATCTCCCCGATGAGCGCCCGCACCCGGTCGATCTTGATGTAGGCTCCCTCCGGTTCGACGATCCGGACGTCCGGGTGGGTCCCGGCGATGATT